>Ga0134122_10001096_pt1 | contig 19440 bp, 19 predicted proteins | sample KB302_FD_96461 | JGI IMG/M metagenome (GOLD analysis project Ga0134122, IMG submission 96461) | Terrestrial soil microbial communities without Nitrogen fertilizer from Kellogg Biological Station, Michigan, USA - KB3-0-2 | ecosystem: Environmental > Terrestrial > Soil > Unclassified ... | reverse complement strand
CCTTCTATCACATGACCTTGACCTCGCTGAAGCAGGACCGTGAGCTCTACGACCGCCACGCGGTGCCCCTCATCATCAAGCAGGGACCAACGCTCGAGCACTACAGCAAGCTTCTCTGGGACACCGAATTCCTCATCTGGACCAAGAACAGCCTGCTGGTGACCGTCCTCGCCACCGTGGTGTCGGTGTTCCTGGGCACCATCGCCGCCTACGCGCTCGCGCGGCTGAAGTTCGCGGGGGTGGCCGCTCTCGGCACCGGCATCTTCATCACCTACCTCGTGCCCACCTCGCTGCTCTTCTTGCCGCTGGCCCAGGTGGTCACCTGGCTGGGGCTGGGCGATTCGAAGTGGGCGCTGGTGCTCACGTACCCGACCTTCCTCGTTCCGTTCTGCACCTGGCTGCTCATCGGCTACTTCCGCACCGTGCCCAAGGAGATCGAGGAGTGCGCCATGGTGGACGGCGCCACCCGGATCCAGGCGCTGTGGCGCATCGTGCTGCCCATCGCGGTGCCCGGGCTCGTGTGCGCGGCGCTGTTCGCCTTCACGCTGTCCTGGAACGAGTTCATCTACGCGCTGACCTTCACCTCCTCCTCGGAGCAGATCACCGCCAGCGTGGGCGTCACCACCGAGCTCATACGCGGCGACATCTACTTCTGGGGCTCGCTCATGGCGGGAGCCGTGCTGGGCTCGGTGCCCATCGTGATCCTGTACGTGTTCTTCCTCGATTACTACGTGTCCGGCCTCACCGCCGGCGCCATCAAGTAAGGCAAGCGCTCTCCCGACACGCAGCGTGAAGGCCGGAGGTTTCTCCCACGCTCCCGTGATTCCGGATACTTGGCCCCCTGGCATCTCCGTTGCCGCGCAAGGCGTCGCAAGAGAGGGGGGCGAGCCATTGAACGAGGACCAGCCTGGTGCCGCCACCGTGACGACTCCGGGAGAGTATCCGAAAGAGCTCGAGCGCGACGCGACGCTCAAGGAAGGGACGGTCGCGCATCTCCGGCCCATCCGGCCCGACGATGCCCCGCGCCTCGTCGCGCTGTTCGACCGCCTGAGCCGTCATACCGCCTACCAGCGCTTCTTCTCCGTGCTCAAGCGGCTGCCGCCGGCCTACGCGAAGGTCTTCGCCAACGTGGACTATCAGCAGCGCCTGGCCATCGTGGCGGAGCACGACACCCCCGCCGGCCCCGAGCTGATCGGCGTGGGTCGCTACGAGCCCACCGACACGCCCGGGATGGTGGAGGTGGCCTTCGTGGTCCAGGATGCCTGGCAAGGGCAGGGGCTCGGCTCCATCCTCCTCGACGCGGTATTGCAGGCGGCGGTGGCGCGGGGCGCCCAGCAGTTCCGGGCCTTCGTGCTCGGCGACAACTACCGCATGCTCGGCCTGCTGGCCCGCCGCACCGAGATCGTGGGAAGCAAGCGCGAGGAAGGCGTGGTGGCGGTGGAGTTCCGTCCGCTCACAGCAGCTTCTCCATGATGAGGGTATCCACCCAGCGGCCGTCGAGCTGCCCCATCTCGTGGAGGACGCCCACCCGCGTGAAGCCCAGCCGCTCGTACAGGGCGACGCCGGTGGCATTGAACGGAAAGGCCGAGAGCATCAGCTTGTGGTAGCCCAGCGCGCGGGCCTGCTCGATGAGGTGCTCGAGCAGCCGCCGGCCCACGCCCTTCCCCCGCCACGCGCGCTCGATGTAGATCGAGAAGTCGGCGACGTATTGATAGGCCGGGCGCGGATTGTAGACGTTGAGGCTGCCCCAGCCGACGATCGTCGGTTCGCGGCCGTCCTCCGCCAGCGCGACGTAGACGGGATGTTTCGGCCCGCGGGCGGCCAGCCACTGGCGGCGCTCCTCGGGGGTGCGAAGCTCGGTTTCCAGCGTGGCGATGCGATCCTCGATGCCCTGGTTGTAGACGAGACAGATCGCCGCCGCATCCGCGGGGGTGGCGGGACGGAGGGCGATCGCGCTCATGCCCGGGGGGGATCGAGCTCCCGCGCGTCGAGACGTCCCACCTTCTGCAGGGCCGCGAACTCGTCGAGCGTCTTCCGGATCCCATCGCGGAGGCCGGTGCGCGGGCGCGGGCCGAGATCGCGCTGGTAGCCGGGGTCGTCGAGAGCGCCGGGGAAGGGGATGGGCTGCTCGACGTGGGAGAGCTTGCCCTTGGCGGCCGGCCACGCGTCCTCGATCATCCGCACCACCTCGGCGATCTTCGCGGACTCGCCGTGCAGGTTGTAGACGCGCGCCCGGTCCAGCGTGGAGGTCGACGCCGCGATGCATGCCTGCGCCACGTCCTCGGCGTAGATGAGGTCGGTGGCTCCGCCCCAGCGGATCTGATAGGGCCGGCCGAGCACGGCCGCCTTCATGGCCAGGGTGGGGTCGGCGGTGAGCCCGAAGTCGCGGCCGGGACCATAGACGGAGAGCGGCCGGAAGCCCATGGAAGGGATCTTGTGCTCCTCCCAGTAGATGCGGGCGGTCTCTTCGTTGGCGACCTTGTAGACACCGTAGTGCGTGGCGGGGCGCGGCGGCGAGTCGTCGGTCACGGGGCCGGGACCGTAGTGCTCGGGCGGCCCGAACACCGCCGCGGAGGAGAAATAGACGACACGGCTCACGCGGTCGCGGTGCGCCTTCACCGCCTCGAACACGTTGGCGGTGCCCACCACGTTCACGAGAGCGCCGCGGGCGGGATCCTGGCGGCACAGCGGCACCTGCCAGGCGGCCAGGTGGATGACACGGTCGATCCCGTGCGCGCCGATGACGCGGATGAGCGCGTCCTTGTCCGCGATGTCGCCGCGCACCATGGTCACGTCGCGGAGCGGGGCCTCGCCCACCAGCATTCGCATGCGCCACGGATCGTCGCCGAGGTCGTAGACCACCGCTCGCTCGCCGGCGGCGAGCAGCCGCTTGATCACCCATGACCCGATGCAGCCGAAAGCGCCGGTGACGAGCGTCGTCATCCTGTGAAACCTCCCGTTCCGGTATAATGCGGCTCGTGTTCCACGGCAAGCCCATCTTCCAGGAGACCCCATGAAACCACATATCGTCGTCGGCGGCGGCCTGCATGCGGAAGGGCTCAAGCTGATGGAGGCGGAAGCGCGCGTCACCCTGGTGTCGGATTCCGAGACCGAAGCGGGCATGGTGGCGGTGGCGAAGGACGCCGCCGGCATCCTCTTCCGCTCCAAGCCGCTCTGCTCGCGCTCGTTGATGGCGGCCCTGCCCAATCTCAAGGTGATCGGCCGGCACGGGGTCGGTCTCGACATCGTGGACCTGCCCGCGGCCACCGATCTCGGCATCGCGGTGGTTCACGCGCCCGGCTCCAACTCCAACTCGGTGGCCGAGCACGCCATCATGCTCATGCTCGCCTGCGCCAAGCAGGCGGTGGTGATCGATCAGCGTACGCGCAAGGCGGACTGGGGCAAGGGCCGGTGGGAGACGCTCTTCGAGATGAACGGCAAGACGCTCGGCATCATCGGGGTGGGCAATATCGGCCGGCGGGTGGCGAGGACGGCGGGAGCGCTGGGCATGAAGGTGATCGGCTATGACAAGTACGTGTCCGCCGAGGAGCTCCGGAACCGCGGGGTGGAGCCCATGCCGGACATGGCCTCGGTGCTCCGCGCGGCGGACGTGGTCACCTGCCACACGCCGCACACGAAGGAGACCCACCACATGATCGATGCCGCCGCGGTGGCCGAGATGAAGCCCGGCGTCATCTTCATCAACACCTCCCGCGGCAAGACCCAGGACGAGTCGGCGCTGCTGGCGGGCCTCGAGAGCGGCAAGATCCGCGCCGCCGGGCTCGACGTCTTCGAGGAAGAGCCGGTGTCTTCGGACAACCGCCTGCTCCAGCTGGATCAGGTCATCGTGTCGCCGCATATCGCCGGAGTGACGCGGGAGACCATGCGCGGGATGGCCATCCAGGTCACCCAGGAGATGCTCCGCGTGCTGCGCGGCGAGAAGCCCCACGTGCTCGCCAACCCCGACTGCTGGCCGAAGCTCGGCCACCTCAAGTAGGCTGGAGACCACCATGCCGATCGACGCGAGGAGTCCCAAGGAGATCCGGGCGGATATCCGCCGGGGCGCCATCACGGGGGTGACCGCGGGGCTGGCCCCCGGCTTCGTCCAGGCCAATCTCGCCGTCCTGCCCCGGGACGCCGCCTATGACTTCCTCCTCTTCTGTCAGCGCAACCCGCGCCCGTGCCCGCTCATCGAGGTGACCGACGCGGGCTCGCCCGAGCCGGTGGGGGTGGCGCCGGGCGCGGACCTCCGCACGGATATTCCGCGCTACCGCATCTACAAGGACGGCGTCCTCGCCGATGAGGTCACCGACATCACGCCCTTCTGGCGCGATGACCTCGTGTCCTTCCTCCTCGGCTGCTCCTTCACCTTCGAGTGGGCGCTGCTGGACGCCGGCATCCCCATGCGCCACATCGAGCAGGGCAAGAACGTGGCGATGTGGAAGACGTCGGTGGAGTGCCGTCCGGCGGGGCGCTTCCACGGACCGATGGTGGTGTCGATGCGTCCCATCCCCCAGGGCATGCTCTCCAAGGCGGTGACCGCCTCCGCGCGCTATCCCAACGCGCACGGCGCGCCGGTGCAGATCGGAGATCCCGCCGTCCTCGGCATCAAGGATGTGACCCGGCCGGACTGGGGCGACTTCGTGGGGATACAGTCAGGGGAGGTGCCGGTATTCTGGGCCTGCGGGGTGACGCCGCAGGCGGTGGCGCTGGCGTCCAAGCCCGAGTTCATGATCACGCACAGCCCCGGCTCCATGTTCATCACCGACGTGCCGAATCACCAGCTCGCGGCGATCTAGCGCGAGGCCCGACCGGTTGATCTATCCCGAGCCGCGCCTCCTGCCCTGCGGCGATCTCGCCGTGTCGGTGGAGCTGGCCGACGAGATCAACCGCGAGGTCAATGCGCGGGTCCTGGCGCTGGAGTATCTGATCCAGCAGAAGGGGATCGCCGGCGTCACCGAGACCCTGCCCACCTACCGCTCGCTGCTCGTCTACTACGATCCCGCCGTCATCGGCGCCGACGAGCTCCACGCCACCCTCCGCGCGCTGGTCGCGGAAGCGCGGCCCGAGGTCTTGCCGCCCGCGCGCATCGTGGAAGTGCCCTGCGCCTATGGCGGCGAGCTCGGGTTCGAGCTGGAGACCGCCGCCGGCAAGCTGGGCCTGGCGCCGGAGGAGATGGTGCGGCTCCATGCCGGCGCCGACTATCACGTCTACTTCGTCGGCTTCACTCCCGGCCTGCCCTACATGACGGGGATGCCCGAGCGCCTCAATATTCCGCGCCTCGTCAACCCGCGCACCAAGACCCCGGCGGGCAGCGTGGCCATCGGCGGCGTCCAGTGCTGCATCTACTCGGTGGAGAGCCCGGGCGGCTTCTGGGTGCTCGGCCGCACGCCGGTGAGGCTCTACGACCCCGCCGCCGCCGATCCCATCCTGCTGCGCGCGGGCGATCAGGTGCGCTTCCGCTCCATCGAGCGCGCCGAGTACGACGCCATCGCGGCCGAGGTGGCCGCGGGCCGGTTCCGGCCGCGCGTGACGGAGGCCCGGTGAGCCTCCGCGTGCTGGAGGCGGGCCCGCTCACCACCGTCCAGGATCTGGGCCGCGCCGGCCAGCTCCGGGTGGGGATACCGCCGTCGGGGCCGATCGATCGGGACGCGTTCGTGCTCGGCAATCGCCTGGTGGACAATCCCGACGGCGCCGCCGGCCTCGAGTGCACGCTCATGGGCCCGGGGCTCGAGTTCTCGGACGCGCGCTGGGTGGCGGTCACCGGCGCCGAGGCTCCCGTCACCCTCGACGGCGCCGAGATGCCGCGCTGGGCTTCGTTCCCGGTGCGCGCGGGCGGTATCCTCAAGATCGGCGCTGCCCGCGCCGGAGTGCGGGTGTATCTTGCGGTCTCCGGCGGTCTCGCCACGCCGGCCGCGCTCGGCTCCCGCGCGACCTATCTGCGGGGCGGGCTCGGAGGGATGAACGGACGCGCGATCCGGAAAGGTGACGTGCTGCCGCTGGGAACGCGGCCCGGCCAGGCGCGGGAGCGGCGGGTGCGCGCCGAGCGAATTCCCGGCCATGGCGGCGAGCCGGACATCGCCACCATCCTCGGTCCCCAGGCCGATCGCTTCAGCGCCGCCGGGATCGCCGCCCTCTTCGAGGGCCCGTATGAGATGCTGCCGCAATCGGATCGGATGGGAGCGCGCTTCAAGGGTCCGCGCATCGAGCACACGCGCGGGCACGACATCATCTCGGACGGCATCGCGCTGGGCGCGATCCAGGTGATCGGGGACGGCCAGCCCATCGTGCTGCTGGTGGACCGGCAGACCGCCGGCGGCTATACCAAGATCGGGGCGGTGTGCTCGTACGAGATCGGCCGGGTGGGGCAGATGAAGCCGGGGCAGAAGCTCCGGTTCAAGCAGGTGTCGGTATCGGAGGCTCACGCAGGGCTCACCGCGCGGCGCGCCGCGCTCGATTCCGCGATCGCTTAACCAGTCACCGGGAGGCTTCACCATGACGCTCGAGACGACCATCCGCGACTACCAGGCCAAGACGCCCCGCTCCCGCCAGCTGTTCGAGGACGCGCTGCGCGTCATGCCCGGCGGCAATAGCCGCACCACCACCTTCTTTGACCCGTATCCCTTCTACATCACCCGCGGGGCGGGGGCGCGGATCTGGGACGCGGACGGCAACGAGCGGGTGGACTTCAACGGCAACTACACCAGCCTCATCCTGGGCCACGCCAACCCGGCGGTGGTGAAGGCCATCCAGGACGCGGCGGTGCACGGGATGTCCTTCCCCGGGCCCAGCGAGCACGAGATCCGGCTCGCCGAGATCCTCACCAAGCGCATCCCCACCATGGAGGTCATCCGGTTCGCCAACTCGGGCACCGAGGCCACCATGCACGCCATCCGGGTGGCCCGCGCGTTCACCGGAAAGTCCAAGATCGCCAAGTTCGAGGGCGCCTATCACGGCACCCACGACTGGGTGCTGGTGAGCGTGTCCACCGAGGAGGGGCAGGGCGGCTCGCGGAAGCGGCCCAAGTCGGTGGCGTGGTCGGCCGGCGTGCCGGCGGCGGTGATGAAGCACGTGGTCGTCCTGCCGTGGAACGACCTCGACGCCTGCGTGAAGATCCTGGAGAAGGAAGCGGGCGATCTGGCCGCCCTCATCATCGACCCCATGCTCGCCAATGCGGGGATGATCCCGGTGGCGGAGGGCTTTCTCGAGGGGCTGCGCGCCGCCACCACCCGGCTCGGCATTCTCCTCATCTTCGACGAGGTCATTTCATTTCGTGTGGCAACGGGTGGCGCCCAGGCGCGCTTCGGCATCCGCCCCGACCTCACCACGCTGGGCAAGATCATCGGGGGCGGGCTGGCGGTGGGCGCCTTCGGCGGCCGCGCGGACGTGATGAACTACTACGACCCGCGCGGGGGCAAGGGGCGGATCAATCACGGCGGCACCTTCAACGCCAATCCGCTCACCATGGCGGGCGGGGTGGCGACCATGGAGCAGCTCACGCCGGAAGCGTATGCGCGCCTCGAGGTGCTCGGCGATCGGCTGCGCGCGGGCGTCACCAAGGCGCTGCGCTCGCTCAAGTATCCGGGCCAGATCACCGGCACCGGCTCGCTCTTCTGGCTGCACCACACCAAGAAGCGGCTGACCGACTATCGCTCGCAGCGGCCGGCCGACGCCACCGCCTCGGTGGAGACCTTCCTGGCGCTCATCAACGAGGGCTTCATGATCTCGCAGCGCGGGCTCGGGGCCTGCTCGCTGGCCATGACCGAGGCCGATGTGGACCGCTTCGTGGAAGCGGTGAAGCGGGTGCTCGGGGCGCGCGCGTGACAGGAGCGCGGCGGGCGGCGGCGCTCGTCTTTTTGGGGGTCGCCGTCCTCGCTGCCGTCGTGGAGGCCCAGGTGCCTCCCGCCAAAACGCCCCTCACGCTCCCGCGGGCCGGCGGCACCCTCTCGCTCTCGTTCCATCCCGAGCCCTCCGCGCTCACCACCATCGCCACCACCGCGGTGCCCACCGCGCTGGTGGCGAGCAAGATCTTCGAGAGCCTGCTCGCCTACGAGGCCGGCATGAAGCCGATGCCCTCGCTGGCGCAGTCCTGGAGCGTCACGCCGGACGGCCTGACCTGGACCTTCAAGCTCCAGCGCAACGTGAAGTTCCACGACGGCAAGCCCTTCACCAGCGCCGACGTGAAGTTCTCCGTGGAGAAGATCGTCCGCCCGCTGCACTCGCGCGGGCGCGCGAACTTCCGTGACCTCCGCGCCATCGAGACTCCCGACGACCACACCGTGGTGTTCCGGCTCTCGGCGCCGCAGGCGCATTTTCTGTCGGTGTTCCAGCCCACCGAGGTGCCGATCTTCCCGCGGCATCTCCTCGAGAACGAGAGCGACTTCCGGAAGAGCGCGTTCAACCATCAGCCGGTGGGGACCGGTCCCTTCAAGCTCACCGAGTGGGCGCGGGGAAGCTACCTCGTGCTGGGAAAGAACCCCGACTACTGGAAGCCGGGGCGGCCGTATCTGGACCGCATCATCTACAAGGTGATTCCGGATGGCGGCGCCCGGGTGGCGGCGCTGGAGACGGGCGAGTTGGATCTGGCGCCGTCGGGCGCGGTGCCGGAGGCGGAGATCGGGCGGCTCGTCAAGCTGCCCCATCTGGCCGCCACCGACCGCGGCTACGAGGCGCTGGGCCCGCTGATGTGGCTGGAGCTGAACCTCCGCGACAAGCAGCTGGCGGATCTCCGGGTGCGTCGCGCCCTCGCCCAGGCCATCGACAAGAAGGTGGTGGTGGACACCATCTGGTTCGGGGTGGGAAAGCCCGCCACCGGGCCCATCGTGAGCGGGAACTCCGCCTTCTACAACCCCGGGGTGCGTCGCTATCCCTTCGATCCCGCCGCCGCCGAGCGCCTGCTCGACGAGGCGGGCTTCAAGCGCGGCGCCGGCGGCGTTCGCTTCGAGCTGACCCAGGACTATCTGCCGTACGGCGAGAACTGGGTGCGCCTGGCCGAGTACGTGAAGCAGGCGCTGGGCAAGGTCGGCATCCGCGTCACCACGCGCGCGTCGGACCTGCCCGGCTGGCTCAAGCGCGTCTACACCGACTGGGACTTCCAGCTCACCTCGACCTTCAGCAACAACTATGCGGATCCGGCCATCGGGGTGGAGCGGACCTATATCTCGACCAATATCCTCAAGGGCGTGCCGTTCACCAACTCGATGGGCTACAACAATCCCGCCGTGGACCATCTCTTCGCGGCGGCGGGCCGCGAGATGAACCCCGCCATCCGGATCCAGCAGTACAAGAAAGTGCAGGAGATCCTGGTGGAGGACCTGCCCGTGCTCTGGCTCATGGAGATGGGCACCACCACGGTGTACAACCGGCGCGTGCAGGACGTGTTCCGCGGCCCCATCGCGCTCTATTCGAGCTTCGACCAGGTGTGGCTCAGCAAGTAGCGCGCGCGGACGGAGCCGCCGCGGCGGCCGCGCGCGCCCTGGCCCGCCGCCGGCGCGCCGCGGCCACCGCGTTCCTGGCCGGCTTCGTGCGCACGCCGAGCCTCACCGGCGAGGAGGGCCCCGGCCAGGAATATCTGGGCCGGCGCCTCGACGCCCTCGGGCTCGATGTTTCGACGGGCGAGCCCGACGTCGAGCGGCTCTTCCGGCGATTCCCGGCGGTGGCGCAGTATCCCACCCACTGGCAGCACGATCTCATCCTGGCCTACGAGGCGCTGCCGACCTTCGAGTCGCTCCAGGCCAGCGGGCTCGAGACGGTGTTGAACTATCGCGGCCGCCCCAACCTCTGGGCGCGCCGGGCGGGCGTGGGCGGGGGCCGCTCGCTCATCCTCAACGGCCATGTGGACACCGTCACCGTGGAGCCCCGCGGCGCGTGGACCCGGGATCCCTTCGGCGCGGCGGTGGAGGACGGTCTGATGTACGGCCGCGGGGCCGCCGACATGAAGGCGGGGCTTTCGGCGGCGGTGGAGGCGCTGGCCTGCCTCGCGGAGGCGGGAGTGCGGCTCCGCGGCGACGTCCTGCTCCAGAGCGTGGTCAACGAGGAGCATGCCGGCAACGGGACCTTGGACCTGGTGGCGCGGGGTCAGCGCGCGGACGCGGCGCTGGTCCTCGAGCCCACCGAGTGCCGGCTCTTCGTCACCGCGCCGGGCGGCTTGTACTGGGAGCTCGAGGTGCCGGGAGTCCCGACCTCGCCCGGGGCGCGCTGGCAAGGGAGCCGCCAGGTGGGCGTGAGCGCGGTGGAAAAGCTCCCCGTCGCCATCGAGGCGCTGCTCGGGGTCGAGCGCGCGTACAATGCGCGGCCGGCCCATCCGCTCCACCGCGGCGGCAATCCCTTCGCGCTGGTGCTGGGCAAGGTGTCGGGCGGCCACTACGAGACGGTGACCGCCCTCTCCGCGACCCTCCGCGGCTCCGCGTACTTCGCGCCGGGCTCGGGAGAGATCGCCGACGTCATGGCCGCCATGCGCGCGGCGGTCGCGCGCCTGAACGCCGGCGATCCCTTCCTGTCCTCGCACCCGGCCCGGCTGCGCTTTCTCCATCACGATGACGGCGTGGCCCAGCCCGCCGCGCTGCCCTTCGCCGCCGAGGTGGCCGCCGCCCTGGGCGCCGCCGGAATGACGGCCGAGCCGAGCGGCGGCCCCTTCTGCTGCGATATCCGCCATCTCGTGAACCAGGGCGGCATGCCGGCGGCGATATTCGGACCGGGGAGCATCGGACGGGCCCACCGTCCCGACGAGTTCGTGCCGCTGGCCGAGTATCATGCCGCCATCGAGGGTCTGATCGAGCTGCTCGTCCGCTGGTGCGGCATCGTCGAATAGCGACGCCGCAGGAGGATCACCGATGGCGATCGACGAGGTGGTGCACCGGACCGCTGAAGCGCAGCGCTGGAAGGCGACCGCGACCGCGGGGGTGGAGTACTGCAGCCTGCGGAGCCACGGCGCCGACGGCGGCGCGACCTTCCTGGTGCGCATCGCCCAGGGCGCGCGGGTGCCGCTGCACGATCATCCGGGCGGAGAGGAAGTATATGTGCTGGGCGGCCGCGCGCGTATCGGCGGGCGGCCGGTGAAGACGGGCGACTTCTTCTGGACGCCGCCGGGCGGTCAGCACGACCTGGTGGCCGACGTGGACACCCTGATTTACGTGAACGCGCCCCGGGGGGTCCAGTTCCTCGAGTGAAGCCGCAATTGCGGGCTCCGCGCCCTTCGGTTAAGATGACGCCGGCTTTCCGATGACCGCCCACGAATCCGGCCCGCTCAAGCGCACGCCGCTCCATGACGTCCACGTCAAGGCGGGAGCGAAGATGGTTCCCTTCGGCGGCTGGGACATGCCCGTGCAGTATGCGGGCATCGTCGAGGAGCACAAGGCGGTGCGCTCCGGCGTCGGCCTCTTCGACATCAGCCACATGGGCGAGTTCGAGGTGGCCGGCGCCGGCGCGCTTGCCGCGGCGCAGCGGCTCTGCACCAATGACGCCGCCCCGCTCGCCGAGGGCCAGGTGCAGTACTCGGTGCTCTGCTATCCCGAGGGCGGCGTCGTGGACGACCTCACCCTCTATCGTCTCGCCGCGGACCGCTACATGCTCACCGTCAACGCCTCCAATATCGACAAGGACTGGCGCTGGGTGACCGAGCACGAGCCGGGCGCCGGCTGGAAGAACGTGAGCGCGGAGACGGCCCTCCTCGCCGTGCAGGGCCCGAAGGCGGAAGGGCTGGTGCAGCGCCTCGCCGACACCGACGTGGTCTCGATCCGCTACTACCACTTCGGCCGCGGCAAGGTGGCGGGGGTGCCCGCGGTGATCTCGCGCACGGGCTATACCGGCGAGGACGGCTTCGAGCTCTACGTGCCCGCCGGCGAGGCGCCGCGGCTCTGGCACGCCCTCATGGAGGCGGGCCGGCCCGACGGCATCCAGCCCATCGGGCTCGGCGCCCGCGACACGCTGCGGCTCGAGATGAAGTTCGCGCTCTACGGCAACGACATCGACCAGACCACCAACCCGCTCGAGGCCGGCCTCGGCTGGGTGGTCAAGCCCGCCAAGGGAGAGTTCATCGGGCGGGCCGCCATCGAGGCCCTGCGCGCGCGGGGTGTGTCGCGCAAGCTGGTGGGCTTCGAGATGGTCGAGCGCCAGGTGCCCCGCCACGGCTACCGCCTCCTCAAGGACGGCGCCGAGGTGGGGGTGGTGACGTCGGGATCGTTCTCGCCCATCCTGGAGCGCGGAATCGGCATGGGGTATGTGCGCGCGGACCTCGCCGCCGTGGGCAGCGAGTGGGACGTCGAGATCCGTGGCGCGGGCCAGCGGGCCCGCGTCGTCCGCACGCCGTTCGTTCCTTCCAAGGCCAAGAAGTCGTAGGGGGGCGTGATGTCCAATGTTCCCGCAGACCTGAAGTACACGAAGGAGCACGAGTGGGCCAAGGTCGAGGGCGATCGCGCCCGCATCGGCATCACCGCCTTCGCCCAGGACCAGCTCGGCGACGTGGTGTTCGTCGAGCTGCCCAAGGTAGGGACCAAGGTCACCAGCATGTCCACCTTCGGCGTGGTGGAGTCGGTGAAGGCGGTGTCGGACCTCTTCGCCCCTCTCTCGGGCGAGGTGGTGGAGATCAATACCGAGCTGCCCAAGAAGCCGGAAACGGTGAACCGCGACCCGTATGGCCAGGGCTGGATGATCGTGATCCGCATGACCAATCCCGGCGAGGCGAGCGCCCTCCTGAACGCGGCTCAGTACGAGCAGCTCATCGCCGCCGCCGGGCACTGAGAGAGACCGCATGCGCTATATCTCGAATACCCCCGCCCAGCAGAAGGAGATGCTGGGCCGGATCGGCGCCGCCAGCATCGAGGCGCTGCTTGCCAATGTGCCCACCAAGGCGCGGCTGTCCCGCCCCCTGGGATTGCCCGCCGCCATGGCCGAAGCCGATCTCGTCCGCCATCTGCGCGCGCTCGCCGCGAAGGACGCGTCCGCCGACGACTATTCCTGCTTTCTGGGGGCCGGGTCCTATGACCACCTGATCCCGAGCCCGATCAACCACCTCATCTCCAGGGGCGAGTTCTTCACCGCCTACACGCCCTATCAGCCCGAGGCGAGCCAGGGCACGCTGCGCACCATCTTCGAGTACCAGACCATGATGGCGGAGCTCACGGGGATGGACGTCGCCAACGCGTCCATCTATGACGGGGCCTCCTCGCTGGCGGAGGCGGTGCTGATGGCCCATGCCGTCACCGGCCGCAACGAGACCGCCTTCAGCCGGGGCATCAATCCGCTCTACGGCCAGGTGGTGGAGACGTATTGCGAGGGGCCGGACCTCCGCCTCAAGCGGGTGGCGCTCGCCGACGGCGTCACCGATCTCGACGCCCTCCGGCGCGCGGTGACGGATCGCACGGCGGCGGTCGTCGTGCAGTATCCGAACTTCCTCGGCTGTCTCGAGGACCTTCGCGAGGCGGGGGAGATCGCCCACGCCAAGGGCGCGCTGCTGGTGGTGGCCGCGGATCCGGTGAACCTCGGCTTCCTCACGCCCCCGGGCGCGCTCGGCGCCGACATCGTGGTGGGGGAAGGCCAGGGGCTCGGCGTGCCCATGAGCTACGGGGGCCCCAACCTGGGCGTGTTCGCGTGCCGCGCGGAGCTGGTGCGCCGCATGCCCGGCCGCCTGGTGGGCGCCACCGTGGACCGCGACGGCCATCGCGGCTTTGTCCTCACGCTGCAGACGCGCGAGCAGCACATCCGCCGCGAGAAGGCGACCTCGAACATCTGCACCAATGTGGCCCTCTGCGCGCTGATGGCGACGATCTACGTCTCGATCATGGGCAAGCAGGGCCTGCGGCGGGTGGGCGAGCTCGCCACCGCCAAGGCGCACTATGCGGCGGCGCGGCTCGCCGAGGTGCCCGGCGTCCAGCTGCGCCACCGCGCGCCCTTCTTCAAGGAGTTCGCCCTCGAGCTGCCCAAGGCGCCGGAGCGCGTGGTCAAGCGCCTGCTCAGGGACCGCATCCTCGCCGGGGTGCCGCTCAAGGCCTTCGACCGCGGCGCCAAGAACGCGCTGCTGGTGGCGGTGACGGAGCGGCGGACCAAGGACGAGATCGACGCCTACGCCGCGGCGCTGGCCGCCGCGGTGGCGTGAGGGGCACGCGGTGGAAGCCAAGCCGTCCTACGACAAGCTGATCTTCGAGCTCTCCGCGCCGGGGCGCTTCGCCCACTCGCTGCCCGATCTCGACGTGCCGTCCGCCGATCCCGCCACCCTGGTGCCCGCCCAGTTCGTGCGCGCCACCCCGCCCGCGCTGCCGGAAGTATCCGAGGTGGACGTGGTCCGCCACTACTCGCGGCTCAGCCTCATGAACTACGGCGTGGACACGCACTTCTACCCGCTCGGCTCCTGCACCATGAAGTACAACCCCAAGATCAACGAGGACATGGCGCGGCTGCCGGGCTTCGCGCGCCTGCACCCCCTGGCGCCGGCGGCGGCCAGCCAGGGCGCCCTGCAGCTCATGTGGGAGCTGGCGCGCGACCTCGCCGAGATCTCGGGCATGGACCACGTCTCGCTCCAGCCCGCCGCGGGCGCCCAGGGGGAGTTCGCGGGGGTGCTGATGATTCGCGCCTGGCACCTCTCGCGCGGCGAGCGGCGCCACAAGGTGCTCATCCCCGACTCCGCCCACGGCACCAACCCCGCCACCACCGCGCAGGCCGGCTATCAGGTGGTGCAGCTCAAGTCGGACGAGGCGGGCGAGGTGGATCTGGCCGACCTCGAGCGGCATCTCGACGAGGACGTGGCCGCCTTCATGATCACCCAGCCGAACACGCTGGGGCTCTTCGAGTCCAGGATCCACCAGATCACCGAGATGTGCCATGCCAAGGGCGTGCAGGTGTACATGGACGGCGCGAACTTCAACGCCATCCTCGGCATCACCCGCCCGGGCGATCTCGGCTTCGACGTCTGCCACTTCAACCTGCACAAGACCTTCACCACGCCCCACGGCGGGGGCGGGCCCGGCTCGGGCCCGGTGGGCATCAAGGCGCATCTGGCGCCGTTCCTGCCCACCCCGGTGGTGGTGAAGGACGGTGACACCGGCTATTCGCTGGACTGGAACCGGGCGCAGTCCATCGGCAAGCTCCAGGCCTTCTGGGGCAATTTCGGCATGCTGGTGCGGGCCTACACCTATATCCGGACCATGGGTCCGGACGGGCTACGCTCGGTGTCCGAGAACGCGGTGCTCAACGCCAACTACATCCTCAAGCGGCTCGAGGGCGACTACGATCGCGCCACCGCGGGACCGTGCATGCACGAGTGCGTGGTGTCGGCGCGCCGCCAGAAGAAGCTCGGCGTCTCCGCCACCGATATCGCCAAGCGCCTGCTCGACCTGGGATTCTACGCGCCCACCACGTACTTCCCGTTGATCGTGGAGGAGGCGCTGATGATCGAGCCCACCGAGACCGAGTCCAAGGAGACGCTCGATCAGTTCTGCGACGCCATGATCCAGATCGCCCGGGAGGCGGAGACCAATCCCCACCTGCTCCACGAGGCGCCGGTGACCACCTCGGTCCGGCGCCTCGACCAGACGCTCGCCGCGCGCCAGCCCGTTCTTCGTTGGAATGCGGGGGCCTAGACATGGCCCCCGCACTCCTCCCGGGCGCGGACGCTCCTCAGGGGACGTGACCGAAGGATTCCGGCTGCTCGTCACCGAGCCGCTCGACGGCGCCGCCAACATGGCGCTGGACGAGGCGCTGCTGCTCTCCCGCCTCGGCGGTGATGCGCCGCCGAGCCTCCGCTTTTTCGCCTGGGATCCGGCCACCATCTCGCTGGGCTATGGCCAGCGGCTGGACGGACGGGTGGACGTGGACGCGGCGACCGCCATGGGCATCGGGCTCGTGCGCCGTACCACCGGCGGCAGCGCCATCCTCCACGAGGGGCCGGAGCTCGAGGTCACCTACAGCGTCACCGCCGCCGCCGGCGATTTCCCCGGCGCCGACGATCTTCTCCGCACGTATCAATGGATCGGCAGCGCGCTGGAGGCCGGCCTCCGCGCCCTCGGCGCGCCGGTGGCCATGGTGTCGGTGCAGCCGTCCGACCCGCGGAGCATGCCGGCCTTCTGCTTCGCGCGCACCGGCTCCTACGAGCTCGAGGTGGACGGGCTCAAGGTGGTGGGCAGCGCCCAGCGTCGCCAGGGGGCGGGCTTTCTCCAGCACGGGGCGGTGATGCTGGGCGCTGATCCCGCGCGCCTGCGACGCGTCTTTCCCGGCGGCGGCAATCCGCTGGCGGGCATGACCACGCTGGAGACGGTGCTGGGCCGCCGGCCGTCCTTCGGCGCGACGGTGACCGCGCTCGCCGAGGGCTTTCGCGCCGTGCACGGCCTCACCCTCCAGCCGGGGGGTCTCACCGACGCGGAGGTCGCCCTCGCCGATGCGCTCGCGCGGGACAAGTACGGCTCCGCCGACTGGACCCGCGCCGGGCGCATCGCCACTCTCCTATGACCGAGGCGCCGCGCGAGTATCCCGACGCTCCGCGAGTAGGGGTGGGGGCGGTGGTGCTCGACGGCGATCGCGTGCTGCTCGTGCAGCGCGGCCAGCCTCCCTCCCAGGGAAAGTGGAGCCTTCCCGGCGGCCTGGTGCACCTGGGCGAGCGGCTGGAGGACGCGGTGCGCCGTGAGGTGACCGAGGAGTGCGGGCTCAGCGTGCGCGTGCTGGACGTGTGCGGCGTGATCGATCGGATAGTTCGCGATTCCACCCCCGGGGTCACTGGCAGCGCCCCGCGCGTCCGGTACCACTGGGTGATCGTGGACTACGTCGCGGAGCCGGCGGGCGGCGTGCTCCGCGCGGGAAGCGATGCCGCCGACGCGCGCTGGCTGCCCGTGGCCGACGTCGCGCGCTATGACACCACCGATGGCCTGGCCGACATGATTCACCGCGCCGTCGCGATCCGCGCGACGAGCGAAAGGAGAAGCGACCGATGAGAGTGTCCGTCCAGGTCCGGAAGGCGGTGGAGACGCGCGCCGACGTGCTCGTGCTGGGACGCCACAGCGACGAGGCGCGGCCCGGGCCCGAGACGGCGGCGGTGGACGCGCGCCTGGGCGGGCTCCTCTCCCGGGTGCTCGCGGCCGAGAAGTTCGAGGGCAAGCCGGGCCAGGTCTCCTACTTCTTCACCAACGGCAAGCTGCCCGCCGCTCGGGTGATGGTGCTGGGGCTGGGCGGCCGCCGCGGGACGAGCGCCGACGCCGTGCGCAATGCCGCCGCCACCGCGGCGCGGCGCGCGCGCGAGCTCGGCGCCTCCACCGTGGCCATGTATCTCGCGGCGGAGGGCGTGCCGGCGCGGGCGCGCGCCCAGGCCACCGTGGAAGGCGCGCTGCTGGGCACGTACCGGTTCGACCGGTACCTGAAGGAGAAGAGCGCCAAGGCGCTCACCGGCCTCACCGTGCTGGAGCCGGACGCGCGCCAGGGCGCGGCGGTCCGCGAGGGCGCGCGCCTGGGCGAGGTCGGCGCCGCCGCCACCGCCCTCGCGCGGGACCTCACCAATGAGCCCGCCAATGTGGTGACCCCGACCTACCTCGCCGACCGCGCCCGCGAGATCGCGAAGGCCGGCCGGCTCCGCGTACGCGTGCTGGACCGCGAGGATTGCGCCAAGCTCGGCATGGGCGCCTTTCTGGGCGTCGCGCAGGGCAGCCAGGAGCCGCCGCAGTTCATTCACCTCACCTATGCGCCTCGCCGGCGGGCGCGGCGCAAGGTGGTGATCATCGGCAAGGGCATCACGTTCGACTCCGGCGGGCTCGATCTCAAGTCCGCGGACGGAATGCTCCGGATGAAGGGCGACATGGCGGGCTCTGCCGCCGTCCTCGGCCTCTTCCAGGCCCTGCCGAAGCTGCGCCTTCCCGTCGAGGTCCACGGGCTCATCGCCGCCACCGAGAACATGCCGTCGGGCACCGCGCAACGGCCGGGTGACATCGTCCGCGCGCTGAACGGGCTCACCATCGAGATCGGGAACACCGACGCCGAGGGCCGGCTCACGCTGGCCGACGCGCTGTCCTACGCGGCGAAGGAGATCAAGCCCGACGAGATGGTGGACATGGCCACCCTCACCGGCGCGGTGGTGATCGCGCTGGGTCTGCAGGTGACCGGCCTCTTCGCCAGCCAGGACGGCCTCGCCGAGCGACTGGGCGCGGGCGCGCAGGCGGCGGGCGAGCGGATCTGGCGGCTGCCGCTGCACGACGACTACAAGGAGGGCCTCAAGAGCGACATCGCCGATCTCAACAATATCTCCAGCCAGCGAGGCGCGGGCTCCATCGTGGCCGCGCTCTTCATGCGGGAGTTCACCGGCGGGGTGCCGTGGGCGCATCTCGACATCGCGGGCACCGCTTTCTCGGAGCGGGACGGCTCCCTGGGCCCGAAGGGCGGCACCGGCGTGATGGTGCGGACCCTCATCGCCTACCTCACGCGGGCCGGCGGCAGCCGGCGCTAGACGCGGGGGACGCATGGCGGGCGCGGTCGATCTGCACTCCCATACCACGGCGTCGGACGGCACGCTGTCCCCGCGGGAGCTGGCCCGGGCGGCGGCGCGCCGCGGGGTGCGCGTCCTCGCCGTCACCGATCACGACTCCACCGAGGGCCTGGCGGAGGCGATGGCGGAGGCGGAATCGCTCCGGCCGCTCGCCATCGTGCCCGGCATCGAGATCAACTGCGACGTCGAGGGCGGCGAGATCCACGTGCTCGGCTATGGCATGGACTATCTGGCCCCCTGGTTCCAGGAGTTCTGCCGCGCTCAGCGGGCGGAGCGCCGCGAGCGCATCTACCGGATGGCGGAGCGTCTCGCGGAGCTCGGCCTGCCCATCGATCCGGAGGCGGTGTTCGCGATCGTCAAGGAGGGCTCGGCGGGGCGCCCCCACGTGGCCCAGGTCATGGTGGAGCGGGGTTACGTGAAGAGCGTGCGCGACGCCTTCGACCGATATCTGGCCGCGGGCAAGCCCGGGCACGTGCCGCGCAAGAAGCTCACGCCCGAGGATGCCGTGCGACTCTTGCGGCGCGCCGGCGGCGTGCCCGTCTTCGCCCACCCGGGGCTGACCGGGCGCGATGACCTGATTCCCGGCCTCGTGCGGGCGGGCCTCATGGGGATCGAGTGCTACTACCCCGAGCATTCCGCGGCCAGGACCGGCTCCTATGTGGAGCTCTGCCGCCAGTACGGCCTGGTCGCCACCGGCGGCTCCGATTTCCACGGGCCGCGCGTGCGCTCCAGCCAGCTCGGCGATCCCGCCATTCCGCTGGCGGTCTGGGACGTGCTGTCCGCCCGGATCGCGGAGGCGCGCGCCCACCGGCCGCCCGAGCCCGGCGCGTAAGCTTTACACGCCCCGCGTCCCGCTGCCCCGCTTACCCCCCGCGACCGGTCGAAAAATCAATAACTTCGGAATAGGTATGCCCTTTGCTTCTCCTTTAGGTGGGAGGGCTCGATCATGACCAAGCGCAACCGATTCGCGTCGTTCTCCATCGCGT
>Ga0134122_10001095_pt1 | contig 19454 bp, 21 predicted proteins | sample KB302_FD_96461 | JGI IMG/M metagenome (GOLD analysis project Ga0134122, IMG submission 96461) | Terrestrial soil microbial communities without Nitrogen fertilizer from Kellogg Biological Station, Michigan, USA - KB3-0-2 | ecosystem: Environmental > Terrestrial > Soil > Unclassified ... | reverse complement strand
CGATGGGTTAAGTCTGCTCGATCAGGCAGTGGCGTTCGGTGGCAAGACGATCCTCCATACGGATCTGGAAGCCCTGCTGGGGGCTGTTCCGCAAGAACTCGTTCGCGCGATGATTCAGGCGATCACAGCGCAGGAGAGCGCTGCAGCACTTCACGTGCTGGCCCAAGTGTTGGACCAAGGACATGATCTTCGGGCCTATTGTGCCGAAGTCGTCGAGTATGTTCGCAACCTGCTAGTAGTGACGGTCGTGACTTCATCCCACAAACAGCAGGGGTTGATCGAGGCCTCGGCGGAAGACCTTGCTCAGATGGCAGACGATGCCAAGACGTTTTCGCCTGAGTCACTACAAGAATTGTTTACGATCTTCACGCAAGCGGAGGACTCGCTCAGGCTTAGTGCCCATCCTCGGTTTGTGCTTGAAACAGCTGCCGTGCGAGCGACGCGGGTGCTGCGTCGCATGGATGAGAAGTCACCGGTACCTCAAAGGGCGCAGGCAGCCCAGAGGACGGCCCCCCCAAAGCCTACTACAGGGGGCACTGGCCAGTCAGTCTTGCCGGCTCGTTCCGCCAACCCAGAGCCCTCTTTGGCACCTCGGCTCCCTCAGTCAACGGATACCGCTCCGAAGACGCCCAACCCTACTGGTGTCAAAACCTCGATGCCTCCACAAGGTTCCTCGACAAGTCCTCAAAGCATCCGCTCCTCTGGCACTGCCGATGAGGCGAAGGTTTCAGTGCCTGAGGTAGCGCCTTTAACTAAGGACGGACCCTTAGCGATCAGACTCAATTGGGAACACTTTCAGGAAGAAGTAGCTGGGGCCTTTCCCAATATCGCCCCTTTCTTGGAAATGGGGCGACTAGTGAGCATAGATGGCCATGTGGTCACAATTGGATTTGCCAAACAGGCGACGGTGGCCCGGGCAATGATAGAGAAACCTGACAATACGGCGGCACTCGCATCGACCTGTGAACGGTTAAGCGGGCAGGCTATAAGGCTCAGGATCGTTGAATTGACCGAGTCGGATGCCCCTGGGCCGACCATGGCTCAACTCAGGGTAGCGAAAGAAAAAGAACAACGGCTGGTGCTTTTCGAACAAGCGCGAGCACATCCGGTCGTCAAACAGGCATTGGAGATGTTCGGCGCAGAGCTCGCAGATGTGAGACTTCTGTCGAGCCAGAAGGAGGTCGAGAGATGAAAAACCCGTTAGGTAATATGGGCAATCTTCTGAAACAAGCACAGGCTATGCAGGCGAAAATGGCGAAGGTGCAAGAGGAGGCATCAACAAAGACGGTGACCGGGACGGCCGGTGGTGGAAGTGTGACGGTTACAGCCAACGGGGCTATGGAGCTTGTCGGCATTGTCATTGATCCCGAAGTGGTGAAAAGCGGCGACGTGGAGATGGTGCAGGATCTGGTCATGGCCGCGTCGAACGATGCGCTCAGGAAGGCTCGCGAGATGATGGCTGAAGAGATGAAATCGGTCACCGGTGGCATGAATGCCCCCGGACTGTTCTAGCAGGCGGCGGAAAAGCATGGTGGCCTGCTAGACCTTCGATGGTCTACCCATGTAACACAACAGGAGAAGGTTCCCTTTCCATCTCCACCTTAACCTTAGCCTAAACCTCAACCTTCCGGAGAGCTGGCGGACTTTTTCAGCATCCTGCGCTAGGAAGCTATCACGTCATGGCTGTAGATCAACAAGGATTACTCACAAGGCTGGTGCGCGAGTTAGTCCGCCTTCCAGGCATCGGTCAAAAGACAGCACAGCGATTGGCCTTTCATGTCTTGAAGGCTGAGCGCGAAGATGCGCTTCGCCTGGCTGATTCGATTCGTGCTGTCAAAGACGGGCTCTCATTTTGCCGTCAATGTCGAAACATTGCTGAGGGAGAACTCTGTGAATATTGTCTCGATCCGAAGCGAGACCGAAGGAGAATCCTGGTGGTAGAAGAACCGAGTACGACTTATGCCATCGAGCGGGCGGGAGCGTATCGCGGCTTGTATCATGTATTGTTGGGTGCTTTGTCTCCCCTGGACGGTGTCGGACCGTCCGATATCAGAGCCGAGGAATTAGTCGATCGAGTGAAACTAGGGGGAGTCGAAGAGGTAATCCTCGCGACGAGTCCGACAATCGAGGGCGAAGCAACCGCCATCTATCTCACAAACCAACTAAAGCCTCTCGGTGTCCGGGTCTCTCGTATCGCCTATGGTATTCCAGTCGGAATGGATATTGAGTATGCCGACGAGGTGACGCTACTCAAGTCGATCGAAGGGCGCCGAGACCTCTAACTTCATTTATTTGGTTTGTCTAGTTTGGTCTTTCTAGCCTGCTGGTCTATTCGGTCTATCTCGTGTGCTTGGTTGAACTAGATGAACCAGACAGACCGAATAGACCAAATTGACCGGGCTCACGCGGCCCATTGACCCTCCCGCCGAGCCCCTGCTATAGTTTTATTTTTTCAGACTATTTTATCCTTCAAGCAGGTCACAGCATGAAAGCAAGCCCTTCCGCCAAGCGTATCTCGCCCACTCCACCAGCTTCAAAATCTGCCACGATGAAGCGCAAGGCCAAAACACTGTCCCAGGGGAAAAAATATGCGGCGATTCGTCGTGACCTTGTGCGGCAGCGTAAGGCCATGTTGGAAGAAGCTGTCGAAGGTCTTGCCAATCCAAATGGTCCGGCGGCGTTCCCGGATGTCAGCGATCAGGCGTCTGCGGAAGCCGAGCAGAATTTTACACTGCGTATCCGTGAGCGAGAGCAGCGATTGATCAAAAAGATCGACGAGGCGCTTGATCGGATAGACCAGAGCACCTATGGCATCTGTGAACGTTGCGAGGAAGAGATCCCCTATCCTAGACTAAAAGCCCGCCCCGTCACCACCCTCTGCATCAACTGCAAGACGCTGGAAGAACAAGAAGAAAAGGCTCGGCGCTGAATCGGTCGTGCGCCACTGCTCCTCTCCGAAGCAGCTAGGACTGCAGTACAAATATTGCCGTACCAATCACTAGTGTTTCAACACCTTGATGCGTTGTTGGACAACAGCGATGCGGCCGGCTTCCTCGGGGATACCTTCAACCAAGGCAAGATAGGTCTCGTACTCGGAGAGGGCCCGTTTCGGATTTGTCGGCTCGTAGGCTTCAGCTAGGTTGTAGCGGGCAATTGCATAGTTTGGGCGAAACGTGACGGCCTTTTCAAATGAGACAAGCGCGTTGGCCTTGTCCCCCAGCTTTGCGTAGACCGTGCCGAGGTTATTGAGAATCTCTGGGGTGTTGGGTCTGATCGTCAATGACTGAAGCATTTCTGTCTTGGCCTTCTCGTACTCTCCCTTCCCTTCCCATGCCAGTCCCAGTTTGTGGTGAGCCTCTGCCTGCCACACCTTATTTGTAAACCCGCTTGCAATGGCCTTCTGATAGGCAATGGCTGCGATATCGTAGTTCTGGACCCCGCAATAAGAGAGCTGCGCGGTCTGGCCGCGCGCAAATTGTTGGAGCGAGAGGAAGGGCTCCTTGTCCTCTGCGCCTTGACTATCTTGCTGTTGCCCTGACTTCTGCCCGCTTGGATGGCGCAATCGATCCAAGAATTCGCGTCGATAGGGAGAGAACAGCCGCACGTAGGGGTCGATCGTCATCGAGGCTTGGAGCAAGACGGGCTGCTCACGCGGCCCAAGTACCAAGTACTGTGTCGTGGTTTTCTCATCGCCTGTTTCGTAGAGGGCGGTGGAACTCATGCTCGTCTTTGCGGACAGTTTTGGCACACTGAGATAGAACTCCAATACAGGCTTCAACCGCGAGAGTGTCTGGCGAAGCACTGGGAATGGATTCAAGTCGAGCCCGGACGGAAAGGTGAAGATGACCCCTACCAGCGTCCCATCTTCATCGAAGAAGTACGACTCGTCGCCATGTGATGGGCTTCGGTTGGAAGAAAGCATCAACTCTTGTCCTCCCCCCCAGTCTTGTGAATTGAGGGTAGAGGCCTGATGGGTCTTGAGGAAGTCGGATTTCGAAATGCAGATTGTCTTGGGTTTCAGGAGGACCAGATCAGTTTCTGAGGGAGGGAGGTTCGATGTCCTAGCAGGTGTTCCGCAGGAGCTGAGTAATAGGCTCAGCCCTACCCCGTAAACTACCCATTGTCGAACTGGTCGAGGACGCAGGGCGGGGATGTCACGTAGATTCTGACTCACGAAACAAGCATACACGAAACATGAAAGGGTTTGCCAACGGCGTGAAAAAGCGACGCCCGCTTTCGTGAAGAGAGCGGGCGTCACTTTTGAACACGATAGGGAGGAAGAATTACCGCCGTTGACTATCCAACATCGAATCCTCAGCCGTATATCCGAAAATATACTGCATCTTGCTGGGGATCTTGTAAATCGGCCGATTCAGTCCGTAATCTAGCGCGACTCCAACAGGGTGCAAGGCAAACGCTGCCCAGCGCCAGGGGTTATCGTTTGGAGCTGCGCCAGCCGCCACATCGGTATAGACCAGGGATGTAGGGTCCATCACACTATAAATACTGGCGGGAGCGGTATAGTTTCCATCTGTACTGGCCGACATCTCCTGCTGGCTGTTTCCAGCACACCCGACGGCGGTGGCCAGGAAGAGAATCCCCAAGGCAAGAGCCGTAGTTCTCATTGGTGACCTCACTTGTCTTGTATGGTTCAGAATCGATGATCTCTTGATAGACTGAAGTGTAGCCGATCGACTGATTTCTGTCCATGATTGGAGCGAATCGGGCAGCAGTCGCAGAGCCGGTAGGTTTGGAAGAGGAATGTATGGAATGGCGCGAAAGAGGCTGTGGTAGGCGATACTGGTATCGAACCAGTGGCCTCTTCCGTGTGAAGGAAGCGCTCTACCCCTGAGCTAATCGCCTACATATAAGAAAGTCTAGCATGGGGTTATAAATTGGATCAACCGCTGCGCCCTGCGTCCGGATAGCAAGGTCACCTTGACTTCCCCAAAAACAGGTTCCTACAATGCCCCGCTCTTAGTCCACAGTATTCACGAGGGTGCGTCTTCCTTCGCGGAGTTTCACTCGAATGCGCAATGACATCGTCATTATCGGTGGCGGGCTGGCCGGGTCTGAGGCGGCTTGGCAGGCGGCCAATCGTGGAGCGAAAGTCACGCTGTACGAAATGCGGCCTAAAGAAATGACGCAAGCGCACAAGACTGGCGGGATGGCCGAGCTGGTCTGCTCGAATTCACTCGGCTCTGCGGATGTGCTGAACGCCCCAGGCATTCTGAAGGAAGAAATGCGCCGTCTCAACTCACTGATTCTTCGCGTGGCGGATGCCGTACGGGTTCCAGCTGGGTCGGCCCTCGCCGTTGATCGCGAACAGTTTTCGTTCAAGATTACCCAAGCTTTGGAGGAACATCCGAACATCCGCATTCTGCATGAAGAGATGGCTGAGATTCCAACCGACTGTGCATGCATCGTCGCAACTGGCCCGCTGACCTCAGACAAATTGTCTCAGGCCATTGCACAACTGACCGATTCGAAGCATTTGTATTTCTATGATGCGATCTCTCCCATCATAGATGCCGACTCTATCAATATGGATGTCGTCTTTCTCGCATCCCGCTACGACAAGGGCGGACAGGATTATCTCAATTGTCCCATGGACGAGCTGGCCTACAACGCCTTCTATGATGCGTTGCGCTCCGCAGAGAAGGTCCAACCCAAAGAATTTGAAAAGACGCCCTACTTTGAAGGTTGCATTCCTATCGAAGTCATGGCCGAACGGGGCCGCCAGACCATGCAGTTCGGTCCGTTAAAGCCAGTGGGCCTTGAGAACCCCAAGACTGGCGCCCGCCCCTATGCTGTCGTGCAACTCCGTACGGAAAATGCCCATCGGTCCTGTTACAATCTCGTGGGGTTTCAGACTAAATTGACCTATGGGGAGCAGAAGCGCGTGTTCCGCATGATTCCCGGGCTCGAGCAGGCGGAGTTTTTGCGTTACGGCAGCTTGCATCGCAATACGTTTATCAATTCTCCCCGTCTGCTGCGCGATACGCTTCAGGTTAAAGCACGTGACACGCTCTTTTTTGCAGGGCAGCTGGTCGGCGTCGAGGGCTATACGGATTCCGCCGCTATGGGAGGATTGGCAGGAATTAATGCATCTCGCAGTCTAGCAGGATTACCGTTGGTGACGCCGCCTCCCACCACCGCCCATGGCTGTCTCGTCTCGCACATTACGACCTCGGACCCTCGGAACTTTCAACCAATGAATACGAATTTTGGGCTTTTCCCCCCCCTTGCTACGCCGACCAAAGACAAGGAACGCAAACGACGACTCACAGGCCAACGGGCGCTTGAGGATCTGACGGCATGGATGACGCAATTCGAGCTTTTATGACGTTCCTCGACCTCGAGCGTCATGCATCGCATGAAACAGTGCGCAACTATGCGTCAGATCTTCGACAGTTTCACTCCTTTGTCAGTAAGAACAATCCGAAAAGGCCTACCCTCGATCCTGCTGCGGTGACAACCGAATCCATTCGCGCCTATCTCCATTGGCTGGACCACAAGCGCGAGAAGAGTACGTCGATGGCTCGGAAGGTCGCGTCTCTCCGTAGCTTCTTTCGTTATCTACAACGAGAAGGCATGGTCGGGGTCAATCCTGCCGAGTCCGTGAGAACGCCGAAACAGCCGAAGCATCTTCCGCGCGTCTTGACCAAGGATGATGCAGCGGCGCTGATGGAGTTTCCTTCCGATCCGGCGAGAGGATCGCTCCGGGATCGTGCCTTGCTGGAGACGCTCTATTCGACCGGGGCTCGCGTCAGTGAGCTTGTGGGGATTAATCTCGAAGATCTCCGTTCGTCCGATGGATTGATCCATTTGCGGGGAAAGGGTCGGAAGGAACGGATCGTGCCGATCGGGGCAGTCGCGCTACAGGCCATTCAGGCCTACCTGAATCAGCAGCCTGTCACGAAATCTCGGGACCTGACGATAATAAAGGCGAAGCGCGTTTCACTACCGATCTTTCGAAATAGCCGAGGCGGACGGCTCACGACCCGAAGCGTCGCCCGCATCGTCGCCCGCTATTCAAACCGGCTGGCCGGTGGCTCTGTGAGCCCCCATACATTGCGTCACTCCTTTGCCACCCACCTGCTCGACGAAGGGGCAGATCTGCGATCCATTCAAGAAATGCTCGGGCATGCCTCATTGAGCACAACCCAGAAGTATACGCACTTAGCCACAGACCAGCTCCTGGCCGTATATGATAAGGCTCATCCGCGAGCGGGCCATCCGACCAGCGCGCGAGTAGTGAAGGACGTCAAGCCATGAGCTTTATGCGGTCGCGGACAAGTCTCTTCGTCAACCTGTTGCCGGGTGGCGGTGCGCATCACAACCGCGCTCGTCCCCCGTTTCATGCCGTTTGCGCATGTCTCTCCATGGGAGCCAAAACATGAACAGACTGATTAAAAAAGCAAATGTCCTGATCGAAGCATTGCCGTACATTCGCACATTCAAAGGCAAGACGATTGTCATCAAATATGGCGGCCATGCCATGACCGATGCGCCGCTGAAAGAGCGGTTCGCCCAAGATGTCGTGCTATTGAAATACGTCGGTCTCAATCCGGTCATTGTGCACGGCGGCGGACCCCAGATCGATAAGATGCTCGAACGCCTAAGTATCGAAGCCAAGTTTCGCCATGGGGTGCGGGTCACGGATGAGGCCACGATGGAAATCGTGGAAATGGTGTTGGCCGGCAAGATCAATATGGAAATTGTGGATCTCCTGAGTCGCCATGGTGGCCTCGCGGTCGGCTTGAGTGGTAAGGACGGCGGGCTCATGCTCTCTCGCCCACTGACCGCAAAAGCCTGGGCGGCAAGTTTGGAAAAGGATCTCAATGATGGCGAAGGGGACGAGGATTTTGGCTTGGTCGGAGAGGTCCAATCCATTGACCCCACGTTGGTGAAGAAGCTTCAGGCTGATCATTACATTCCCGTCATTGCGCCGATCGGGACCGACCGGGAAGGAAACACGTATAATATCAATGCCGATCTGGTCGCTGGCGCCATGGCCGCTGCTCTCGATGCCGAAAAGCTGGTCATGATGACCGACGTAAAAGGGATTCGCGATACGAATGGGCGCCACCTCTCGACCGTCTCCCGCAAAGATGTGCAGCGGATGGTCAAGAAAGGCACGATCAGCGAGGGGATGTTGCCCAAGGTCCATGCCTGTCTGGATGCTCTCGGCGGAGGCGTCGGCAAAGCCCATATCATCGACGGTCGGATTCCGCATGCCATTCTCCTCGAAGTATTCACGCGTAAAGGTATCGGAACCGAGATTACATCGTAGCCGCCCTGGCAGCCTGTCGTTGTGGTACACGAGCGCTTCCGAATCACCCGTCATCTTGAGGCCCTTGTCGGCGAGCGGCATCCCGACACGAGTCCTCGAGCGCTTCATAGGGCAGCACACTATTTGTCAACGCACTTTTCCAAGGCTGGATGGGCCTCAAGTAGTCAGCTCTTGAGTGCCTGGAACAAGGTCTATCGAAATGTGGTGGCGACCAGGAATCCGGATCGGCCAGGGGACGGGAAAGAGTTGTCTCCCCTCCTGATCGGAGCCCACTACGACACCGTGTCCGGGTCACCGGGTGCAGATGATAACGCAAGCGGCCTGGTCGTCCTTCTTGAATTGGCTTCTCGCCTGTGTGCACAACCTCTCACAAGACCGGTCTGGCTCGTGGCATTCTGCCTTGAAGAGCAGGATCGACTGGGGAGTCAGGCCTTTGCATCCCGCTTGAAGGCCGAAGGACGCGAGTTGGCTGGGGCGATTATCCTGGAATGTGTCGGGTTCGCCAGAAGCGAGTCCGGCACCCAGCAGATCCCGCCAGGGGTACCCATCGCAGTGCCGACCCAGGGAGACTTTCTTGCCATTGTCGGCAACGAGGCATCCAGGTCTTTGGTGTGTCAGATTGAACAGGAGGCCCAGGAGCCTGCGGCGCAGCTCAAGACTCTATCGTTAGTAGTACCAGGCCGAGGAGAGGCAATGCCCGATACCCGTCGTAGTGACCATGCTTCATTCTGGGATGCAGGTTATCCAGCCCTAGTGTTGACCGATACAGCGAATTTTCGAAATCCCCATTACCATCGTCATACTGATACCGTGGACACACTCAATCTCGAATTTCTCTCGGCTGTGGTGACAACAGTAACCACGACCGTGATCCAGATCGCTGGAGTACGGCCATAATGCCAAGTCGTACGAAGCTGGGCCCTGTGACCAGGCGCCTCGTGGCCACGGTGTACGGCAGTCTCGACTATGACGGACTAGGACCCGTTTACTGTTATGAGGGTGGCAATGAGTTTTGGCGAGCGAAGCGAGGGCCCTGTGATCGTCTTGGAAGTCAAGTCGCCGCGGCATTGAGGGGGAAACTTGGACGGGGCGGCCGCAGTCTCTATGTCGGCGCAGGGGTGGCAGAGCTTCCGGCATTGATCATGGAAACGGTAGAACTACGTCGAATGGTAGAGCCCTATAATCTTCGGAGCGCAGAGGTTGCAGCCCTCAACCATGCCTGCCATTCCATCCCACTCACCTTCCAGCTTGCTAATGCAGCCAGCGCGAGGGGTCGCTTTGATCATTTGTGGATCGTCAGTGTATTGAACGACCCTGAACGGTTCCCACATCTGTCGCCTCTGTCGTACGGCCGAGGCAATCCGCTGACCCTCGACCCGCTGAAGTTTGGCAAAGAGCGTCGTACCGTTCGCGCCCTGGTTGCACGTTGTATGGGAAAACTCACGCGGCCTGGTTTTGTCACGACAACCACAGAAGAAGTTCTATGGATCTCAGAGTGGTGTCACCAGCATCGAGTGACCTATCGGGTTGGAAGACATGAATATCCGACGGCACTGGTGGGTGATCCAATCTGCTTCATTGAAATTGGGAAGAGAAACACAGGATGAGGGCGAGGTGTCAGACAATCCTGTGACTACTAGATCTGGAAGCCAGGCTTGGTTCTTGATGAGGTGTCTAGGTACTGGCCGGCGTACTTCACATAGTTCTCCGCCGACTCCTTAATCCACGCGAGTTCGCTTTCTGACACAGCGCGCCTGACACGGCCCGGCGATCCAAGGATCACACTCTTCGGCGGCACAATCGTATCTTCAATCACCAATGTCCCAGCCCCCACAATCGAATCTTCTTCGATCACGGCTCCGTCCATGACAATGGCTCCCATGCCAATCAGCACACGATTTTTAATCGTGCAGCCGTGGAGGATGGCCCCATGGCCGATCGTCACCTCGTTGCCGATGATCAGCGGATGGGTATCGTGGGTGACATGGAGCATGCAGAGATCCTGCACGTTTGTCCTGTCACCAATCCTGATAAAGTGCACGTCTCCTCGAACGACGGCATGGAACCAGACACTACAGTACTCACCCAGCACCACATCGCCGATGACGACGCCTGTCTCTTCGATAAAACAGGAGGTGGGAATGGTCGGTTTGATTCCTTGAAACGTGCGAATCATGCAGCCCACTGTAGGGGAATCGGGTCGTAACCTGCAAGGGGGCAGGGGCATCAATTGAAAGGCCCGTCCAGAAAAACTGGATGGGCCTTTGCGGGCACTTTCGGACGGGTCCTGTCCCTACATAAACTTGAGGAACTTCTCCTTCACGTCATCCATCACTTGGGCCGTAATAGTCGCCATCCCGCGCTCCTTCGCCACCCGCTCGACTTCCTTGCGGGCCATGGGACGGATAAAGTCCGGAATATTTTCAAGCCGCTTTTCAGCCTCAGGCGTCCAGGTGGTCCCATTGCTCGAGTCGTTCTTGGAGTCGTCCATCACTTGTAATGTGATGGTCTTGTATCCCTGCTTACGAGCATAGGCCTCCACACTGCTCTGCACCATCGGCTTCACAAATGACGGAAGGCGATCCAGCTTCTCTTTTGCATCGGGGGACCAAGCAAACTCCGAAGTCGCCGCTCCAGCGTTACCGGGCTTCCCGCTAGAGGTAAGCCCCATTTCTGCCACCATCGCGGAAAAGGGACAGCCACTGCTGGATTTCTCTCCTGGCGTACCGGATGTTGCAGCCGTGACCGCAGCCGCAGGCTGACCTCCTTGAATTTTTTCGTTCAAATAGGCGGCCATCTGGCTGGGGCCTGCTGTCGCTTCGGCTTTCAGCGTTCCCCGTGTCATCTCGAAGGGCTCGGCCTCAACCGTGCGTCCGCCCAGCTTCACACCGAGCGAACTGACCATCTGGGTTTCGCCTGGATTCGTCACCATGGAGAACTTGGCATTGCAAGACGGACAGCCAAAAAATACGCCCAGCGTATTCTCTCCCGGCTTCTCCACCTTCTCGAAATTCATGTAGGTTTCACAGTTGAGGCATACGAATTTCATGGGTCTCCTCTTCGGTACGTCACATCACAGTTTATCTGCCAGCACCGTCTTATAATCGAGCAACGTTCTGATGCGCCCGCCAATGTCTTGGTACCGTTGAATCGTCGGATACGTTTCGTCAAGCAACGGCTCTCCCTTGTCGAACGTACGCGCGAGTTTCCGGTCGAAAGGAATCCGTCCAAGCAACGGCAGGTCCAACGCTTCACACATCGCCTCGGTATTGCCTTCGAACAACTCGTTCACTTCTCCACATGAGGGGCAGCGATACTCGCTCATGTTCTCGACCATACCCATGACCTTGATGCCCATATCGCGGGCATAGGTGACCGACTTCTGCACTACATCCGAGGCGACTTCCGATGGCGTCGTGACGACAATCGCTCCCGCCAGGTCCGGAATAAACCCGGCGATGACCGGCGGCTTGTCCGCCGCAGCCCCGGGAGGCAGATCGACCAGCAGATAATCGAGTTCTCCCCAGACGACATCGGCCAAAAACTCTCGAATGACATTCATTTCCATCAGCCCCAACCACGCAGGGCTCACGTCCATCGGCCCTTTCCAGCGTACCGGCGACGCATCATCCAAGAAGAAATCCATCGACGCGACTTTCACCCCGAGTGGCCCAACCGGGGGGATCGCTCCCGCAGGCCCCATGGTCAAGGACTGGCCGTGCAACCCCAACATGCGTGGCACACAGGGTCCGTTCAAATCCACGTCTAAAATACCAACCTTCGTTCCTTGCCGCGCAAAGGCCAATGCCAAATTGACCGTGGTCATGCTCTTGCCCACGCCGCCTTTTCCACTCATGACCACCAGCTTGTGCTTAATGCCAGCCATACGGACCTGCACTTGCCGCATTTGCTCGGTCATCTGTTGCGCGACTTTGGCGTCGTCCGAGTACTTGAGCTTGCCGAGAATGGCCTTCAGATCTTTTTCAATCGCCATAACGGGAACCCTCGCTAACTGTGCGAATACACGGAGATTGACCGTAACACAGGGGTTTCCGGGGAGTCAAACCGCTCGGATGGTGGGGGTCAAGATGAATAGTTTCACCTGGCGTTAAGAGGTTGAGATAGTTACGTCACGTCTGCTGCGCCAGTATTTGAGTGTCGTTTTACATGTCAGCCACTCATGTCGTCGGCTACCCTGCTGTCCCCTAATTCCACACACGCTCGCGGATTGTTACTCCCATCTCCATATCGGATACACGCCCTTTCGACCAAGGAGCCAAGCCCTGCGAAACGTATGCCGCCAGGAACGCAGAAAGGGCTTAATCGTCGGCAGAATTACATTGTCTGGCGTAATGATTCGGCCCGCCGTGTAACAAAGAAGTTCTATAGGGAGGGTGGTCCTGTACTTCCGCCGTAGCTTCTTCGCCACAATTCGAGCAGATGGGTCGGAAGTACGAATGTAGCCGTCGTCTGCCTTGGCGAAGGCCCGCGCAAGATTTGGGTCGCACAGCTCCACAAGCTCAAAAGCCACAGCTCCTTCCGAGGCGTGGACGCATACAAGATCAGGCTCGGGAGGAACTCTCTTCTCGACACTTTCTGGAGCAACAGGGAGGTTCGCCTCCTTGAGAAAGCGAAAGAAAACGGCAATCTCGTCGCTCCCTTTCTCATGCTCCGTGCGCATATTTCTGGGTGGTTTAGCCATGTTCAAGCTGATCCGCATAAGATCCGGATCTGCCAATTTCTGCCCATAAATAAGAAGCCATCGGTTCTCCCGAAACATACCCGACAAATTTTATCATTAGGAGACATTCCTAGCAGGATGCTCAAAAAGTTCGTCCAGCAAGGCCGCAGGCGAATCGAAACCGGAGGCGTACCCTCAGGGGTACGTTGAGGATTTCGATGAGACGAGAACGCCGCTGGCGGGATTTTTCAGCATCCTGTCAGATTGAATACTGAAAGATCGGTTTGGCCCCGATCGCCTGAGCCAGCACTCCACGGCGCTTGAGTTCTTCGAGAATTCGCCGAGTGGCTGCATCGAAGTCTACCGGACCTGAAAGTACGATATCGGTATTGGGTGGGGCTTCCTCCGGTATTTTGCTCATATGAACGGCAATCACCGGGACCGGGTGGACGAGCGTGCGGATCACCTGTGCCGCTTCGACATAGGCCATGCCGAAGGGATTGGTCGTTGAGACCACAATCAGGCCTGTATCGACCAGCAGCCGCGCCACCTCGCCATAGCGGCGAGCCATCTCAGCTGCCTGCCCTCGTTCTCCTTCCGAAAGGTCTGCATCGAGGCCTCGTCGAAGATTCTCTCCATCGAGCAGATACGCATGCCGGCCATCTGCTACAAGCCTGGCTTCGATGGTTCTCGCTAGGAAAGACTTCCCTGTATGCCGTCCGCCTGTCACCAGCACAATGGCGGCGCGGTGTCCATACTGCTGCGCGCGATCCTCGACGCCGACTTCACCCTTCACCCAGGCAAAATCGCGCTGCCGCGCTTCCTCGCGGAGAAATTCCTGATCGTCATGAACCAATTCTGTGACGATGCCACCACCGGCAATGTCGTATTCGTCCACGAGGACGAACCGGCCAGTCGATTCAAACGAAGCCGAGAGATCGAATGCCATCGGCGACTTGGCCCGAATGGTCAATTCAGCAACCTGATTCTTATTCACCACATTGCTGCCTTGCTGCTGAGCCAGGTCCATCGTGTCGATGATCCGGTGAATGGTCGCCACTTCACAATCCACTTCCTTCGTCGCCACTCTGAGCTGATAGCGCCGCCCACGCTCCAATGGTTTCCGGCCCAGCCAGAACACATTGGCTCGAAAGGCTGTCGACACCAGTGGGAGAGCATCTTGATGCGAAGCGACTTCTCCTCGCTCCACAAAGATCTGCTCGTCAAGCGTGACACCGACTGACTGGCCCGCATGGCCCTCGATCGGCAGAGGATCGATATTGAACGCCTCTATTGACTTGACTGTCGCCCGTTTGTTCGAGGGTGAAAACACCAGGGAGTCGCCGACCTTCACACGCCCGGCTGTGACCCGCCCTGTAATAATGCGGCGGGCGTCGAATTTGTACACGTCTTGAACCGGCAGGCGAAGTGGCTGCTCAGACCGTCCCGGTTCCTTTCGAAAGGCACTCAGCGCGTCCAGCACGGTGGGGCCGTTGTACCACGGCATCTGCTCGCTCCGGTTGGCGATATTGTCTCCGAGCTTGGCGCTGACTGGAATGATCTGTTGCGGAACCGCCTTGAACTGCGCGAGAAACTCCCGATATTCCTTTTCGATCCCGTCGAACACATCTTGTCGATACCCGACTAGATCCATCTTGTTCACCACGACGGCAAACTGGCGCACGCCTAGGAGAGACAAGAGATAGCCATGCTTCTTGGACTGTTCCTTCACGCCTTCCAAGGCATCGATCAGCAACAACGCCCCTTCGGCCCTGGCCGCTCCCGAGATCATGTTCTTGAGAAACTCTTTATGCCCCGGCGCATCGATGATGATATAGTGCCGGCCTTTCCAGCCAAAGAACGTCCGCGCGGTATCGATGGTGATGCCCTGCTCCTGTTCTTCAAGAAACGCATCGAACAGAAATGCGTACTCGAATTCCTTCCCCTGTTGCCGACAGATGGCTTGGACCTTTTCAAGCTTTCCATCTGGCAACGATCCCGTGTCGGCATAAAGACGCCCCAGCAGAGTGGACTTCCCATGGTCCACATGCCCGACGATAACGATGTTCAGATTGTCCGATGGTTTCATAGTCGTTGTTGTCATTCGCATGCTCCAGAATGCTCAAACGAGCAGGCCAGCGAGGCCGCAGGGAGCGAGCTAAGTGAGGCGTACCCTCTGGGTACGTTGCAGCGAAGGTCGCGACTGAGAACCAAGCTGGATGCTCGTTTCAGCATTCTGGGCCTACATGTAGCCGTCTTTGCGTAAGAGCTCCATCCCGCGCCCTTCGTCTTGCGCGCGGCCCGATCGCTCTGCCACCGTGGTGTGCCGCAACTCATCGATAATGTCGTCTACGGACTTCGCAGTCGACTTGATCGGTGTCGTACAGGGCGCGCAGCCGAGACTGCGGTAACGGGTCCCCTCCCCTTTGTCGAGATAGAGATCCATGAAGGGAATGTTCTCAAGCTTGATATATTCCCAAATGTTGATTTCCGTCCAATCCAGTAGCGGATGGATTCGGATATGCGTGCCTGGAGGAAACGTCGTCTTGAATTGATCCCAGAGTTCCGGCGGCTGATCCCGGAAATCCCAATCGCCATGTTTGTCGCGCGGCGAGAAGTAGCGCTCCTTGGCTCTCGTCCCTTCTTCGTCTGCGCGCACACCCAGAATGATGCCTGTATAGCCTTTTTGCTCGATCAATTGTTTGAGGCCATTCGTTTTCAGGGCCGTGCAGCAATTGACGCGTCCCAGCGTATGGTTCATTCCAGCTGCGAGCGCTTCCTTGTTTTGCCCGACGACCAACTTGAGACCCCACTCACGAGCGACTCGATCGCGATATTCGATCATGGCCGGAATTTTGTAGCTCGTATCGACGTGCAGGAGTGGAAAGGGGACATGGCCGAAAAAAGCCTTTCGGGCTAACCACAGCAACACGGTCGAATCCTTCCCCATCGACCACAGCATGGCCAGATTGTCGAAATGTTTATAGGCTTCCCGGAGAATGTAGACGCTCTGATCTTCTAATTGACGAAGGTGATGCACGGATTCAAACCTCTTGTATGGTCAATGTATGCGGTCGGCTAAGCCAATCCCCACCGGCTCCTGAGTCAATTCCTCCAGCTTTCGCGCCGCCGCCCCCTCTTCAATCGCACGTCGCGCCAGCGGCACACATGAGGCCCATGTCGCCCCTTTGCCTGCGGCATACAGAATCAACGATGCGTTCATCAATACCCAGTGATAGGGTCCGCCAGGAACTTGATTGTGAAGAATCCGCCGGATCAGATCCGCTTCTTTCTCTCGCTGATCAGACGGAAAACCAGCCATATCGCGCGGTGTGCCCAGCGGCATCCCGACGTCTCTGGACGCGAACGAGAGAGGCGTAATCCTCTCATCTCGCAATTCCAGCACCCTGGTGAGGCCTGCGACCGAGAGCTCAGGGTCGCCTTCAACGCCGCTCACCACCAACGCACGGGGGCAAGCCAGCATTCGCAATACTTCAGCCGTCTTTTCAAAATGGGGAGGATGGGACAGTCCGACGACCTGCGACAAGGCACGAGCCGGATTCAAGAGCCTGGCTATAGGATGAAATACATTCCGCACCCCCAACTCTTGCCGCATTTCTAAAAAACGATAGACCGCAGGGTGGTAGAGGGCGATGTCGAGATAGGCAAATCCATGCCGTGCCACTGCCTCCGCCGCTTCTTTCGGCCCCATCTCAACCGGCAGGCCCAAAGCTTTGAAGACTCCGGCATTTCCTGCCCGGCCGGGAATCCCGTCATAGCCATGCATCAATACCGACGCGCCTACCGACGCCGCCACGATTGCGGCAGCAGCAAGAGCATGAAAGGTTTCCTGCTTCCCCGCGTAACTCGGCAGATCCACGACACCGAGATCTCGCTGGATCGGGACAGGCGCCACATAGGAGCGCGCGACTGCGGTCATCGAGGCCAGTTCGGTGACCGACTCCGTTTTGACCCGCATGGCAACGAGAAAGGCCCCCACCTGTGCCTGCGTGGCCTCCCCTTCAATGAGCGATTTCGTCACCCGTTTCGCTTCATCCCAGGTGAGATCCTTGGCCGCTCGCGGTCCCTTCGCAATCTTCGCGATAAATTCCTGCATCGACATCATGAAGCCTTGTGTAGCCCGCACTCGGTCTTGGTAAAGTTTTTCCATCGTCCCGCACGGGAGTCTTCGCCGGGCATTACCGGGCTCGTACAGTGGGTGCAGCCGATGCTGGGATAGTTGCGGTCATGCAATGCGTTATAGGGCACTTCATGGAGGCGAATGTAGGTCCAGACGTCCTCCCAAGTCCACTTCGCGAGTGGATTGACTTTCGCCAACTGAAACTTCTGGTCCCATTCGATCAACTTCGCATTGGCTCTCGTGAGAGACTGGTCCCGCCTGATCCCGGTGATCCAGGCGTCGAACTCCTTAAGCACTCGCGTGAGGGGTTCCACTTTGCGCAACTCACAACATTGATCGGGCTGGCGCATCCACAGGGCCTCGCCGTACCGGGCCGCTTGCTGCTCCGGCGTCAGCAACGATTTTACCTGTATTACTTGTCCTGGCTGCAACCCGTAGCGTTCAATCACACGATCCCGCGTGGCATAGGTTTCGGAAAAGAGAAAATCCGTGTCGAGGTAGAAGAGTGGCACAGACGGATCAATACGATGGACCATATCTACAAGCACAACATCTTCCGCCCCGAAGCTGCAGGCCAGAACAATCTTCGGCTCGTACCGTTCAATCACAGCAGTCAGCACCTCTTGGGGCTGCTGCGCCTCGAACGACTCACCCCACGCCTGTAGTTCTTCCGATGAGATATTTCCCATTGACTTCTTTCTACCTTCACTCACACCCCGTGCGGCGAGAAGGATGATTTCCAACTGCGCGCGTCCAACGAGCACTTTCCGAATGTGCGCGTTGCGCGAGCAAGGAAACATCCTTCTCGCCGCACTATTCCACTTTTTCGACCAAAATCCGATAGTGATCTGCGGCGGCTTCGAGCGGTTCCTGCACCAACAATTTATGCCCATCGTTTTTCAAGCTCAGGGGCACGTTCTTGATGGGTTCCCCCGCATCGAGCCAGACTTCCAACTGTTCGCCTGCATCCATCATCTCCAGTTTCAGCTTGGTCTTGACGTAATTCATCGGACAAGCCACTCCCCGTAGATCGTATACCGGCACGCCGGACGAGGCAGGTGTGGGAGCAAGCACAACAGTAGGCTTAACCACCTGTGTCACGCTGGTCGCAGCACCTTCTGTCTTCCCCACTGGCGCAAATTTGAGATCTTTACCCATCTGATCCGTGGCGGCACGACAGGCATCGACGAATCCCTTGGCAAAGGCCATCTTGTCGCGGGCCGACTCGCTCGTGGTGTCCTTGGGCCCTAAGTCGCCGACGCTCGTCCTGAGGTCCCGATATATCCCCGGTACGATACCCTTTTGAGCAATCCGACCATCAAATTCGAAAAAGGTTTCTGCATCCGTCGAAGGTTCAAGCCCTTCCGTAACAAGCAACGCCTTCGCAGCCGCCAACACCGCGCGATACGACTTGTTTACCGAGACGGAATACTGATGGTTATCGACAAGCAATTTCGCCTGATACAGCTCTTGATCGGCTTCGAGAATGCCGTTTTCAATCATTTCAAGTGCGCCGCCGGCACACTCACCGGGCCCGAGATCCTCCAAGACAAACTCCTCTTCTCCTTCCCAGTCATAGTAAAAGGTCGGATCATCTCGAAAAGATGGAACCATCGTGTAAGGGATCAATTCATCCTTGAGTTTGAGCTTGCCGACTCGATCGATGAAGGCGGGCAGCCCTTCGCCGGACACACGATCACGCCGATACACATCAATCAAATGTGTGATGGCCGCCGACACACTCTTGGCCGGCAATTTGACCACCATCTGTCCAATCTTCGCCGTACCATTGACCTTCCCACCCAGATGCAACTCCTAGAAGGGCGCGACATGCTCACCGATCCGCTTCCCGACTCCATGCAAACCGATAGTGGCAATATGGTGCTGGGCGCAGGAGTTATGGCAGCCGCTGATCTTGACGCTGACATCCTTCAGATCCTCAGGAACCAACCCCGCAGGGAATACCTCTGCGAGCGCCCGGGCAAGCCCTTTGGAAGAGGTGATCCCCAAACCGCAGGTATCGGTGCCTGGGCAGGCAATAATGTCTTCGACCAATTCGGCGCCTGGATCGGCCAAACCCTGTGAGGCCAAGTCAGCATAGAGGTCGGCGATGCGCGACTCCGGTATCCATCGAATGACCATGTTTTGATTGATCGTCGTCCGAATATTGCCATTGGAGTAGCGATCCGCAAGATCGGCGATGTGCAGCATCTGCTCTGCCGTGAGATCGCCCATGAATAATTTCGTCACGGCGGCGACGTAGCCTTCCTGCTTTTGACGAACCACATTGGTGCGTCGCCACATTTCAAACGGCGTCTCCGGTCGCGTAGCCTGGT
>Ga0134122_10001092_pt1 | contig 19461 bp, 15 predicted proteins | sample KB302_FD_96461 | JGI IMG/M metagenome (GOLD analysis project Ga0134122, IMG submission 96461) | Terrestrial soil microbial communities without Nitrogen fertilizer from Kellogg Biological Station, Michigan, USA - KB3-0-2 | ecosystem: Environmental > Terrestrial > Soil > Unclassified ... | reverse complement strand
GGGCGGCGAACGCATCTTTCAGCGCCTCGGCCAGGAGTACGCCAGCAACATCCATGCCGTCGACGTCGTCAATAGCTCCGACGCTGCGCACTTTATCGTCTGGAAGCGCGACGGCATCCTCGCCGCGTACGTGCCGCAAGAGGTCGCCAGCCACTATCCAGCCGAGCAGAGGGATCCCGACGGCCTATTCGCCAGCTGGCGTGTCTGGCTGTGCGTCATTGGCTACAACACCAAGCTGGTGAAGGTGGATGAGGCGCCCAAGAGCTTCGCCGACCTACTCGACCCGAAGTGGTCGGGCAAGATCGTGAAGGCCCATCCCGGTTACAGCGGCACCATCATGACCGCGACCTACCAGGTCTCGCGCGACATCGGCTGGTCCTACTTCGAGAAGCTGAGCCAGCAGAAAGTCATGCAGGTGCAGTCCTCCGCCGACCCGCCGAAAAAACTGGCCCTCGGCGAGCGCGCCGTCATGGCCGACGGCAACGAGTACAACTTGATCCAACTCAAGGAAAAGGGCGAACCCGTCGAGATCGTCTACCCCAGCGAAGGCACTCCCCTGATCATCGGCCCCTCCGGCGTCATGAAGGATGCGCCCAACCCCAACGCCGCCCGGCTGCTGCAAAGTTTCATGTTCTCGGCTGAGTGCCAGCAGCTGATGGTCGACTGGGGTGGCCTGCGCTCCTTCCACGCCGAGGTCAAGGACAAGGAGGGCCGCAGGCCGCTCATAGACATCAAGCTGATGAAGGATGATCCTGTGGCCGTGGAAAAGCAGGCCGATCAGATCAAGGCGAAATACACGCAGTACTTCAAGGTTTGAAGCGCGGGGTCGAGCTGGGATGGAACAGCGCGCCGATCACGGCGGGCGGCAAGGCGCCCACGGTCGACGGGGGAGCGGGGGCGGCGCGGCCGTCTTGGCGCGCTCTGCCGCCTGGCCTGCCCGCCTCGAGGGGCGACGGCAGCAAAGGCCAGCGCGCCTCGGCGGCGCTAGCCCGGGCTTTGCTCGTCCGTCACGCCGGCCAGGCGCTGTCGGTGCGCAGGGCGGCCAAGGCATGGGGCCCTTGCTCCCATGACCGCCGAGACACTCGCGGCATCGCCGCTGTCCAGCGCGCGCCGCCGGCCCGATCTTTCGGGCGCGATAATGGTGCTCTTTGCCGCCATCCTAGCGCTTTTAATCGTGCTGCCGCTGGCCTGGCTCGTCGTCTTCGCCTTCAGCGACCGGGCGGGAAACCCAACGCTTGCCAACTTTCAGCTGCTGCTCACCGATAAAGCCTTCCTCGACCCGCTGCTCACCACTTTCACCATCGCCCTCTCGGTCAGCGTGATTTGCTGCGCCCTCGCCGCTCCCATGGGCTGGCTGGTGGCGCGCACCGACATGCCCTGGCGACGTCCGATCCGATTGCTCGTCATGGCCTCCTTCGTCACGCCGCCCTTCCTAGGCGCCATTGCCTGGGAGCTGCTCGCTGCGCCCAACAGCGGTCTCATCAATCAGCTCTATCGCACTACGGTCGGCGCCGCCGCCGATGTGAAGCTGTTCGACATCTATAGTTTGACCGGCCTGATCTTCGTCATTTCCTGCTACACGTTTCCCTACGTCTTCGTGCTAGTTGCCAATGCGCTGGACCGCACGCCGGGCGAACTCGAGGACGCCTCCGCCATGCTCGGCGCCTCCGCCTGGCGCACGGCGCGGCGGGTCACCATTCCCCTGGCGCTGCCGGCGCTGTTGGCGGGTGCGCTGGTGGCCTTTCTGCAGGCCATGACGCTGTTCGGCTCGCCGGCGATCCTGGCGCTGCCGGCGGGGTTTCACACCATGACGACCAAGATCTGGAGCCTCTTCCAGTATCCGCCGAAACCCGAACTCGCCGCCGCCGCCTCGCTGCCGCTGCTCCTCATGACCGTGATCCTGCTGCGCGGCCAATCGGCGCTGCTCGGCCGGCGCGGCTACGTCGTCGTCGGTGGCAAAAGCGGACCACCGCAGCCGGTGCGCCTTGGCAGCCTACGCTGGCCCGCCTTTCTCCTTTGCTTTGCGGTGCTTTGTCTGCCCGTTTTTCTGCCCTACGGGGCGCTCGTCAACGCCGCCTTCTCGCGCATTGCCTCCCAGCCGCTTGGCCTCGAGACGGTGACCTTGCAAAACGTTCGCTTCGTTTTCTTCGAACTGTCCGCCACCAGGCTCGCCATGCGTAACACCTTCCTGCTCGGCCTGATGGCGGCGACCGCGGGCACGGCATTGGCGCTGGTGATTGCCTACCTGACCGCGCGCGCCGCCATTACCGGCCACCGGCTCCTGGGCTTCCTCGCCACGGCGCCGATCGCAATCCCTGGCATCGTGCTTGGCGTCGGGCTGTTCCTTGCCTATACGCGCGGGCCGGTCGTGCTCTACGGCACGCTTTGGATCCTGCTCATTGCCTACGTCACCATCGAGTTGCCCGCGGCCTATCAACAGCTCCAATCCGCCTTCCGCTCGCTTTCCCCGGAGCTGGAAGAGGCCGGGCGCATCCTCGGCGCTTCGCGCTTGCGCACGCTACGGGACGTGACGGCGCCCCTGCTCGGGCCCAGCCTGATCGCCACCTGGTGCTTCATTTTTGTCGCTGTCATCCGCGAGCTGTCCGCCGCCGTGATCCTCTTCACCTCCGAAACCAAGGTGCTGTCGGTGCTCATTTTCGATCTCAAGGAGAGCGGCGATTTGGGCGCCATCGCCGTGCTCGGTCTGACCATGCTGATCGGGACCGCCGCCGTCATTATCGCCGTCAACCGGATTCCCGGCTTCAGCGGCGTGCGCCTGCGCAACAATTGAACGCGCATCGGTCACAAGGACGGGGGCAGATGGCCGCGGGCTTGGCGCGCCAAGCGTACCCGTTGCGCTTCGCGCCGGGCCCGGGCAGGGTGCCAAGGCCGCAGGCCAGACGGGGCTCGTGCCGTTGCGGCAAAGCTGGGCCCGCTCGTTGGCGCCCGCAGCGTAAACCGAGGGCGGGTGTAGCCGCGATTGGCAAGCCTGCGAGATGTTCGATGCTTCGACAGCCGAATTTGGTGAACGGGTAACGGGTGCCACGTGAGCGATCAGCAGCCCTCCATCTCGCAAGCCCTGGCCGACCGCATCGCCGCCGTCGACGGCAACAGCCTCACACCGGCGGTGCGCGACATCTGCGCGCGTTTGCTGCTCGATGTCATCGGCCTGTGCGTGGTTGCCCGCAACTCGGACTACGTCGCCGCGGCGCTGGCGGCATGGCCCGAGCGCGGTGCCGCCACCGTCATCGGTCGGGCGCAGCCCATGAGTGCGGCCGGCGCGGCCTTCGTCAACGGCACGGCGGCCCATGGCGAGGACTTCGACGACACCTTTGAGGGCGGCCCGGTCCATGCTGGCGCGGTCATCGTACCGGCGGTGTTGGCCGTCGCAGAAGAGGAGGGTCTCGCCGGGCTGTCGGCGCTCAGGGGCATCGCGGTCGGCGTCGAGACGATCTGCCGCCTGAGCCTGGTTGTGCCCAAGGCCGTGCACAAAGCTGGCTTCCATCCCACGGCCGTGTTCGGGGCGATGGCGGCCGCTGCCGGCGTCGGCGCCGCTCTCAACCTCGACCGCCGCCAGCTTGCCCACGCGCTGGGCATTGCCGGATCGATGGCGGCCGGCATCATCGAGTATCTGGCCGATGGCAGCTGGACCAAGCGCATGCATCCGGGGTGGGCCGCGCAATCGGGGCTGCGCGCAGCGCTACTGGCGCGCGCCGGCTTCCTCGGCCCGGGCACGGTGTTTGAAGGCGTGCACGGGCTCTTCAACGGCTTCGCCCGCACCCGCCAGGGCAACTGGGAGGCGCTGCTCGAGGGCTTTGCGACCAGCTGGCACGCCGCCACCTTGGCCTTCAAGCCGTACCCCTGCGGCACCATGATCCAGCCCTATGTCGACTGCGCCCGGCGCCTCAATCGGCGTGGCCTTGCTCCCGCGAGCATCGCCGAGATTGTCTGCGAGGTCGGTGAAGGCACGGTCCATCGCCTGTGGGAGCCGCTCGTTGCCAAGCAGCACCCGGCCAACGGCTACGCCGGCAAGTTCGCTGCACCCTACTGCATCGCCTACGCCCTGGTGCACGGGACCTTGGGGCTTGAGGCCTTTGCCGATGCCAAGGTGCACGATGAGCGCGTGCGCGCGTTGGCCGGCAAGATTAGCTACCGGATTGACCCCGCCAATCCCTATCCCGCGGCTTACACCGGACAGGTCGGCGTCGTCCTCGCCGATGGCGGCAGCATCGAAGAGCGCCAGCCGCACATGCGCGGCGGCGCCCAGCAGCCGCTTTCGCTTGCCGAACTCGAAGAGAAGTTTGCTGGCAACGCCCGCCACGGCGGCTGGTCACCGGCGCAGGCGTCCGCCGCCCTCGAACTGGCGCATCGGCTCTGGCAGGCGCCGCGCGTCGAACTTGCCCCATTGCGCTGAGCGACTGGCGGCGGCGTTGATCCGCTGCGGCCCCTCCTGCAGCCGCGCGCGCGGGCGCGGGCGCCGTTTCAGCACGCGCTGGGTTTCTGGGCACCAGGCCAAATGCGAAACGACAAGCAAAAGACCCCGGCTCGCATGAGCCGGGGTCTTCTTTGGCCCGGTACTGGAAAAACGAACCCGGGCCTCTAGTTGTCGCGATCGCGCCGCTGCACGGGCGGCAGCTCACTCCCGATCGTCTTTATCGCCGTCGAGCGTATGGCGCTCGCCGAGGCAGGGTACCGCCCACACCTGGCAGCGCTTGCGATATTGCCCGGTCAGGAATTCGCCGACCTTGCCGATCGTGCTTTCGTTGGTCGATGAGCGCCAGCAGCGGTATTCGCCATTCTTGGCCGCATCGAGATCTTGATAGCGTTCGCCGTGATCGGACCGTACCCAGGCACGCCAGGCGCGTTTGGCCGAGACGAGCGCGCCGTTTTCGGTTTGCGCCTCGGTGCCCTTGGTGGTGACCGTGTGCAGGCACTGCCGCTCGTATCGATCACTGCGGCCGTAACGATCCCGCCCATCATCCCGCCGATCGTAGTAGTCCCGGTCCCGGTCCCGGTCTCGGTCTCGGTCGCGATAGTCCCGATCGCGCCACGAGCGGTCGCGCCAGGAAGGGTCACGCCACTCCTGGGTGTAGGACGGGGCAATCGGCCGCCGCTCGACGACGTAGCGCGTCTCGTAGCCGTCCGGAACGGGTTGGCGATGCAGGTGCGGTTGCAAGTAAGGCTTACCGCGCCGGCGCGGATCCGCGAACCGATAGCAGCGGTTGTTCTCAAAGCCGTCACATCTGAGCGTGCGCTTGACGTAGGCGCCGGTGTCTTCTCCCTCGGCTTGCGCGGGAGCCGGCGTCATCGCCAGCAGCGCCAGCATCGCCAAGATGCTCGAAGTGCCGGATGTGACAAGGAGTGGTGCTTTCATTGGACCCCCTAGGATAACGAGATATTGCGAGGCGCATGGCCGCAGCAGACGGTGGTCGGCCTTGGAAAGGTCACTCGCCGATAGGACGAGGCGCCCGAGCCCAGCCGGCCGGCGCGCGCCTCGACCGCCAGGGCATGGTCGCCATACCGCGTGGCCGGGACGCGCTCGGCGCCCGCCATTGAGGACATCACCCGTTTGCGGGTGCGCGTCCGATCGGTAGAAAGACTGCGGCGTCGCCGCACCCGACCCAAGCAAGCGAGGCGCCGTCCGCGCCGATCGCAGGTCGCAGGTCCACCAGCCGAAGCTTTGAGAGCATTTTGACAGCCGACCCGCAGCTCCACCGCAGGAGCATTGGTCGGTCGCCGGGACCGGGAATGATTACGCTGATACGCCACGGAATAGGACGCCCCCGCACCAAACACAGCCCTTGACTCAACCCTTGTCCCCCATCGGGGCCCCACTGGTCAGTCACTCGAGATGCGTAGCGCGCGATCGCGCAGTTTGCCAATATCCGCAGGTCGCCGGGGAGGCTTTCTTGCCAGCGCAGTGTCAAACCAGCCACAAGTGCTTCTGCGACCGGCCGGAATTGCGAACGTCGGGGGGCGCGTCTGGTATGCATTTGAGCGCCTTGGTCAAAGCCCCACACCTTATCCACAAGGCAGGGCTTGCACGCCCAATCATCCTCCCTCTGCCAGGCGCGCGCAGACGCGTCTTGGCGACATCCCCCATCTTGCCACCACGTCCTTTCTGCAACCTTTGAGGGCGGCAACAACGAGGCCAACGCCAGCATGACCGTCGGTAACGATCTTGAGGGACGTGTAGCCCTGGTTACGGGCGGGGGGCGCAACATCGGCCGTGCCATTGCCCTGGCGCTTGCCGCCGCGGGCGCGGCGGTGGTGATCAATGGCCGGCGTGATCGCCAGGCCGTCGAGGCCGTCGCCGCCGACATCGCCGCCGCGGGCGGACAGGCGCTCCCGGTACTGGCCGACGTGGGTGATGCGGCCGCCGTCGAACGGCTGATCGCGGCGGCCGTTGAGCGCTTTGGCGGCCTCGACGTCCTCATCAACAATGCCGCCGTGCGGCCGGAAAAGGCGCTCGACCAAATGACCCTGGCGGATTGGCGCGCCGTGTTGGCCGTCAACCTGGACGGGGCCTTTCTTACGGTGAAGTCCGCTTTGGTGCATTTGCGGGCGAGTGGCGCTGGCGCCATCGTCAACATTGGTGGCCTCAGCGGTCACGCGGGCGCCAAACAGCGCGCCCACGTGGTGACGGCCAAGGCCGGCCTGGTCGGGTTCACACGGGCCCTCGCGCACGAGCTCGCCGGCGACGGCATCACGGCCAACTGCGTCGTTCCCGGCCTGATCGATACCGAGCGCGATCCAAATCTGCCCTTGCCGCAGCACCACCAAGTTAGCCGCACGCTGCTGGGCCGCCTCGGTAGCGCCGAGGAAATTGCCGCCGCCGTCTGTTTTCTGAGCGGCCCCGGTGCCCGCTACATCACGGGACAGACGCTGCACGTCAACGGTGGCGTGTATCTGGGGTGACGCGCAAGGCAAAACCCTGCCGAGCCATCCGCGTCGACCCAACGGCGCCACCACAGGTTATGCCCGTCTTTCCCTCACGCCGCCCCCGCCGAGCTCCGTGCGAAAGCATCCGCGTGCTCCCGATCGCTGCGCTCGCGCCGTGGCACGCGCGGTGGCCGCTGTAGCTTCAAGGTTGCTCCGCGCGCATCGCGTGCCCCCATTGCGAAGCTCGCCTTCGGCGAGGCTCCGGCGATCGACTTGGGCAACGTCAGCGCCGCCGTGGCATTGGCAACCGAGACCAGGGCGACGGCAAGGCGGGCAAGGGTTGGAGCGGTGGGCATGACGGCGTTGGCAATCCGGCTCTGGGTTTCCCGTGAACCAGATACGAGCGAGCCCTCGCCTCGGAGCGCGACGGCGCACGGGCGAAGCGATCAAAAGCCCGTGCCTTGCGCGTGATGAAATTTGGATGATACCCCGCCCCTGCCGAGCCGCGGTCGCGGCGCGCGACGGCCTCAGGCGGCGGCTCCCTGAGGCACGGGCGAGAAGGCTATTTGCAGGTGGCGACCAGATTGGCGTGCTCACCCGAGGCGGTGGTCAGCTTCGCCAGGATGACCCAACCGTCCTCGATGGCGATCCGCCACATCTGGTTGGCGCAGTTGATGCTGCTCCATTCCTTCGCCTTGCGCTCCCACCAATCCCTTTCAGGGGCGCGCACGTTGAGGAAGCGCGTGAACTGCACGGTGCGGATGCGGCATACGACCTCGATGCCGTCGTGACGGGTCTGCCGGTCGAGCCAGACCCCGACCTCCGCGTTGGAGACCTTGGCGTGCAGCGTCGCGGCGGTGCAGATGTCGTCGGGCTGGGCGAGGGCTGCCGCGGCAAAGGCAAATGTCGCGGCGGCGCCGGCGGCAGCGGACAGAAGACAAGGGCGCATGGCTTCGGGCGGGCTCGAGCAAGCGAAGGCCATCACCATGGGCAGCGATGTGGCGACAGCATGGCAGGGCGCGCCGTGACCCGGCGACGGGGGCCGCCGGCGGGCCCGCCGCGGGTTGCCGCCGCCGCCGGGGCGAATATACCAAGCAAAACCCGCACACCGCCCGGGCTGGCCAGGCAGCCCTGGCGTAGCCGCTCATCCCCTTATATTGTCCGCATATTGTCAGCGACCGGTTTGGTCCGCCAGGCTCGTGGGAGCAAGACTAGTCTTTGCTGCGCGTAACGCATCCGTCAGAAAAAGCAGCCCGTGCCCGCCAGCGTTGACACCCTTCATGGACCACCCGCGGGTGGCGTTAGACAAGGTCAGGCAAAACCGTGCGCGTTCTGGTCCTCGAAGACGACCGAGATCTCAACCGCCAGCTGGTTGCGGCCTTGACCGATGCGGGCTATGCGGTCGACGCCGCCTTCGACGGTGAGGAGGGTTTTTTCCTGGGCGAGACCGAGCCCTACGACGTCGTCATCCTTGACACCGGCCTGCCCAAAATCGACGGCATTAGCGTGCTCGAGCAGTGGCGTCGGGCCGGCCGCAACATGCCCGTCATCATCCTCACGGCGCGGGATCGCTGGAGCGATAAGGTTGCCGGCATGGACGCCGGTGCCGACGACTACGTGGCCAAGCCATTCCATATGGAAGAGCTGTTGGCGCGCATCCGCGCCCAGGTCCGCCGCGCCTCCGGGCATGCCAGGAGCGACATCGAATGTGGCCCGCTACGGCTCGATACCAAAACCGCGCGCGTTACCTTGGACGGCCAACCGGTCAAGCTCACCTCGCACGAGTATCGGCTGCTCGCCTACTTGATGCATCACAACGATCGCATCGTCTCGCGCACCGAACTGGTCGAGCATCTTTATGAGCAGGATTTCGATCGCGACTCCAATACCATCGAAGTGTTCATCGGACGCCTGCGCAAGAAGATCCCGCCGGACATGATCAAGACCATTCGCGGCCTGGGCTACAGGCTCTCAGAGGGCGATGCGAACTAACTCCCTCGCCTTCCGGCTCTTTGCCACGGCGGCGGCGTGGGTGCTGCTGGTTCTGCCCGTGGCGGGCATGATTATCTATTCGCTTTACCGCGAAGAGGTCGAGAACAGCTACGACCGGCGCATCGGCGTACTGCTCACCGTCATCCTCTCCGACAGCATCGACCACGGCGATAGCGAGCCGGGTGCGCCAAAGGATGTGGGCGAGCCGCTGTTCGAGATCACCCATTCCGGTTGGTATTGGCAGATCAAGCCGCTCGACGGCCGCCCCGGCAAGCTGTTGGTCTCCCGTTCGCTCGCCGACGAGCGCATTCCCCTCCCCAGCGAGGCCAAGGTTGAGCCTAACGATCGTGAGGTGCGCTGGGCGACGCTTGCGGGGCCGCTCGAGCAGACGGTGCGGGTCGCCGAGACCATTTATGTGTTCGGCGAGGGCCAATCGGCACAACGCTATTCCGTTGCCGTGGCCGCGGCCCTGGAAGAGGTGGAAAACAGCCTGCTCACTTTCCGCACCCGGCTCGGCCTGGCGCTGGCCCTGGCCGGTATCGGCTTGCTCGCCGTCAACCTGTTCCAGATCCGTTTCGGCTTGTTGCCCCTGCAGCAGGTGGAAAAGGGCTTGAGCGCGATCCGTTCGGGCGAGGCCAGACGGCTGGAGGCGGCATTGCCCCAGGAGATCGTTCCCCTGCAACAGGAGCTCAACGCGCTGCTGAAATCCAACCAGGACATCGTCGAGCGCGCCCGCACCCACGTCGGCAATCTCGCGCACGCCCTGAAGACGCCGCTCGCGGTCATCCTCAACGAAGCGCGCGATGACCCAAGCTCGTTCGCCCGCAAAGTGTCCGAGCAGGCCGAAATCATGGGTACCCAGATCAATCTCTATCTCGACCGCGCCCGCATGGCCGCCCGTATCGGCGTCATCGGCCAGGTGACGGAGGTGCGCCCCGTCGGCGAATCGCTGATTCGGGCGCTCGAGCGCATCTATCAAGAAAAGCAGCTGTCTTACATAATGGAATGCCCGGCCGGCGCGCGCTTCCAGGGAGAGCGGCAAGACCTGGAGGAGATGCTGGGCAACCTGCTCGATAACGCCTCGAAGTGGGCGCGCTCGAAAGTGATGCTCTCGGTCGCCCCGTTGCCGGGCGATCCCAGCAACGGTGCCCATCCCTGCCTGCAGATCAGGGTGGAAGACGATGGACCGGGCCTGACGGAAGCGCAGCTCGGCGAGCCCATCATCCGCGGACGCCGACTGGACGAAACCAAGCCCGGCTCCGGCCTCGGCCATTCGATCGTGGCCGACCTTGCCCACTCCTACAGTGGAAGGCTCGAGCTTTGCCGGGCCGAGATCGGCGGCCTCAGCGTTCGCTTGACCCTGCCGCAGGCCACCTAATGCGGCCGCGCGCGTCCTCGCCGCACCCGAAAACACCGTCGGCGGACGAGCCGTATTTTTGCCCCAATCGGGGCGCGCATTGCCGAGGGCATGACGATTCGCGGCGGCTTGGGTGCGCACGCGAGTCTCAGGTCTGCCAAGGGGACGGGGGAGGTGAGTATGCGACCTGCGATGCTCATGTGTGCGGCAGCACTCGTGCTCATGGGGTGTGAGACCAAGCAGGATTCGGGCACCTTGGTGGGCGCCATCGCCGGTGGCGTCATTGGCAACCAGTTCGGCAAGGGCGGCGGGCGCGTGGCCAGCACGTTTGCCGGCGCCGTGATCGGCGGCATCGTCGGCAACGAGATCGGCCGGTCGCTCGATGCGCGCGATCGCCAGCTCGCTCAGCAGGCCGAGTACGACGCTTGGGAACGCGGGCAAGCGGGCCGTGCGGTACGCTGGCAGAACCCCGACAATGGGCGCTACGGCGAGGTCATCCCCGAGAAACCCTACCGGCGCGGCGCGCTCGACTGCCGCGACTACGTGCATAAGGTCTATATCGACGGGCGACCCCAGACGATGCGTGGCACGGCCTGCCGCAATCCCGATGGGACCTGGAGCCCCGTAGAGGCCTGATCCAACCGGAGACGGGACCTCGCCCAACCTGATGGCCCTTGGCGCCGCGGCGAGGGTGCTGGCGCGCCCGCCGCCCCAGAGCCTTAAAACCCTGGCTCGGATCTCCCCTGGGGCGGGTCGCCTGCCGCACCAGCAAAAATCCCGAACGCCCCCGGTCCGGGGGTTTTAGGCCGCGCACGGGCCGCGACAGATCTGCCGACGGCGTCGGCTTGTCTTGCCACGCCCGGGCCCCGATCCTATTGCAATGGAGTTAGAGCGACCGGATAGACTGTATGCTCCTGTGGATCCTCTTCGCGGCAATGACAGCGGCGGTCCTGGCGGCCGTGCTGGCCCCGCTTGCCCGCGCGGGCGGCGGCGGCGATCAGCGACGGGCGGGCAGCCTCGCCGTTTACCGCGACCAGCTGGAGGAGCTCGAAAGCGATCGGGCCGGGGGCCTGATTGACGCCGATGACGCCGCCGCCACGAAGATCGAAATTTCGCGCCGCCTGCTGGCGGGCGCCGCGGCGAGCGGGCCGCGTCGAGCCCCCTCGGGCTTGGCCGAGCGCTGGCACGGCCGCCTCGCCATCGCCGCCGCGGCGCTGTTGCCAGCCTTCGTCATCGGTCTCTACCTCGTTCAGGGCTCACCCGGCATGCCCGCTTTCCCAGCCGCGGCCCGGCAGCAGCTCGGCGCCGAGCAGGCCGGTATTCTTGAGCTTGTGGCACGCGTGGAGGCGCGCTTGCGTGAGCACCCCGCCGAGGGCGAGGGTTGGCAAGCCTTGGCGCCGGTCTATCTCAAGCTCGGCCGCTATCGCGAAGCGGCCAACGCCTATGGGCGGGCGGCGCAACTCAACGGGGAATCGGCGAAACTGCTGATGGGCTTTGCCGAAGCCAGCATGCTCGCCAACGATGGCGTCGTCAGCGAAGAGGCGCGGCGCGCCTACGAGAGGCTTCTCAAGCTTGAACCCGATCGCGTCGAAGCCCGCTTTTGGCTCGCCGTGGCCAAGGAGCAGGACGGCAAGCTCAACGAGGCCCTGGGCGAGTATCGCGCGCTGTTGTCCGCCGCGCCGGCCGCAGCACCCTGGCGTGCCGCCGTGAGCGAACGCCTCGAAGACTTGAGCCGGCGGCTGGGGGCGGATGGCAAGCCCGCTAGCCCCGGTCCGAGCCCGGCCGATGTCGCCGCCGCCCAGGCGCTTTCGCCCGAGGAACGCGGTCGGATGATCGCCGGCATGGTCGATGGGCTGGCGCAGCGGCTCAAGCAGAACGGCAACGACCTGGCGGGCTGGCGCCGGCTCGTCAACGCTTACGTCGTCTTGGATCGCAAAGGCGAAGCGCGCGCGGCCCTGGCGGAGGCCCGCCGCAATTTTGCCGGCGACGAGCGCGCGCTCGGTGAACTCAGCGCGCTGGCTGCCAGTTTGGGTTTGGACACATGACCCGCAAACAGCGCCGTGCAATCATTATCGGCGTCGGCGTTGCCATCCTGAGCCTTGCCGTCACGCTCGTGCTTGTCGCCCTGCGCGACACCATCGTCTTCTTCCACACGCCGAGCGAAATCGCGCAAAAAGGCATTGCCTCGGGCAAGCGCATTCGCCTCGGTGGCTTGGTCGCCAACGGCAGCCTCAAGCGCGGCGCCGGCAGCACGGTCGAATTTGCCGTCACCGACAAAGCCAGCACCATCGCCGTGCGCTATACGGGCATCCTGCCGGACCTCTTCCGCGAGGGACAAGGTGTCGTCGCCGAGGGCGCGCTCGATCCCTCCGGCCGTTTTCTGGCCGATACGGTACTCGCCAAGCATGATGAGACCTATATGCCCCCCGAAGTGGCCAAGGCGCTAAAAGAACAGGGCGTCTGGCAGGGCGGGGCTGCCGAGGTCAAGGGGAAGGGGCAGGCGCAGAAATGACGACGGCGCGCAAAGCTCGGCAGCCCGGGCGTCGGCGGCCTGGCTTCGGCGTCCTTCGCGTCGGGCAGATCCGCGACGGGCGAGGCGGCGCGCAGCGCGCCTTGGACGGCCGCGGCCGCGATCGGAGCGCTGGGGGCAGATGATCATCGAACTTGGACATTTTGCGCTGATCCTGGCGCTGGGCGTCGCCCTGGTGCAGATGCTGTTGCCGGCCTGGGGAGCCCACGTCGGCGATGCCCGGTTGATGGCGGTGGCGCCGCCCGCAGCCTTGGCCCAACTGACCTTGCTGGCCTTCGCCTTTCTCAGTCTGACGCACGCCTTCATCACCTCGGACTTCTCGGTGGAGATCGTGTGGGCCAACTCGCACACGGCCAAGCCACTGATCTACAAATTCTCCGGCGTGTGGGGCAACCACGAGGGCTCGATGCTGCTGTGGGTGCTGATCCTCGCCCTCTTCGGCGCCGCCGTCGCCCTGTTCGGCAGCAACCTGCCCGATACCGTGCGCGCCAATGTCTTAGCCGTGCAGGCAGCGATCGCCGTCGCCTTTTTGGTCTTTATCGTCTTTGCCTCTAGTCCCTTTGATCGCATCCCCCCGCAGGCCGAGGGCCGCGGTCTCAATCCGATTCTGCAGGATCCGGCGTTGGCGTTCCACCCGCCGTTTCTTTACGGCGGCTATGTCGGCCTATCGATGGCCTTCTCATTTGCCATCGCCGCCCTGATCGAGGGGCGCACGGATGCGGCCTGGGCGCGCTGGGTCAGGCCCTGGACTCTCGCCGCCTGGATGCTGCTTACGCTCGGCATCGCCATGGGCTCCTGGTGGGCTTACTACGAACTGGGCTGGGGCGGCTGGTGGTTCTGGGATCCCGTCGAGAACGCCTCCTTCATGCCGTGGCTGGCTGCCACGGCCCTTCTGCACTCGGCGCTGGTGATGGAAAAGCGCGAGGCGCTCAAGGTGTGGACTATTTTGCTGGCCATCCTCGCTTTTTCGTTGTCGCTGATCGGTACCTTCCTGGTGCGTTCGGGCATCTTGACCTCGGTGCACGCTTTTGCCGTCGATCCAAGGCGTGGCATTTTCATTCTGGCGATCCTGACGGTGCTGATCGGCGGCGCGCTCGCGCTTTATGCTTGGCGTGCCCCGCAGCTGAGACAGGGCGGCTTGTTCGCCCCCATCAGCCGTGAAGGCAGCCTGGTCCTCAACAACATCCTGCTGACGGTGGCCTGCGCCACCGTCTTCATCGGCACCCTTTATCCCTTGGCCCTGGAAGCCGTCACCGGTGCCAAGATCTCGGTCGGGCCGCCCTATTTCAACCTGACCTTCGCACCGCTGATGGTACCGCTGCTGCTGGCCATGCCGCTGGGACCCTTGCTGGCGTGGAAACGCGGTGACCTTTTGGGAGCCGCGCAGCGACTGGCCGCCGGCGTCGGTCTGGCGCTGCTGGCAATGGTGGCAACCTTCGCCCTCCAATGGCGCGGACCCTGGCTGGCGCCGTTCGGTATTGCGCTCGGCACCTGGGTCATCGCCGGGCCGCTCTGCGAATGGGGGACGCGCGTGAAGCTGTTCGCGGCGGCCCGCGGCGAAGTCTTCCGTCGCGCCTTTGGTCTGCCGCGGTCGGCCTACGGTGGCATGCTGGCCCATGCCGGCCTTGGGCTGACGGTGATCGGCATCATCGCCACCTCGGCCTGGCGCGACGAGCAGGTCGTCATTCTGCGCCAGGGTGAGCGCGCCGCCATCGCCGGCTACGAGCTTAGCTTCCGCGGGGTAGCCCCGCAGCAAGGACCAAACTACCAGGAGGTGGTCGGCCTGTTGGCGGTGACGCGCGACGGCCGGCCGGTCACCGAGCTCGCGCCGTCGAAGCGAACCTTTGACACGCCGCGGCAGACGACCACCGAAGCCGGCATCCACGTCGGCTGGCGGGGCGACCTTTACGTCGTGCTGGGCGATGAACAGCTCGCGGGTGGTTGGGTGGTGCGGCTCTACTTCAATCCCCTAGTGCGCTTGATCTGGCTGGGCGCCATCGTGATGGCGTTGGGTGGGCTCCTGTCCCTCTCCGATCGTCGCCTGCGCATCGGGGTGCCGCGCCGCGCCCGCCGCACCGTTGCACAGGCGGCCGAATAATCGATGCGGCATCTCCTTGCAACGCCGCGCGCTTTGCTCGTCCTGCCAAAGAACGGACAGGGATGGCGCAGGCGCGTGTGGGCGACGGCGGTCCTGACGGCGGTCGCCCTCGCTCGGGTGTGCCTCCTACTGGCCGTGCTCACGGTCCCCCCGGTCGCGGCCGTTGAACCCGACGAGATGTTGCCCGATCCTGCGCTCGAGGCGCGGGCGCGCTTGATCTCGCAGGAGCTGCGCTGCCTGGTGTGTCAAAACCAGTCGATCGATGATTCCAACGCCGCACTGGCCAAGGATCTGCGGCTGATCGTGCGCGAGCGCTTGCGGGCGGGGGATAGCAACGCGGCCGTGCTGGCCTTCGTGGAGGCGCGTTACGGCGAATTCGTCCTGCTGCGCCCCAAGCTCAATGCCCACACGCTGTTGCTTTGGCTTGCCCCGCTGCTGTTGCTGGCCGCCACGGCCGTGGGCGTAATCCGGCGTACCCGCGCGAGCCGGACCGCCCCCGCCAAGGCAGCGGCCCAACCCCTGAGCGCGGCCGAGCAGCAGCGCCTCGCCGAGCTGCTGCAGCGCGAGCGCGACCCGTCCGTGTGAAGCTTGCAGTCTAGGGGTGTTGCAGCGGCCGGCCATGAAGCCGCTGCAATAGCGCCTTTGTCGCCAGCCCGGTCACCGGCAGGTCTTGTGCCCCTTCGAAGGCCTCGATGGCCGAGCGCAGGCCCGCCCCATAGGCGCCATCGATCGCGCCCGCGTACAGCGCGCGCAATTTCAGCGCCACCTGCAAGGCGCGGATCTCCTCGGCCGAGGTCAGGATCGCGGCCTGTTGGAAGGTTGCGAGCTTGCCGGCGAATGCACTGCTGTTGACGGCGGTGTTAGCCACTTGCGCGGCCTCGAGGCGCTTGCTGATCCGACCCTCCTCCATCAGCACCTTGGACTGCACGTAGGTGCCGACGTTGACGCCCACCACCGCAATCCCTTCGGCGGTCTCCAACAGCAGCGGCGAGCCGGAAGAGGCCCCGCCCGTATCGCAAGTGTGCAGCAAGAGTTGGGTTGGATCGGCAAAATCGCTGGCGATCGCCGCCCACTCCGCCGCGGCAAAGCTGCGCGCCACGCCGCAGGGCCCGGAATAGGCCAATCGCCACGGCTTAAAGTCGCGATGATAGGACACTTGGAAGATGCGGCCAGCCGTCGCCTCGGCGATGACGGCCTGCATCGACAGCGCGCGAACGGGCAGCAGGCCGCGATCACAGGCCGGGCGCGAAAGGCGCACCAAGGCCCAATCCTTGCTGGCGTCGATCGGCGGGAGCACATTGAGGTCCATGCTGCCCGACATGACGTGCTGGGCCGCCGCACTACGGCTTGAGCCGGCGATGCGCTCAAAACGGGACTTGCCTTCAAAGTTGCGCGCGAACCAGAAATCGGCCAAGGGTGGGGCGTGCTCACCGTGCGTGCGGTAGAGGCAATGGCCCGCGGTTGCCACGACGTTGGGCGCCACGCAGAAGGCCGTGCACACCAGGCGCGAGCGCTGGCTGAAAAGCAGCCCGATCTTCTCCTTCAGAGCCAGCAACCGGGTTGGGACGGCAACGCGGTCATCGCTGCCGAACACTGCCACCGGAAGCCAGGGCCTCACCGCCCCGTCGCCGCCGAAGCGCGGTGGCCCCGCTGCGCTCGGCGCCGGGCCTGCAGCACTGACAGCTGCCGCCAGCGCGGCGATGGCGGCAACCGGAGCCGGGCGGCAAAGCACACGGCTTGCCGTTGCAACCGCGGCAAGCGCCGGCGCTGCCCTTGCTTGCCCGTGTTGGCGCTGCCGCATGCCTCAATCCTTACCAACTTTTAATGCTGCTGAAAGCCGCCTGTAAGGGCCGCCCGCCTATATGGCTTCGGCTATCCACGACTGTGGCATTCTCACCTTCGAGGTCAATCGCATGGATTTTCGTCTCCTCAGCCCTGATGCCGCACGCGGCAAGCGGCGCGTGGTTTTCGCCTCGACACTTGCGCTCCTGGCGCTGACCGGCGTCGTCGGTCTGGGTTTGCCGCTGGAGCGTGTTGAGGCGCAGCTAAAGGCCGATAGCGTGCAGACGCCCTTCGGGCGCGCGCCGCTGTCGTTTGCCGACATCGTCGATCGCGTCAAGCCGGCGGTGGTGAGCATCCATGTCACCAACGGTGGTCCCAAGGTCGCGCAAAAGGGCGCCGCGCCGCGCGGCAAGGATCTGCTCCCGGACCTGCCCGACGATCATCCCTTGAGCGAGTTCTTTAAGCGGTTGCCGCCCGAGTTCCGCGGCCAGCCGGGCCCCAACCCTGGACGCCCGAGCCTGGCGCAGGGATCGGGTTTTGTGATCTCGGCTGACGGCTACGTGGTGACCAACAACCATGTCATCGACGGTGCCAGCAAAATCCAGGTTAGTTTCGACAAAGACAACAAGTTCGACGCCGAGCTCATTGGTTCGGATTCGCGCACCGACGTCGCGCTTTTGAAAATCAAGGCGAACCAACCGTTCCCGTTCGTCAAATTCTCCGACAAGCTGCCGCGTGTTGGTGATTGGGTGGTGGCCGTCGGCAATCCGTTCGGCCTCGGCGGGACGGTGACGGCGGGTATCGTGTCGGCGCAGGGGCGCGACATTGGCTCGGGTCCCTACGACTACATGCAGATCGATGCGGCGGTGAACCGCGGCAACTCGGGCGGTCCCACTTTCAACCTCGATGGTGAGGTGGTGGGCGTCAACACCGCCATCTACAGTCCCTCGGGCGGCAACGTTGGTATCGCCTTTGCCATTCCCGCCCGCACGGCGACGGAAGTCGTCGAGCAGCTGAAGTCGTCGGGCTCGGTCAGCCGCGGCTGGCTTGGGGTCAAGATTCAGAACGTTGACCAGGACGTGGCCGCGAGCCTCGGCTTGGCCGAGGCCAAGGGGGCGCTGGTCACCGAGGTGACCGCCGCCAGCCCGGCCGCCGACGCCGGCTTGAAGAACGGCGATGCCATTCTGGCCGTCAATGGGCAGAGCATCGACGACAGCCGCGATCTGGCCCGCAAAGTCGCCGCGCTCAATCCGGACAGCAAGGTCGACATCAAGGTTTTGCGCGGCCAGAAAGAGCAGACCGTGGCGGTCAAACTCGGCAAGTTCCCGAGCGGCAAAGAGGTTGCCAAGGTGGAGCCGAGCAAGGAGCCGCAGGCGACCGAGATGGACCAGCTCGGGCTCACCATCGCCCCCGCCAGCGGCGCCAACAAGGAAGGCGTGGTCGTCACCGAGGTGGAAGGCAGCTCGGATGCGGCGCAGAAGGGGATCAAGTCGGGCGATATCATTCTGGAGGTTGGTGGCCTGACCGTTAAGAGCCCCGACGATGTCGCCAACGGCGTCAAAGAGGCATCCAAGCTCGGACGCAAGGCCGTGCTCATGCGCATCAAATCGGGCGGCGATCTGCGCTTTGTGGCCGTGCAACTGAAGAAAGGTTAATCGGCCAGGCCGACACACATGCCCATGCCCGAGGCGGCCCCTTCGCAAGCGAACGGGCCGCCTCGCTCGTTATTTTCCAGGTGGGTTGCGTCTGACAGCGCGCTATAAGCTTGGACGATCTGGTCAACAGCATCGGGTTATCTGTCATGCGCGTGCTCGTGATCGAAGACGATCGAGAAACGGCGCAGTTTCTCCAGCGATCCCTGCGTGAGAGCGGTCACAATGCCGACGTCGCCGGCGACGGCGAGACGGGTCTCGCCATGGCTCGCGACGGCGGCTACGAGGTTCTCATCGTCGATCGCATGCTGCCGCTGCGCGACGGCCTTTCCATCGTGCAAACCCTGCGCGGTGAGGGCACGCGTACGCCGGTGCTCATTTTGTCGGCGCTCGGCGAAGTCGACGATCGAGTGAAGGGTCTGCGCGCCGGCGGCGACGACTATCTCACCAAGCCCTATCAGTATACCGAATTGCTGGCGCGCATCGAGGCGCTCGCGCGCCGTCCCGCGCCCGAGCAGCAGGAGACGCGCTATGTGGTCGGCGACCTCGTGCTCGATCGTCTGTCGCACAAGGTCATGCGCGGCGGCGAGCCGATTGTGCTACAGCCCCGCGAATTTCGCCTGCTCGAGTATCTCATGAAGCACGCCGGCCAGGTTGTCACGCGCACCATGCTGCTCGAGAACGTGTGGGACTATCACTTCGATCCACAAACCAATGTCATTGACGTGCACATTTCCCGGTTGCGCAGCAAAATCGACAAGAGCTTCGCCAAGCCGCTGCTGCATACGGTGCGCGGAGCGGGATACATGATCCGTGACGGCTCTGACTAGGCTTCTGCTGTCGACCCCATTTCGGCTGGCGCTCATCTATATGGGTGCGTTCATGCTGGCGGCGGGCTTGACCGTCGGGTTCATCGCCTGGCGCGCCAACGAACTGCTGACCACCAGCGTGGTGGAGACCTTGCGCGCCGAGGTGGTCGGACTGCGCGAGCAGTACCAGGCCGGTGGCCCGGCCCGGCTCAGCGCCATTATCGCCGAGCGCGCCGCCGACCCGGGTTCGAGCCTTTATCTTTTGGTCGACAGCGCCGGTCAGCGGGCCGCGGGCAACCTGCGCCAGGTGCCGCCCGAGCTCAGGGACGGTGCCCAACGCGGCGTCTTCACCTACATTC
>Ga0134122_10001091_pt1 | contig 19471 bp, 17 predicted proteins | sample KB302_FD_96461 | JGI IMG/M metagenome (GOLD analysis project Ga0134122, IMG submission 96461) | Terrestrial soil microbial communities without Nitrogen fertilizer from Kellogg Biological Station, Michigan, USA - KB3-0-2 | ecosystem: Environmental > Terrestrial > Soil > Unclassified ... | reverse complement strand
TTTACCATATTGCCGCCATACTACCATACCAACCTTCATCCCGCTTCAGGTCTAAACAGAGAAGGTTCCTGCTACAATCCTCCATCACAATGCATACATTACTAAAGGCTGCCCTGGCAGTTGCCATCGCATTTCCCGTTTATGCGCAATCGCCGCGTCCGGCTGCGACTCCAATCCCGAACTTCACGGGTCCGATTCCGGTAACGGCGACCTCCTATCCTTTAATGGCAGCAAACCGGACACTGGGTGCACCGGACCTTCCGAGGCTGGGATTTGTCGAGGAAGAGTTCATTGTCAGCGGTAAGGCCAATGTGTACGACTGGCTGGCGGATGGGACGCTGAAGGTGCTCGCGCCGGACGGAAAATATGCCACCCGCATTCTTGTCCGACGCCCTGCAAGCGCCGCGAAGTTCAGTGGCAACGTCGTCGTTGAAATCCTGAACACGGCACGGCGATATGACTGGGCCATGATGTGGGGCTACATGCACGACGGGCTTATCGAACGCGGCGATGCGTGGATCGGTGTCACCATGCCGGGCGGTATCGCCGGTCTGACCAGGTTCAATCCCACTCGCTACCCGGGGCTGACATTTGCGAATCCGACGCCAAGTGCGCCGTGTCCGGGTGGAGGAGCCAATACGGCTTCGGATTCGGAAGAAGGTCTGCGCTGGGACATGCTGAGCCAGGTTGGAGCGTTATTGAAGAGTAGCGTTCCCTTGCGGCCGCTGGCTTCACTTCGCGTTCAGAACGTTTACATGTCGACTCAGAATGTCGACATGGTCACGTACATGAATGCCATTCATCCGCACGCGAAACTCGAGAACGGCAAGCCGGTCTATGACGGATATCTGATGAAGAGTCCTTTGGCGCCGTCAAAGATCAATCGTTGTGCGACAGCCCCGGCGAAAGACGATCCCCGGTCGATAATTCGAAATGTGGGAGTTCCGGTAATTGGCGTAGCAGCACAGGGTGAAGTCCTGGCGACTTCGGTGTTCCGGCGCCCGGACAGCGATGCGATGGCGGACGCCTATCGTCTATATGAAATCGCCGGCGCCAGTCACATCGATAAAAGTCCTTACCACTCCCTGCCGGTGTTCGAGGATCAGACCGCATCCGGCGGCAATGTTCTGGGAACCCCCGACTGGCCGTTCGCAGCCAAATGCGATCCGGATATTCCACTGACGGAACTGCCGCTCATGACCTATGTGTTTGATGCGGCCTTTGTGCACCTGGACCAGTGGGTGCGGAAGGGAACCGTTCCGCCACATGGAGCGCCGATCCAATTGAAGAACCAGGGGACAGCCAATGCGAGCGTCGTGCTCGACCAGTACGGTCATGGAATGGGTGGTGTTCGGAGTCCTTACGTCGACGTACCTGTTGCGACGTATTTTACGAACACCAACGGGCCTGGGACGTGTCCCGAGCTGGGGCACAAGACGTTGTTTGATTCCACGCGTTTCAATGCCCTCTATGGAAGTCCCTCGATGTATGCGCGCAAGGTTGCTCAGTCCGTGGATGCGCTCGTCCGCCAGCGCTGGCTGACGCCATCGGACGGAAAGAAGATCAAGGCTGAAGCCTCTGCCTTCCGTCCCTGATGTGATAATCTGCGCCGCATGTTCCGGGTGGTGCTGATTGGTCCGGAGTTTGAGGAGAACCTCAGCCTGAGGTATCTGGCGTCTTCTCTTGCCGAGGCGGGCTTTGCCAACACGATCATTGCATTCAATCACGAGCAGGACCTGCCGTCGATTGCGAGACAGATTGGGAGCTATCCGGAACCTCCATTATTGATCGGTTTGTCTCTGGCATTTCAGTGGAGGGCCCGGGATTTTCTGGCGCTCGCCATGGCACTACGGCAAACAGGATATTCTGGCCACATCACTGCCGGTGGACACTTCGCGACTTTTGCCGCCCGTGAGATTCTGACGGACTTCCCGGAGCTGGATTCGATTTGCCGACAGGAATCGGAAGAGACACTGGTGTCGCTGAGCCGCGCTATCGAACAGGGGACTCCGCTGGAGCAGATTCCGGGTATGGCCCTGCGCAACGAGCAAGGCCATGTGCTGCTGACCCCGCAGCCAAGCCTGCCCGACCTTGCGCGTTTGCCGTGGCCGGATCGCAGCGGTGAACCGGCAACATGCTTCGGCCATCCGATTGCGCCGCTGGTTGGCAGCCGTGGCTGCTATGCCAATTGCACGTTCTGCTGTATCGCGGCATGGCACGAAGAGACGCAGCCGGGAAAGAGATACCGCCTTCGCGATGTCGGGGATATCGCCGACGAAATGGTTTCCATGCAGCGGCAACGTGGTATCGACATTTTCGTCTTTCACGACGATAACTTTTTCGTGCCTGGCCACAAGCGGAATGTGGAGCGATTTTCCGCGCTGGCGGATGCGCTGGAATTGCGCCAAATCGGGCGGTTCGCCAGCGTCGTCAAGGCTCGGCCGACGGACGTCACTGCCGAAGTGTTCCGCATTCTCAAGGAAAGGCTGCACTGCATTCGCGTCTACGTTGGTATCGAAACGGACGCGGACCAGGGACTCGAAACTCTGGGACGCTGGGCACAACCGCGCCACAATCGCAATGCGATCCAGGTACTTCGCGCTCTGGACATGTATGCCTGCTTCAACATGCTGATCTTCGATCCGGACACCACGATCGAAAGCATCGAAACCAACATCGCGTTTATCCGAGAAGCGGCAGAGTTCCCATTCAACTTTGGCCGTGTGGAACTCTATGCCGGCACACCGCTGCTAGCCCGCATGCAAAACGAAAATCGCTGCAGGGGAGACTATATGCAGTGGGACTACGATCTCGCCGGCCCGGAGATCGAGCGGGTGTTCTCGTTATCGATGCAATGCTTCCACCGGCGGAACTTCGGCGAAGCGGCTCTGGCGAACGATCTGATGGGAACGCGATTTGATGTTGCGGTCGCGCAACATTTCAATACCGAACGATTCCGCGAAGACTGGTTGACTGAAGGAAAGCGCCTGACACGGAAACTGGCGTTGGATAGCGCCGATGCGTTGAGTGAAATCGTGGAGCACGTAAAACAGGGACGCGATGACGGAGACCTGGTTCGCAGGCTCTCACGGCGCCTCCGTCTGAAAGAACGTGAAATCCGGAGTGAGGCAAGGACCCTTGCCCATTCCATTCAGCGCGTCATCGGCGGCATGCCCTTAACGGATGTCGGCGATCGTGTTGCCACGCCCCTTCAACGCGCGCGTGAGGTGCTGTCATGAGCAGAAGATCAAAGCGCAAGACGCCTAAGACGTTGATGAATGAAAAGCTGCCGGATCCCAAAGCCGCATCGGCAGAATTGTCGCAAGGCGATCCCCGCGGACGGACGGCGGCCCACTTGAAGCGCATACTGACTGCCGGCTTATCGCTCCCGCTGGCTGCCGGAGTGGCTTCATCCACGGCTATGGGTTATCAGGTGGTCGATCCGGTTCCGCCCCCGGCCGTCGTGCAGCAGCCATTTGGTACGTTACGTGTGAAGTCTCTGATGACGGTTGGGATTGATGGCCGGACTCCCCAGGTCCTGCAGTCCGAGTCCACAGTCTCTGTGTTGGCGGGACTACATACGATCCAGCTCACAAATTCTTCGAGCAGTGGAACCTTTGTTATTGAAATCGGAATTCAGTCGAACCCGGCGCGTCCCGTAGTCAACCAGCTTATTCCGTCGGGAGTTCTGAAAACATTATCGGCCGCAGACATCAAGATCGATGGAATGCCGGCAAAACGCATCACGCCGCAAGACAGCGTGGATCTGAGTGCCGGCAACCACACGATTGAGATATCTCCAGCTCCGGTCTCGTCGACTCACTCCTTTACGCTGGAGATTCGAGTGGCAACGCCAAACCCGCCAAACCGCGGACGGTAGTTGCCGTTCCAACGAGAGAGGATCGCACGTCGAAGCTGTGGTTCATGCAATGAGGATCTGAAATATATCGAGGCCGCACTTGCGAAGGAACCCAAGTCGATTCTTTACGGATGGGTCATGCAGCAAGAAATGAATGCCGAAGGCAAGCCGGTCCTGCATGTGCCTCCATCGGGAATAATCACCATCGTGATGAAGGGACCGCGCAACGAATTTCGCCAACCCTTATACGAATAAGGGCTATCAGATTGTCGTTCCGCCCGGAGAGTATTAGGCAAGACCCTTACGGGGTGATATTGATCTGGCCTGAAACCAAGTCACCATCCGCCACGTAATTGACCGCGGTACACTTCACCGTCAGGTGCTTGGGTGTGGCAGTGACTTCAATCGGCGTATTATTGACGACCGTCGTCCTGCTTGCGCCGCATTGGCCTGTGCCGGAGATCGAAACGGACGGCTTGGCAATGGTCAGCATACGAGGGGCTGCGCTGAGAACCACTTGATACACGGTGGCTCCTTTTACGACCTCCTTGAATGTGAAAGTGGCCGCGAGTTTCGACGCGGCAGCGCTACTCCTTGTAGCGTTCAGCTGAAACTGACCCGGGTGTGTCCCCCCGATCGTGCCACTCCCGATTGCGCGATACATGGTTACCTGGGCTGTGGCGCCGAGGAACGCCGCCACGGCAAACGTAAGTAGTACCGCCAAGGCTGAACTGTGCTTCACTGTTTTGCTCCTTTCGCGGGTCCTGATCCTACCACGATGATGCGGATATAGGCGGCACAGCTGCCCAAAGTCTTGCGCTCATACGCTGGTGCGAGAAAAATGCCACAATTTGCAGGCGATTTGATACCAGGGTATCGACCTAGGGTTGGAGCCGTCTCGCGATAACATCGTCGCGTACGTTGGGCTGTTAGGCCGCCAGTAACATACCGTTCGTGCGATTTGTTCTAACGGAGCGTCATCTCGATTTTGGAGTTGAGGAGGGGTTATTGGTAAACCCAATCTGCCGCTCGAATCCGGATTTTCCACATTTTAATTCCGCGACATTAACGCTGGAATAACTCTGACCCTCACTTATGCTTCCTGTCTTTAGGGGTCCTGGATGGCTGAGTGCCATGATAACGTCAGCAACATGCGCGGTGATGGGTCTCGTCGACTTGATCGAGTTTTACGTCAGATGAGGGGTACATGTCTGCCTGCGCTTGCAGCGTGTTTCCTACTCGCAACTGCGCACGTCTCCACATCACCAATCCTCGTGAGCCAGATACCGGATAACAGCACGGTGCGAGCTATGGCTCTTTGGGAAGAGGCAGTCAACAGGGAGGACCCGGGATCCTACCCATGACCGTATACCTCGAGCGGTACAAGGCTGTTGACGGGATACAGATGCCCCGGACAGTAGTTCGTGAAATGTCGGAAAACCAAAATGTAGGTGGTGAAGTGTTCCGAAGCGACACCGACAACGCGAAGTACCGATTCAACGTGGCCTTCAACTCAACGATTTTCGAAGCCCCAATACCGAATAAAGTGGAGCGCAACAGCTGGCAGCCAGTAAGGAATCCCTAGTCCGCACTTCTCACGACTGTGACGACACCGACGGCAGAATCCCTCTCAACGGGAGAGAGTGCTAAGCCCGCGGATTGCATTCGCTCCGCTCATGCTTCAAACAATCCCCGCAGACACTCGATGCGCGGCCGGGCGCTCCTCCGCTTTGCGTTGCCGATACGCGCTGGCACGGTACGTTGCTATTGGATCGATCGCGCCACCGCTGCGTTCTCGCGCCACTGCCAGAATTGGAGCGACGTCTGTTGTAAAGGCCTGCTTCAGAGTTGCGAGTGCTTTCAGTGGATCACATTGCTCCTGTGCTTCCGTCAATGCCTGGCGGTCGATGAGATGGGCCTGAACGTAGGCCCGCGCCAGTTCGACGGCGCTCATCATCAGCGACTCTATCGGGTCCGTGACATTGTGAGACTGATCGAGCATGTAAGCCGGATCGAAATGCGGAACGCTGCAGAGTTCCGCATCGACAAGCTCGTTGAAAATGAGGAACAGCTGGAAAGGCTTGATGGAGCCGGCGTCCAGGTCATCATCCCCGTATTTGCTGTCGTTGAAATGAAATCCCGCGAGCCTGCCGAGTTGAATCAACCGGGCCACAATCATTTCGATGTTGACGTTGGGTGCATGATGTCCAAGATCGACCAGGCACGACGCTTTCGGTCCAAGCTCACGCGCACAGTAATAGCTGGTTCCCCAATCATTGATAACGGTCGAATAGAAGGCCGGTTCGTAAAGCTTGTGCTCGAGAAAGAGGCGCCAGTCATCCGGCAGTGCCTTGTAGATGACGTGCATGCTTTCGAGATAATGGTCCAGAGCGCGCCGCGGATGGATTTGACCGGGGAAGTTCCCGCCATCGGCGATCCAAACGGTCAGGGCTTTGGAGCCGAGCTCTTTCCCAATCCCGATACACTCGATATTGTGTTCAACCGCCTGGCGGCGCACGGCAGGATCCGGATGCGTCAGACTGCCAAACTTGTAGGACAGTGCCTGTCCAGGCTGATCCTGGAACGTGTTCGAATTCATGGCATCGAAATGGAGTCCTCTTTCGCGCGCGAATCGACTCAGCCCGCCAGGATCCTCGGGCTTGTCCCATGGGATGTGCAACGAGACGGCGGGTGTCGAACGAACGAGTTTGAAGATGGCCGCACAATCCTCGAGTTTTTCATAAATATCGCGAGACTCACCCGGGATTGGGAATCGAGCGAAGCGCGTCCCTCCGGTCCCGACGCCCCACGACGGAACAGCGACACGCAGAGCCTGAGCTTTCGTCGTGAGGTTCTCAATGTCGACGTTCCTGCGCTGTAATTGCTTTGCCAGATGATCGTAATCTTCGCCGGTTTCCGTCTTCGACCTGCGGTTTTCATCAGCTATGAATCCGTCGTCGATCTCAAAATGCATTTTCTATTTCTCGATTTGTTTTACATAGACGTTCCGATACCAGATCTGGCCATTACCCTCGAGCTGCAGTGACAGGATTCCTTGACTCGCTCGAGCGGTGGGATTGTCATCGATGCTGATGGTGATCGCTTGACCATTGATGATGTGTATCAGCGTATTGCCGCGAGCGACGATCTGGATCCGATTCCACTCGCCGTTGAGGCCTTTGTGCGGCTTGATGAATTGCGCCGGATTCTCCGCCGCTGTGCCAATGCGGGCATTTTGTCCGCTGGGCAGAAGTTGGACAATCCCACCGGGAGCGTTCACGATGCCACGTCCCTGTCCCTCATAAAGTTGACCCGTGTAGTTGTTGCCGGAATTCAAATCCAGCTGATAGCCGCTGACTTGCCATGGATTCGCTGTCGCCGTGGTGATGCCCGCGGCGACAGCTTTGGCAAGAGTCGTAATCCCCGCCGGCAACGGTTTGCCGAGCGGATTTTCAATGGAGCCGCCATGCGCGGGATGGAGAAGCCGGCTGCGGTACTGAATTCCGCCGTTGGCGCCCATCTCCGACATGCGCACTTCCACTTTAAAGTCGAAGTCCTTCATGATGGCGCCAGGCCCGACGTAGTGAATGTGGTGTTGCCCCGGCGTCTTTATGGTGTCCGCGTGGATTGCGCCGTTGTCGATCGACCAGACGTCGGTCTCGCCTTCCCATCCGTTGAACGTCTGGCCGTCCCAGAGCTTGACGTAGCCGGTGTAGTCGTCATAGGCAACCTGCTGCGCACCGCGTCCCGGGCCGCCGCCTTGCCCGCGACCGCCCAACGGCGCGAGAACACCCGTCATGACGATCGTCAGAATGATCCATTTTGATAACTGTCTCATTTGCCCTCCTCAATACTAGAAGTCGAATTGATCGATATTCGCTTTATTGATGATCAGTGGCGGACCCAGAATGATTTCGCTGCCGCGCACTTCCAGTTTGCCGAGACGTCCAACCTGAATCGAGCTCGCGCCGCTCGGAAACTTGTTCTGCGCGAGCAGCGCACTCGCATATACGGTCAGGTAACCAAGGTCGTGTGTGCTCCAGAGCACGACAGTCTGCACTGTGCCATCATGCACATAAGGTTTACAAATACTCGGAAGCGACAGACCGATCACGTTGACATCTTTGCGCCCCGCCTGACGAACGGCCTCGCCCGAACCGGGAACCGCGGGCGCCGAAATAGCCATAATCAGTTTCACGCTTGGATAAGCTTTCAGAATGGTCTGTGTTTCAGCGAAAGCTTTGTCGCGATCGTCGTCGCTCGGCCGTATCGTTGCGAGCTTGAGATCCGGATACTTTGCGAGGCGTTTTTTGATGAACGCAATCCACTCGTTTTGATTCGCAGCCGTTAACGCACCGGTGATAATCGCAAATTCTCCCTTTCCGCCGAGCAACCGTGCCGCCTCATCCGTGAGCGTATTGGCGATTGCTTCGGACGTCGCCTGATTGGCGAAGAACTCTCTTGCATCCGGCTCCGCATCCGCGTCCCACGTCAGAACGTGAATCCCGCGCTCACGCGCTTTGCGAAGAACGGTGGATATGCCGGCTTTGTTCTCAACCGCAACGGCGATCGCATCGACGCGGCGGGTGATCCAGTTTTCAATCAATTCGTTCTGCTTGGCTGCGTCAAGGCTGGTCGGTCCATCCCAGGTCAATTCCACGCCCAGTTCACGCGAGGCCTCTTCAGCTCCCGCGCGCGCACTGACGAAGTACGGATCGCCTTTGGCTTTGGGCATCACAGCGATGACCGGACGATGTCCGGCTGGCGTGGCAGCCGGACTGTTGCCACCGGCAGTGCCAAGCGAATGCACAAGCCAGACATTCGTCCCGGCCACAATCACCGCACCCAGGAGAATGGATAAACACAGAATTGCAACCTGGCTGTTTTTCACACGGACCTCCAATTCGGTAGAGAGGTCGGCAGAGGGGTCAGACCGAGAAGTCTGACCCCTTCTCCTCCATTTCTCAAGGCTGATAACAAACACCAAAAGCGTTCCCGTCAATATTCCCGTCAGTTCCGAGGGCAATGCCGCCAGATGCAGTCCGTTCTGCAACACCGAAAGAGCGAAAAGGCCGACGAGCGTGCCCCAGAGATTCCCACGACCACCGAAGACGGAGGTGCCTCCCAGAACTACAGCCGTGATTGCATCCAACTCATAACCAGTGCCGGCGTCCGAGCGTGCCTGTCCGAGATGGGCAACGTAAATGATGGCAGCCACACTGGAGACCAGGCCGGAGAGAATGTAGGCCAGAGCAACTCGCTTCGCGACCGGAATACCCGCGTAGCGCGCTCCCGCGGACGTGAACCCGATCGCGTACCAGGACCGCCCGATGGTCGAACGATGCAGCAGTACGACGTACGCGGCGAATATCAAGAGAAGGACAGGCAACTGCGCGGGTATCACGCCGCCAAAGTAGCCTTGCCCGAGAAAGAGGAACGACTTCGGAAAGTCCGTATAGTTCACCGCGGCCTGCGTCATACCTTCCGCAATTCCGCGGAACATCGAAAATGTCCCCAGGGTCACGATCAACGGAGGGAGCTTCAGCCGTGAGATCAGCAATGCGTTCAAACTACCGCCCGCGCACCCTAATAAGAGAGCCACGCCTGCGGCGGCGGGAAGCGGCAGATTCCAGTCGCGCCATGCTGCGCCAAAAACCACTGCCGCAAGCCCCATCATCGAACCGACAGACAGATCGATGCCCCCGGTGATGATTACCGGTGTCAATGCGATCGACAGCAGGCCGAGTTCGACACTGAAGCGAAGCACTTCGAAGAAATTGCCGGCGGTAAAAAAGTTTTCCGCGGTCGCGGAGAATATCGCGATTTCGATGAGAAGCGCGGCGCAGAGAACTCCCCTTCCCGCGGAAAGGACCGGGATGTGGAAATGTTTACGCGCGGCTTCCGGCATGTTTCTCCGAACGTACGCGGGCCGCGTCGATGATGATGGCAGCCAGAATAATTCCGCCCTGAATAGCCCTCTCCCAATAGGCGCTCACCCCTAAAAACGTGAGTGCGGGACCGATGGCGGACAGCAAGATCACGCCGAGGACTGTTCCAGCGATCGTTCCAACTCCTCCTGCAATGGCGGCCCCTCCGACAATGACGGCGGCGATGACTTTCATTTCCAGTCCAAGGCCGGTGTTACTCGGAATCTGATTAAACCGGACGGAATTGAGAACTGCGGCAAACCCTGTAAGGGTACCCGTGATGACAAACACCGAAAGAGTGACCAGCGAGGTGTCGATGCCGGCCAGCCGCGCGCCCTCGGCATTCGACCCCGTCGCGTACACCATGCGGCCCATGCCCGCATTGCGCAATACCCAACTGAAGGCAAACACAAGAACCACGACCACGAAAAATGTCACGAAGGGATACGCCGTCTGAGTCAGGCCGAACCACTGAAAGTCCAAAGGCAGGTCCTGAACCCACCCGCCCTGCGTTTGCCAGCGAAGCGCATCACGCAAAGCAACCATAGCCGCCAGCGTGACGACAATCGATGGAATCCGGACGTATGCGACCAACGCTCCATTGATCGCTCCCAACCCCGCGCCAACGATACAACCCGCCAGGGCCGCGGCGGGCACCGGCAAACCGGTTTTTGCCAGTACGCCTGCGGCAACGCCACAGATTGCAAATATGGAGCCTACGGAGATATCGATTTGGCCTGTCAGAATGACCAGCGTCATTCCCAGCGCAACCACCATGACCGGAATATTTGCGAGGAAAAGATCGCTCAGATTTGCGCGCGCAAAATAGCCCGGCGCAGCAATCGCCAGGATGCCTGTCAGCACCGTGATTGCAATAGCAACGGAAACTTCCCGCTGGTGATGTTTCAAAATCATTTGTGCCCCAACGCCAGCGAGAGAATGTTCTGCTGCGTGGCTTCCTCTCTCGAGAGGACACGGACAATGGAACCTTCATACATGACGGCGATCCTGTCGCTCATCCCCAGAATTTCAGGTAGCTCCGATGAAATCATAATGATCGCCACACCGCGCTCCGCCAGGTCGATCATGATGCTGTGAATTTCGGATTTCGATCCGACATCCACTCCCTGCGTCGGCTCGTCAAGAATCAGAACCGATGGGTTGACGGTAAGCCATCGTGCCAGCGCAACCTTTTGCTGGTTACCTCCAGAGAGCGTTTCCAAATCGGCATAGACCGAAGGAGTCTTGATGCTCAACTGTGTAACATAGCGCTCGGCAAGGTGCCGTTCCTCGACTGCATCAATCAGTCCAGTGCGAGAAACCGCTTTCAACGCAGCCAGACTCGTATTCGCCGAAACTGGCATATTCAGGATGACTCCGTGTTGGCGTCGATCTTCCGGCAGATAGCCGATGCCTGACTGAATTGCGTCAGCGGGCGACGAAACTCGTACGGGAACACCTCGCAACATCACCTCGCCGGAATCTGCCGGCGTAAGACCAAAAATCGTCTCCGCCAATTCTGTGCGCCCGGCGCCGACGAGACCTGACAAACCGAGGATTTCACCGCTTCTCACGGAGAGCGAAATATCGTGAAGCCCGCGCGCATGGTTTCCCACATTGCGAAGTTCAAGAACAATATTGCCGAAAGTCACTTTACGTTTCGGAAATACCGCAGCGAGCTCGCGTCCCACGATCATGCGGATGAGCTGCTGCCGGTCCACTTCTCCTTTGCGCTTCGTCCCGATGGTCTCACCGTCGCGCAGCACGGTGATGCGGTCTGCGATCGCCGAAATCTCTTCGAGACGGTGCGAGATGTAAATGATCCCAACGCCGCGGCTGCGCAGCAGGCCGATGACGCTGAACAGAGTCTCCACCTCGCGATCCGTCAAGGACGCCGTGGGCTCATCCATGATCAGGATCCTCGCTTCAGCGCCGATGGCTTTCGCGATTTCCACCAACTGCTGCTCCGGCATGCTCAAGGACGAAACCAACCGCTCCGGATCTATGGAAGCTCCAATACGCCCAAGCAGTTCCGCGGCGCGTTGGTATCGCCGCTTCCAGTTCACCTTCCGCCACCCGCTGCCGGTTTCGAGAGCCAGGGCAATGTTCTCGGAAACCGTGAGATGAGGAAACAACGCCGGCTGCTGATAGATGGCCGCAATGCCCAGGGCCCGTGCGATTCCTGGGTCGTTGTGTGGCACGGCCCGCCCAGACACAAAGAATGTTCCGGAATCGGCGTTCACTGCCCCGGTCATGATTTTGATGAGCGTGCTCTTTCCTGCACCATTCTCGCCAACCAAAGCGTGGACCTCTCCTTCATTGAGGTCGAACGAGGCGGACTTCAGCGCCTGCACGCCTGCAAACGCTTTGCTGATGGACTTCGCTTCGAGCAGGAGAGTATTGGGTTTGGACATCCTGGTCCTCGCAGAATTCGCAGACACTATAGTCTTTTTTAAGAGATGTGATCGAGTATCCCAAGTCGTACACTTACTTTCCATCGTGAGCATTCAGGCGTGAACATTCCGAATATTACGGTTTCCAGGAAACCGCCGTTAAAAGTCTGGATTGTAGCGCTGACTTGCGCCATGTACCTGCCCATGATGGGACGAGGGTTCGTTCATGACGACTATTTGCTGCTGTGTTCCTCGGCATTCACTTCGATCCGGTCCGGCCTGACGCGAGCCGACATTTTTTATACTCCCGTCGCCTGGCTCACCTATAAAGCCGACTGGATGCTGTGGGGGCCAAACCCGTTTGCACTTGCAGCCATGAACCTTTCCCTTCATATCATCAATATCCTCCTGCTCTATTACATGGCCTGGTGGTTTTCGAAGTCCGCGCTTGCGGCGTGGTGGACGGCTTTCGGGTTTGCGCTATTGTTTCCCGCAAACACCTGGGCCGTGATGTGGGTGGCAACACGCGCGCACCTCCTGGTTACGGCGTTTGATCTCGCGGCAATGATCGCCACTTTCTGGTTCATCCGGACGAAACAGTCGAGATTTTTCCCCGCTGTGGCGATCGTGGCATTCGCCGGCCTGTCCATTTTTTCCAAAGAGAATGGCATTACCATTCCGGTCATTGTCGGCACGATATTGATCTACAACAGGATTTCGCGAGATCGGAGAAGTGTTCCTCTTGCGCCGGTAATGGGAGTCATCGGCGCCATTGCTGGAATAGGCGTCATTTACCTGTTACTACGAGCCCAATCGGGAGCGGCCCCATTTCAGATCGGCGATGGAACCGGCCACACGTATGTGCTTTCCCCGAACGTGCTGATTGAAAATACGCTCCGGTATTTTTGGCGTACATTCGGACTTCTTTCCGCGCTTGCAGTAGCCGTTGTTCTTTCGCAATTCATCCGCGGACAGCGTCCCAGTTTGAAAGGATTACTGAAGAAAGACGTTTTATTCTCGGCATTTCTATTCATGGTTACGCTTTCGCCGGTCGTCCTGATGCGCAGCCGGTCGGGTATCTATACGTATCTTCCCGGAATTTTCGCTGCGCTTCTGTTTGGAGTGACGGTTCGTGCTCTCTATGAAAACGAACGGGAGATTGCGGCTCCCAAACGCCGGGCGATGCTTGGAGCCGTTCCCGTACTGATCGCCATCGCCATATTCATCGCGTTCACAGTGGGGTACAGCAAGAGGTGGAAAGTGATGGCAGAAACCAACTCTACACTGATGAATCAAATTGCCACACAGCAGCGCGCTTTCCCAAACTACGCACTCATTGTCTTGACGTATGACGACGCCGACGCCGTGCATCGGTTTCCGAATGGATTCGGAGACTGGGGATTCGGATACGGCATCAAAGTTCTGTATCGGGATCCGGGGGCAGAAGGCATTGTTATTCCGAAGGGAGCGGCCTTCATCACAAATGGAAGGTCGCCGCTCATCCATTTTAAATACGGCCTGGACAGCAATGGTTCACCCCAGGCGATTCGGACCGGTGAGGAGATTCCCTGACGAAGGTGTAATCCCACTTGTATAAGGGGACCCGCGGTCGCTATGCTTTCCCTCCTGAAATGGAGGCATAAGACGACATGGCGAAGAAGTCCGCGAAACCTGAATTCATCCCTGTTAACGAAAGCGATCTGGACCCTTCGCATCGCTGGCATCGCCCACTCCAGGCGCCGGGCATCACGCAGGTCGACTTTGAAGAGCGTGTCAATTTCCCTCGCCTGCACCGGTATCGCGTTGCGCGCACGCGCCAGGCGCTTGGGAATTCCGACCTCGGAGCGATGCTCTGTTTCGATCAGTACAACATTCGCTACATCTCGAGCACCGTGATTGGCGAGTGGGCACGCGATAAGCTGATCCGTTATTGCCTCATCACTGGAAACGGCGAACCGTGGGTATGGGACTTTGGTTCGGCGGCGCGACATCACAAGCTGAATTGTCCCTGGCTGAGGGAGGATCATATTCACGCCGGGAACCCGGGCATGCGTGGTGCAATCGGACCCGAAGTCGGACTGTTTCAGCAGGCGGCAAAAGAAATCAAAGCCATTCTGGTTCAGGAAGGCGTGGCCGACATGCCGCTGGGCCTGGATGTTTGCGAACCCCCAATGTTGTTCGCATTGCAAGAGGAAGGAATCGAAGTTCGCGATGGCCAGCAGATGATGCTCGCGGCACGCGAAATCAAGAGTCATGACGAAATCACGCTGCTGAACATCGCGGCCAGCATGGTGGACGGCGTCTATCAGGACATTGCGGAAGCCCTGAAACCAGGCATCAAGGAAAGCCAGATCGTGGCGCTGGCCTCAAAGCGCCTCTACGAAATGGGCTCGGATTGTGTGGAGGCAGTCAACTCCATTGCCGGGGAGCGCTGCAGTCCGCATCCGCACAATTTCACGGATCGGATCATCCGGCCCGGCGATCAGGCATACTTCGACATCATTCATTCCTTCATTGGATACAAGACCTGCTATTACCGGACTTTCACTGTGGGTAGTTCCACGCAGGCCCAGCGCGACGCCTATAAGAAGGCACGCCAGTGGATGGACGATGCGATCGCCATGATGAAACCCGGACTCAGCACGGACAAGGCGGCAAAGCAGCTTCCGAAAGCGTCCGATGTTGGATGCGAAAATGAAATGGCGGCGTTCGGCCTGAACTTTTGTCACGGACTCGGATTGGGTCTCCACGAGCGACCGTTGATCTCCCGTCTCAATTCGTTTAAAGAGCCCTACGAACTGAAGGAGGGCATGGTATTCGCGGTGGAAACTTTTTGCCCTGCGAAAGATGGCGTTTCCGCTGCGCGCATCGAGGAAGAAGTTGTGCTCACGCCGAACGGTGCAAAGATCATCACGCTATACCCGGCGAAAGACTTGCCGGTTGCCAATCCGTATCGGGGTTCCGGAGCAAGCACGGCGTAGTACTTGCTGCCACAGCTGTAGGCGTGGTCATAGAAGGTGTGAAAAATAGGACCCAGTCCAATTGACCAATTCGGGGCCGTGCTACTCGAACCCCGAATTTGCATTCAGAGTTCGGGGCTCGAGTAGCACGGCCCCGAATTTGGCTGACCGATGGATTGTGCGCGGTCACAGACCGCGCCTACAGCTATTTGGTGGCACATATGGGACTAATCGAAAATCTCGCGGAGAATCGGATCCGCGCCGCTCAGGATGAAGGGTTCTTCAGCAACCTGCCGGGCCAGGGAAAACCTCTACACCTTGAGGACGACAGCGGCGTTCCCGAAGACTTGCGTCTCACGTTCAAGATACTCAAGAACGCCGGATGTCTCCCGATCGAGATGGAACTGCGGCGCAACGTCCATAATCTGCGCCAGTTGCTCAGCGCCGCTATCGATGAAAGCTCCCGAAACGAATTGCGGCGCGAACTGAATTTCCTGCTTTTGAAGGAAGCGGTTTCACTGCGCTTCACTGTTCGCTGAACGCGCGGCGGGTGGGGGCGCTGGCATTGCACCGTCCACTCCGGCCCAAAGGTTCATGGTGTTCAGCTCGTCCCGCCCGCAGGACTTCAAATAGCAAAACAGCTGCGTGCGGTATGCGGCGCACCCGCCAAGGACCAGGTTTACAATGACCGCACCGCGGCTGGATTTCCCGGCGCCGAACAAGTCGATCTCGCCGCGAAAGTCCTCATCCGTAAATGCCCCGACCAATTCGGCATACGTGGCGCTTTGCTTCCCTATCAAAGCGAGCACCTGATCGAAATTCGAGGCATTGGCCTCGGCATGCGCGGCCTGAAACGCCGGCATGTCAAAAGCTCCGGCTTTGATGGACCGAAGGAGCATGGGGCCCATGACCACCAGATATTGAAGCAGTTCCATGGTGCTGCGTTGCTTCGCCGTTGGGCGATAATCCAGCTTGTTGCGGTCAATCTTGCTGGCCAGATGGAGAAGAATCCGCACTTCGTTCTGAAGCGCGGCGGTGAGTTCCTGTTTAGTCAAAACCATAAGCGTCGGTACCTCGTTGTGGAATTCGTAATTGGAGTCCCGGGCGTTTGCCCGCGAGAAAACCATATTTTAACTCAGTTCCAAGCATCGCCAATGGCGGGGAAACTCTCTCAATGGACAGCCACCGGGCCTTTCGTTCAGCGGCGCCGGCTTTCCAGATCGTTAACGAGGCTCGTGCGAAGCTTGCTCCCGACCTGCTGTAGAACCGCGAATCGCTGAGGTTCGCTGAGCGCGCTCCAGCCTGCACCGAGACCTTTAATTGCCTTTCTCCACTCTTTTCCAAGGTCGATCGCGCGGTTTTCCCAATCGTCAAAAGCGCGGGCTGAAAAGTAGTCCAGGATTTTGATCGCCTCAGCGGCCTTCCTCGCCTTCAGTACCTCACGAAAAACGATATCTGCGTCCCCTTCCGACTCTTCGCTTCGATCTGCGTGCCACTCTTTCGGGATTTTGGACGTAACCCGGAGCAGATCCTGTAAGGCAAAGTAGAAATCGCGGGATTGCGGTGTCAATAACAGACCGCCGCAAACTGAGAAATACCAATCGGTCAGCTTTGCAAACATGTCGGCCACGGCTTTTTTGTCGATTCTCGTGGAATCGTAAATCGCGAGCGGCCGGAGTTCCTTCCAGAGCGCTCCATAACTATTAAATCTCAGCTCCTGCCGCTCCACGCCCCTGGTTTTCTGGAGCTCTCGAGTGAGTTCCCCGGGCCACTGTAATTCTCTGATGACGGCCCGGGCGCTCTCTTCCGCAGTCGTTGTGACGGCAGTCTCGGACGCTTTCTTGAATAGATTGAACAGGTAAGCCCCCAAGCTCAACAGTGCAAGGGTCAGCAGGTGCAGTATCACGTTCCAATCGGGCATTCCTCGATCCTCCCTGGGCCCGATAATAATTCACCAGGATTGAGGACCACAACCGGGCCGCAAATCCCGGATTCTCTCATGCCTTACTGCTCCGGTTCGTTTCCTCCCTGGCGCTTACCTGAGGTACGGTAAGAAAAAAAACCGACCTAACCTTTGACCACAATCTGCAAAATCTCTAAAATGCCGACACTCATACTGCGACCGAAGGACTGCAGGATCCAGGTATGGGTGGCAAATGAGGCGAGTGGCTGGCTGATGAATTCCGAACAGCGCCGTTGTGGGGATTGGGGCAACGTATTTTCTTTCTTCACGACGGAAGAACAGACGATCTTGGCGTGGCAATACAAGCACACGGAAGCGCTGGATCGGAAGCCAACGGATCGATCGCAGCCTTCAATGCGCTTTCCACGCTCGATCAACAGGATATTTTGAATTTCCTGCGTTCGCTGTGACGCCCGGGCGCGCAGTTTCCTGATGCCGCACCCCTCCCTAAGGGCGGGGAATGCGCCAGAAATCCTTCAGGCGAACCGGTAATCACACGACTCTCGGATTCCCACATGAGGAACATCGTTGTTTGCACGACGTTTCCATTTGCTGTCCTGACCACATATGGTCAGAATGAGGTCATGAAGACAGCAAAGGTTTCCGAACTAAAGGCCAAGTTAAGCTCTTATCTGTCCGAAGTTCGGGGAGGCGGCACGGTCATCGTCTACGATCGAAATACGCCAATAGCCAGACTAGTCCCGTTCCACGAGGACCCCGACGACCTTGTAATTGTCGATGCGCCCGCATCTCCATCGGAACTGAAGAAAATCAAAGGCGTTCGGCCCAGGAAGCGGGTTGACGTGAATAAGCTGCTGCGTGAATCGCGTGGTGACCGATGAACGTTTATCTCGATTCCAGCGTGGTGCTTCGTCCTCTCCTGAATCAGCCGAACAAACTGCCGATCTGGGGAAATTGGGAGTCCGCCTATTCCAGTGAACTGATGGGCGTCGAGTGCCGGAGAGTGATCGATCGACTTCGGCTCGAATCCATCTTTGACGATCAGGAAGTTGCGGCCGCTGTCGAACGCCTGGCGGAGATCGAGAGAACCATTAAACGAATCCGATTATCAAAGTCAATCATCCATGCGGCTTCAAAGACCATGCCAACGGTCGTGAAAACCCTGGATGCATTTCATCTGGTCAGCGCTCTTGCGATCCGGGAGCGGCGCAACCTTGAATTGCTGTTTGCAACGCACGACGTTCAACAGGCTACGGCTGCGCGCGCGCTTGGCTTCACCTGCCTTGGCTCCTGAAGGTCCTGGCGATTCGTGCTTCGTCAACAGTGCTTACACCGCGAGAAGCGCTTCGGTAAGATCGGCGAGGAACAGCGCAGCCTGTGCGCCGTCGACAACGCGATGGTCGCTCGATAGCGTCAGCGTGAGCATCGGGCGGATGCCGGGCTGGCCGTTCACGGGGACGACACGGTCGGCAATGCGGCCAATCGCAAGGATGGCGGCCTGGGGTGATGCGATGATGGCGCTGAATGCATCGATGCCGTACATGCCCAGATTGGTGATCGTGAACGTTCCGTCGGCGAGATCCGATGGTTTCAGCTTACCGCTTCGCGCTCGCTCGGTCAGGTCGCGGCGTTGCACGGCGATATCGGCCAGGCTGATGGAATCGGCTTTCGGAATGACCGCTCCCACCACGCCGTCTTTCACCGCCATTGCGACACTGATGTTGATGCCGGGATTCAGGCGGATTCCCTGCCCGAGCCAGCTCGCGTTCATTTTCGGATGCTTCACCAGCGTCCGCGCGACCAAAGCTACCAGCAGGTCCGTGTGTGTCACCTTCACTCCACGCTCGCGCTCAATCGCCGGACCAAGCTTTTCGCGCGCGTCGTTCAATGCGCCGGCATCGACGTCACGTACAAGAAAGAAATGAGGCGCCTGCGTCCAGCTTTGCGTGGTGCGCTCGGCCATGAGGCGCGCAATGCCGGAAAGTGGTGCGATTCCCGTGTCCGGGCCCGTTGCAGGTGCTTGCACGGCAGCAGGCGGTGGTCCGGCCGCGGCAGCCGCCATGATGTCGTCGCTCGATATCGTGCCTCCGGGACCGGTTCCTTTCACGCGCGTGATATCGACACCGCGTTCCTTGGCAAGGCGCCGCGCCTTTGGAGAAACCTGCGGGCCATCGCCCGATTTCTCAACGGAAGGTCCCGTGGGCTTCGCTGCTGCCGCGGGGGCCGCCGCGGCGGGCGTCATTGTCCGCCCGGTCTGGACCGCTCCGGCAGTTTCGGCTGGTGGCTTTTCTCCCGGAGCGACGATCCACGCGATCGTCGTACCGACCGGCACGACGTCTCCCTCATGAGATTTCACACCGGCGAGAACGCCATCCGCAGGAGCCTCGATCTCGACGACGGCTTTGTCG
>Ga0134122_10001090_pt1 | contig 19476 bp, 17 predicted proteins | sample KB302_FD_96461 | JGI IMG/M metagenome (GOLD analysis project Ga0134122, IMG submission 96461) | Terrestrial soil microbial communities without Nitrogen fertilizer from Kellogg Biological Station, Michigan, USA - KB3-0-2 | ecosystem: Environmental > Terrestrial > Soil > Unclassified ... | reverse complement strand
CGAAGCCACCGAGAAATTCGCTGAAGCCACTGAGAAAACCCCTGAAGCCACACAAACGGTGGCCCAAGCCACGCAGCGGGTCACCGAAGCGACGCAAGCAGCTGCTCAACTCACCCGAAGGAGGGCTGAAACCACCGAGTCGAAGGGTGAAGTCACCGAGAAATTCAATGAATTGGACGGATCAGTCGGTCGAGCGACCGAAGAATTGGCCACTTGGCGTGACTTCAGGGGTTTTCTCGGTGGCTTCAGTGATTTTCTCAGTGGCTTCAGTGAATTTCTCAGTGGCTTCAGCGAATTTCTCGGTGGCTTCAGCGAATTTCTCGGTGGCTTCAGCGAATTTCTCGGTGGCTTCGTCACTCCGCTCGGCGGCTTCAGCGTTCGCCTCGGTGGCTTTACCACTCCGCTCTGCGGCTCCCGCGTTTTTCTCGGTGACTGCTTGGTGGGTTGGAGCTACCAGAAACCGTCATCTCCCCGTGCACCCACCTCCCGAAGCCGGTACTCGGCGATCTTCCGAATCAGGTCTTCGGGCAAGGGCTGGTCGTAGGGAATCTGAAGGAAATTCTTGGTCGTCTTGTGCTGGGCAAGGTCTTTCCGAAACGCCCCGATCGCCGCCTCGTTGAGAACGAGGTTCAAGTGTGCCTTGTGCGCGGAGAAGGCGAAGAGGAATCGAGGCTCCACGAAGAAGGGGTTTCCCCACTTGATCGCCTCCTCGGCCTTCGGCGCGACGCTCTTCAAGATCGCGTACAGCCGGCGCAGGTGCGGCTGGCCCTCGCGGGGGGCGGCATCGATGTATTCAGCGATCGTGGCCGGGCGCTTGGTTGGCATCTTCAAGATTCCTTGCTGATCGTGACGTAGTACCCGTCCGGATCGCGGAGGGAGAACTCCTCGGTTCGGGTGTTCGGGTTCACGTGCGGCTCCTCTTCGAACCGGGGGCCGAGAGATCGCGCCCTTTCCAAAGCCAGCGCGAAGTCGTCGACGCGAAAGAACAGGAGAAGCCCGTTGCCGGGCGTCGCCGCGTCGGGGCTCATCAACGACGGGTGCTCGTGCGCGCCCCATTGGTGGAGGCAGAGCAAGACGGTTCCATCCACATCGAGGATTTGGCCGAAGTGGTCATGGGCCGGTGGGGTCTCGGGCTGACCGAAGAGCGATTGGTACCATTTGAAGCTCTTCGGCACGTCGCTCACGCCGAGGATCGTCCAGGTGCGTTTCATGGCATTTTTTCTTGGCCTGATCGCCCGCCAGCCTTCAGCGTGTCAACGAGGTCACGAGCAACGTGCCGCGCTTGCGCCAGCGCTCATGGGCAACGCCTCTTATTTGGCCTGGTTCAGAGCCACGGCGGCGCGGATGAGCGCCTTGAACGCCTTTTCATCGATCTTCGCCCCTTCGGGGAAGTCGATGGCGCGCCGGGTGGCTCCTTCGAGACTGGAGTTGAACAGGCCGGCAGGGTCGTCGAGAGCCGCGCCTTTGGCGAAGGTCAGCTTGACGGCCTTCTTGTAGGTTTCGCCGGTGCAGAGGATTCCGTCGTGCGACCAGACCGGAACGTTCCACTTCCACTCCTCGACGACTTTCGGATCGGCGGCTTGGATCAGGGCACGCAGCCGGCCGAGCGTCTCGCCCCGCCAATCGTCGAGCTCCGCGATTCGTTGGTCGATCATGTCGGAGGGAGTCTTGCCCTCCGGTACCGCGCTCTTTTTCATGGGACTGCTCCTCCTCGGTTCCGAGACCTCGATCCATGGGGCGCCGCTACCGCGCCGATTCTACCTGGCGCCCTGGGTGAATATCGATTTCGGGGCGAGGACCGGCATGGAGAACAGCGCGGGATGCGCAGCGCCATCAGGCGATCGCTCTCCGCACGGCGTTGGCGACCTCCTTGCCGGTGACGTCGCTGTGATTCCCGATGAAATCGCTAGCCTCGAGGTTGAAGAACAGTCCCGGCTGGAACGGGTAGGCCGAGTCGGAGGCCAGCAGCTTGCCGACCTTCCTCTCGCCATCCTGCATCTGCTGCGCGCCGTTCCGGCCGAGGCCGCCGAAGGCATCGTTCTCGTCGCCGAGCGACGCCGTCGTATCGCCGTTGATCCGCGAGGCCAGCGGGTAGGCGACACCGACCGCCTTGTCGTTCTTCGTGTGTGTCACGAGGATCGGTCCCTTCACGCGCCCGTTGTCCACGACCGAGCGGAAGAACCCCTTCTTGCTCTTCGAGAATCCGTTGTGCGAGAACGCCGCCTGGAGCAGGGCCATACTGCGGATCCTGCCGGTGGTGGAGTTTGCCGCCGCCGCCGTGACGACGCGACCGCCGAAGCTGTGGCCGATCAGGTGAATGCGCTCGACCTGCTGTGAGGCTGCGTCGATCAGTCGGGCCACGCCGTTCTTGCCCACAGTCCCCGCGCGGCTCTTCATCTCGTAGTAGGTCGTGTAGTTCAGGACGTTCATCGCGGAAGCCTTGAACCCCGACAGGAAGTCGGTGATCCCGGCCGCTCCGCCCGCGGCGGGTGCGGCGGCGCCGACGCCTAGGGGCAGCGACGCGCCGCCCCCTTCTTCCACGAGGTCGTCGGCCAAATCCTCCTCGTCCACCTTCAGGTTCCTCATCAGCAGGTCGCCGTCGTCCTCGAAGAAGCTGTCCGAGGCGTCCTCCCGCCCCGCCTCGCCGGGATCGAGCAGCGAACGGATCTTGTCGACGAAGGCGCGCCGGGCCGACGCCTTGTCGTCGAGGTCGGGCAGCAGCGCCTTCGCCTCGTCGAGCACCTGCTGCTGTTCGGGCCGGTCGAAGGTCTCCTTCATGCGCTCGATCTTGGCCTCCAGCGCCTGGAGTGAGGACTGATCCCCCGCGCCCAGGCCGACCGCGCCGTCGGCGGCCGGGGCGCCGGAAACCGCGACCTTCTCGTCGAACCTCTTCGACGGCCAGAACACGCCGACGACGCCGATCTTCCGCCCCGGCAGGTCGTTCGGCTGGGCCACGGCGGCAAAATTCGAGAAAAACCCGCGGTAGAGAGCGCGCGCCTCGGCGGCGCTGTTGTTCCACCCGTGCGAGAAGATGATGAGATCGGTGATCCCTGTGGGCAGGTCGACTGGGCCCTTGAGGGCGCCCTTCTCGTCGAACTGCGCCTCGGTGTACGGGAAGCCGGCGATGTCCGCCATGGTGACTTTCTCCTCGGGAAAGCAGGCGTTCGTTGCTAGATCGACTGGATCGCTCGCATCAGATCGACGAGGCCGGCGCCCTGGAAGTACCGGTCGCGCCGCAAGTCGGTGGCGCTCGCGACAAAAATCTCCTTAACCCGCTCGGCCTTGCCGACGAACTCGCCGCGGATCGACAGGAACGCCGCGATGACGCCGCTGACGTGCGGGGCGGCCATGCTCGTGCCGCTCGTCTCCACGTAATCGCACTCCTGGCCCTTCGCGCCGTCCTCCTTAAGGTTGCCGGTCGCGCAGGAGATGATCTTCTCGCCGGGGGCGACGAGGTCAGGCTTCAACCGGCCGTCGCCGGTCGGCCCCTTCGACGAAAAGTACGACACGCCGTAGACGTGCGGCATGTCTCGGTGCGTGGAGCCGACGGTGATCGCGAGATCGGCGTTGCCGGGGTCGTTGATGGTCAGCGCCATGCCGGCCGCCGTGGCGCCGATCGAGGATTTCAGCGTGCCATAGCCGGTGTTGCCCGCCGCCACGACGACGACAACGCCGGTTTTGACCAGCCGGTCCACCTCGACGCAGAGCGGGCTCTGGCCGCAAGCGAACCACTCCGGCTCGAAGTTGTAGCCGACGCTCAGGTTGACGCCGTGGATCAAGATGCGCCGGCCGTAGCCGTTGATCTCCTGGACGTGCATGATGGCGGCGATCAGATTGCTCACCGCGCCCTTGCCGTTTTCGTCGAGCACGCGCAGGCTCACGAGCTTGCACTGCGGCGCCATCCCCCGGATGCCGGCGAGCCGCGTCTTCTGGTACTCGACGTCCTCCGAGTCCTTTTTCAAGTAGCGCGACACTGCAACCGGCCGCTGCTCCTCGGGCGTATCCGGGCTCACGTTCCATTCGCCGGCGATGATGCCGGCGACATGCGTGCCATGGCCATTCTCGTCGTCGAACGGCCCGCCGCCGTCGACCGTGAAGTCGCGGTGGAACGGCGAGTCGGGGTCGACGTTGGCGTGCACGCTGAAGTGCCGGTGGTCCTTGTTGATGCCCGAGTCCATCACCGCCCACGTGATGCCGCCGCCGCTGGCGGTGAAGGAGTTGTGCGCGGCGTCGGCCTTCACGGTGGCGATCGACTTGTTGATGTAGGCCGAGATCACGAAGTCGGGCCAGATGTGGAAGATGGCACGGAACCGGAGCGGGTCGATGCCCGCCTTCTGTTCCGGGGTGTCGCACTTCTCGCGCCGCCGATTGCTTCCTGGAGCGCCGCGTCCATGTCGAGCTCGACGAGCTCCTTGATGATCCGCGCCTCCAGCCGGGCGAACAGGTACTGGCTGGCCGGCAGGTCCTTGTCGAAGTGGATGTCCTGGCCGGCGTCCCGGACTTTGGCCTTTTTCTTAGCGACCTTGACGTGATCGAGCACCCACTGCCGCGCCCCCTGGCGCCCGCTCAGGTACCCGAGGTTCCCCGGGTACTCGAGGTTCAAGTCGATGATCACCTCGAACCGCTTGGGATGGATCCCGACGATCGGCTTCTTGCCCTTGCTGGCGTCGTTCGCGGCGAGCAGTCGCCGGATGATGGCGGCGTGAAGGCGCGCAAAGCCGAAGGGGTTCTTGCTCAGAGGTGCCTCGATGGTCTCGTCGTCGATGGCCTCGTCGTCGATGGCCTTCTGCAGTCCCTCGTGCCGCTTCTGCTCCCTCTTACCGGTCTCATCGGTCGCGCGCCTGAGCCTATTCTCCGATACTTTGAGCGCCTGTTCGTCCCCGGTCTTGACCATCTCGCGCACCTTCTGTTGCGCTTTCACCACTCCGTCCGGGAACTCGTGGTTGTACTCGATGGCCACATTGAACTTCGCCAGTTTTAGAGGGTAGGCCTTGCGGACCCAATCGATCCGCTCGAAGTCCTCCTGCATCGCCTTCAGCAGCGGGATGGCAATGACCGCCCGGTCGAGCACGAGCGGATCGAACGGTTTGACCTGCGGCTGTTCTTCCGGCGGATTGCTAGAGGCTGCCATAAATATCCCCTGCACCTACAGACAGTGAAAAAGGATTTCTTCGCAACTTCAATGTCCCGCACCAGTGTAATCCAAGTCAAAGGCGACGGAAGAGCCGGCCCACAAACCTGATGGCTACCTTTTCGGCTCATGCCGCATCGCCACAATTCCGCGACACGGCTTTGGTTTCGGATGCAACCCAACGCCTACCGGCGCGCGAGCGCCTCGACCTCTTGGACGCACGCCTCGAGCTCGGCGCTCCCGAGCCACCTCACTCCAAAGTAGAAATCCGCCGATCGGTAGGCCGGCACCCCGGGGCTTCCCGCCGGCTCGTCGCTCGCGTCCAGAAACGCCAGGACTTCCGTGCCGGAGGCGAGATTCGCGCTCCCTTCGATCTTTTCGCCGTCGGCCGCGAGACGCTCCCAGTGGAGATAGGCGACGGTCTCTCCCGCGCCGCCCCCCTTGTACGACGTCTCGATCCGCAGGTCGGTCGCCACGTGGACGTACTCCCCTTGCCGCTCGATCACGGTCGAAGCCCCTGTGACCGCCTTCACCGCGAGATCGCTTTCGGCGAACAGCTCGCTCGGCGACTTGGGGACGAGCGCGGTCTCGCCGGTCAGCACCGTCACCGTATCCTCGGGCGAGGCCGACAGGGCGAGATCGACCTGCCCCTCTCCTCCGGGCGCGAGGACCAGATCGTGCCGCGTGGCGGCCTCGTAACCTTCGATCGTCGCCTCCACGTCGTAGGCCCCGGCCTCCAGACCTTCGAGCCGGAACTCTCCTGCCCGGTCGGTCACCGCGACGAAGGCGCGGCCGTTCGGATGGCGGTACGCGTTGACGGTGACACCGGGAAGCGGAAACCCGGCGTCTTCCGTCACCCGCCCGCGCAGGATCGCGACCCCGGCGGGCGTTCCGATCCCCGGCGAACCGTTCGGCCCGAAGTCCGCCGCGATCGCGGGCGGCGTGGCGGAGGGGATCGGAACGCACGACTCTTGGGCGTGGACCGCCCCGGCGCCGAGCCAGGCGGTGACGAGGGTGGCCGCGATCGAGGACACCCTCCGGTCGGTCCGGACCGAAGCCGGCTCGGTCGATGCGGCGGGCTCGGGTTCTTCGAGTACCGAAATACGGCCGTCGCGCCGGGTGATCCGCGCGCACAACCGGCCTCGGTCCGCCTCGACCCGCGCCCGGATCTCGCGCGGGGTCATCCGCTCGAAATCGAAGACGTGACGCCGGCATTCGGCGCAGAACCTGCGCGTCCGGTCTCCCTGCATCCCTTCCCACGACGCCGGGCACGGCGTGCCGATCGTCAGCCGGTTCAAGTCCTCGCTACGGATCGCCATCGGAGCCTCCCCAAGGATGAGGCCCCGTCGCCGGGAGCCTCGGAAGTTCATTGGAAAGGGTCCGATTGCAATCGGATGGCCAGGAGACCCGATGTGCTTAGACGCCGCTCCGACGCCTACCTGGACCTTAGATGAGGCTGGCGCCATCTTCGCCGCACTTCCCCTTGTGGGGCCTCCTGCTCTGTGATGCAATCGCCCCCACTTTGGCCCTCCAATCATGAAGTCTTACTCCCAAATCGATGGCGATGGCGGTTCCGGAGTCGCCGAACAGGTAGCCGATCTAGAAGCCTCGATCGCGCGCCGGATGGCGGGCATTCGCCATGTGGTGGCGATCGGCTCCGGGAAAGGCGGCGTGGGGAAAAGCACGCTCACCCGGCAGCTCGCCTCGGTGCTTGCCGCGTCGGGCAAGAAGGTGGGCATTCTGGACGCCGACTTGAACGGCCCGAGCCAGGCGATGCTCTGCGGCGTGGCGGACATTCCGCCGCTTCCGGGCGACGAGGGTCTGCTGCTGCCGGTGAGCCGCGACGGCTTGAGGATTCTCTCGGTCGGCAGTCTGCTCGCCGACGGCGAGGCCTTGAGCTGGCCGAGCGCCTCTCCGAAGCACACCCACGTCTGGCGGGCGACGCGAGAGTTCGCGAAGCTCGCGGAGCTGCTGGCCGCGGTGCATTGGGGCAACCTCGACTTTCTTCTGGTGGATCTGCCGCCGGGGCCGGAACGCACCGCGCAATTCGCCGACTTCCTGGGGGCCGAGGCGTCGGTCGTTCTGGTCTCGATCCCGTCCGCCCTGGCGCGGGGGGTGGTCGCCCGTTCGGCGAGCGCTCTCGCCCCTCTGCCGAATCGGCTGCTGGGCTACGTCGAGAACATGAGCGGCTACGCCTGCGCCGGGTGCGGCACCGTCCGGCCGCTCTTCCCCGAGAGCCGGGAGACGTCCGGCCTGGCGCTCCCCTGCCTCGGCCGCATTCCTTTCGACCCCCAGCTGGCCGCCCTCTCCGACGAAGGCCGCGCGATCACGGAGGTCCCGGAAGGGAGCCTCGTCGCCGCGGCGCTCTTTACGACCGCCCGCACTCTGATCGAACGCCTCGAGGAGGTCCCATGAAGTTCCTTTGCGTCCCCTGTGACACCCCGATGCGAATGCGCGCCACGGAAGAGAGCGAGCCCGGTTCGCTCGCCGTGGTCTATAGCTGCCCCGCCTGCGGGTACGAGATGGCGATGCTCACCAACCAGCACGAGACCGACATGGTCCGTTCCTTGGGCGTGCGCATCGGCCCGGCCGCCGCGGCGGCGATCGCGAACCCCGGCGCTCCGGGCATGACCGCCGGAATGGCGGCCGCAGCGGGAGACGCTCCCGCCGCCGGCAAGTGCCCGTTCTCCGCCATGCTCGGTGGAACGACCCAGCCGGGGATTGCCACCGCTCCGACCGGCCCTTCATGGACCGCGGGCGCCCTGGAGCGTCTGGAGGCGATTCCCGAGATGGTCCGGCCGATGGCGCGCGCCGGCATCGAGATGGTCGCCCGAGAGAACGGCCAGGCGCTGATCGACGAGGAAGTGCTCGCCGCGGCGCGGTCGCGGTTCGGGATGTAGCCTCAGGTGGAAGCCGTCGTTCCGATCGGAGCCGGACTCGGGCGGCCGGCAGACCCCGCGGCGGCGGCTTTCTCGCGTCCGTACGTCGTCTCCTGGAACCTCACCTACCGTTGCAACCTGGCCTGCGAGCATTGCTATCTGGACGCCGGCCCGGCGAAGCTCGCGACTCCGGCGTTTTCCGACCGGAGCGAGCTGGGCACCGAGCAGTGCTACCGGATCGTCGACGAAATCGCCGCCTTCGCCCCCGAGTGCGTGACGATCCTGACCGGCGGCGAGCCGCTCCTTCGGCGCGACATCGTGGAGATCATCCGCTACGCCTCTTCGAAGGAATTGTGGGTCGTCGTCGGCACCAACGGCGTCAAGATCACTGAGAACCTGGCGCGGGTCCTTCAGACCGAAGGGGTGCGCGGCCTGGCGCTCTCGCTCGATGCGCTCGACCCCGCCCGGCACGACGCGTTCCGCAGAGTGCGCGGCGCCTGGGCGAACACGGTCGAAGGGGCGAAGATCCTCACCCGCGTCGGCCTGCCGTTCATCGTCCAGACCACCGTGGGAGCCCACAACCGGAACGAGCTGGAAGAGATCGCCGCCTTCGCCCACGACGAGCTGGGCGCCAAGGTATGGAACGTCTACTTCCTGGTGCCGAGCGGCCGGGGCTCGTTCGTCAGCGACTTCGCCCCGGAGGAATACGACCAGGTGCTTGCGCAACTGGCCGAGATCCAGCGGAAGTGGTCGTCGAAGATGCTGGTGAACGCCAAGTGCGCCCCGCACTTCGTCCGCACCCTTCTCTCCTCGGACTCGCCCGCTCCCTTCCCCAAGAGCTTCGAAGGCGGAGCCGGCGGCTGCCCGGCGGGTACGCACTACCTGGGGATTCGGCCGAATGGCGACGTCACCCCCTGCCCCTACCTGCCGCTCTTCGCCGGCAATTTGGCCGGCAATCCGGGAGCCACCGGCCTGCGCGAGATCTGGGACACCTCGGAGCTGTTCACCCAGATTCGCCAACGCAACAACCTGGGAGGGCGCTGCGGTTCCTGCGAGCTGAATTCCATGTGCGGCGGCTGCCGGGCGCGAGCCTACGGCATGACCGGCGACGTGATGGCGGAAGATCCCCTCTGCACCCACCAACCCGGCACGCTCCAGGCCGCCGTCGATCGTTTGCGGCCCAAGGCGGTCGAATACGGCACGACGGTAGCCGCCGCACTACGCTGGGAGCCCGAAGCCCGCGAACGGATGAAGCGCATTCCTGCCTTCGTGCGCGGCATGGTCACCCGGTCGGTCGAGAGTTGGTGCGAGAAGAACGGGGTGGATCTGGTGACGGCCACGGTGCTCGACGAGATCCGCTCGAAGATGCCGACGCCGAAGGTGTTCGGGGCGGGAGCCAGGTAACCGACCCGTCCATCCCGCCGCCCACGGCAGCTCCCGGCAACTCGGCCCGGTTGGGATGCTGGCGGGTCGTCGCGGGTGTTACGATCCGGCTTCGAATCACAACTCGGAGGCTCTACCCGGTGCCATCGATCGTCCGTCTCATCCGACGAGCCGTCCTGCTTCTACTTTTCTCGGCGGCCGGGATCGCCGCCTTCGGAGTTGCCGCGGCGGCGCCTGCCAAGCCGGCCACTCCACCGGCCGAGGCGGAGGATTTGGCCGATGAATCGACGTTCTTCGCCTCGGTCGATGTCCGGGTGGTCAACGTCGAGGTCGTCGTCACGGACAAGAGCGGGCAGCCGGTTCCCGGGCTCTCGGCGGCGGACTTCGAGCTTTTCGAGGACGGCAAGCGGGTGGAGATCACCCATTTCTATGGGCCGGGAGTGACGGGCGGTCCGGCTGCGACCGGCGAGGTTCCGGGTCCCGAGACGGCTCCGGCTCCTTCCTCCGCCGAGCCGGCCCCGTTGCGCACGGGCAGCTTGGCCGACACGCCGGAGGGTCGCCTTCAGATCGCCGTGTTCGTCGATCATTTGAGCCTTCCTCCGTTCGCGCGCAAGCGGCTGGGCGAATCGCTGCAGAACTTCTTCGACGCGCGGACCGGGCGGAACGACCATGTGCTGCTTGCCGGATATGACGGCGGGCTGCGCCTCTCCGAGATCCCGCCGGGCGACAGCGAGGCTTTGCGCAAGGCGCTGCGCGACGAGATGGACCGGCCGGCGCGCGGGCTCGACGCCTCCGCCGCGCGGCGTCGGGTGCTCGAAGAGATCCAGCGCGCGAGTCTGCCTTCGGGCGGCGAGCGGCCGGACAGCTCGGAGATGGAGGCCGGCTCGGTCGAATCGGGGATTCGGCTGTACGTGCAGCAGCAGAACGCCCAGGACCGGCAGACGATCGCCGCGATCTCCTCGGTGATCGACGCGATGTCCGGCCTGCCCGGGCGGCGGGCGGTGCTCTGGGTGGGAGGCGGCCTGTCGCTGCGCCCGGCCGAGATGCTGATCGAGGCGTTCCGCCGGAAGTACGAGGGCACCCCCCTTCAGGACATGATGAACACGATCGAGGCGTTCTCGGACGACACCACGACCAAGATCGAAGATCTGACCCAACACGCCAACGCCCAGCGGGTGACGATCTACGGCCTCGCCCTGCCCGACGGCAGCCTGGGGGTCTCGGCCGATAATCCCGGCGAGGCGCTGCTGCCGACCGATCTGGGGCGGAACGAAGAGTTTGCGCGCACTTTCGCGATCCAGATCGCCGCCGCGGGCACGGGCGGATTGGCCGCCGCGGCGAACGCCGACCCCGGCCGGTTCTTGAACAAGATCAAGAACGAGCTGACCAGCGCCTATCTGTTGAGCTACTCGCCGACTAGGGCCGCCGACAAGAAGTTCCATGCGATCGACGTGCGGATGCGCGACAAGCGGTACCAGATCCGCCATCGCGAAGCGGATCGCGACCAGACCACGGACGAGCGGATGAAGGAGCGCACGGCGACCGCGCTGCTGCTCGATTCCCCGTCCGACGCCGGCCCGGAGGCCAACCCGCTCGACGCGCAGGTCGAGATCGAAGCCGAGCGGCCGGGCAAGGGGAACACGGTCGAGTTGGCGCTGCTGGTCAAGGTGCCGATGGCGAAACTGGTGCTGCTGCCCCAGGAGAACGTCCACGAGGGGAAACTGCGGATCTACGTCGGCGCCAAGGACGGCAAGGATCGATTGTCCGCGATCACGATCGTCGATGCGCCGATCCGGGTGCCGAACGAAAGCCTGCTCACCGCCTTGGGCCAGACCGTGGGCGTCCGCGTGACCCTCGTGCTGCGGCCCGGCGCGCACCGCGTCGCCGCGGGGGTCTGGGACGACCTGGGGCGCGCCGAGGCGGTGGTGCTCACCCAGTATTCGCCCGCTCCGGCCGCGATACCGCTGGCTTCTCCGAAACCCCCGGAGCAGGACACCGCTCCCGGCGCCCCCGGCGCTCTCTGAGGGGGAATGATCCCGATCCGCGCGCGCGCCGTTCTCCTGCTGGCCGCTGGACTCAACGTCGCCTCGGCCTCTTCGATCGCGGCGTTCCCTGCGGAGACCGCGCTCCCTGCGGAGACCGAGAACGCTACGAACGACGCGGCCGAGGCCCAAGCGCCGCCGGCCGAGGTTCGGGTCCTGCGTACCGGCGGCCTGCGGGTCGAGACCGCGGCGCTGCTCTGGAGCGGCCAGCAGGGCGGCCCGGTGGCGATCGCGGCCCGGGCGATCGCGATTCCGGGGAAGAACGCCGCGGCGCCCGACAAGGTCAAAATCGCGCTGGTGGTCGAAGCATCCGGAAGCGCTCTCGCCCAAGCCGTGGAATCGGACGGCCTGGCGACGCTGCCCGTGGACGTGGCGATCTACGCGCTCGATGCCCGCGGCGCGCTCGTCGCCTCGCTGCTCGAAACGGTCGAGATCCCCGAGGCGGCCGAGACGCTGCGCCAGAAGGGTTTTCGCTTCGTCGGGGGCTTCGCGCTGCGCCCCGGCAGCTACAGCCTGCGCCTCCTGGTCGGGCATGCTGCCTCGAAAACGATCGGCCTGCGCGTGATTCCGGTCACGGTCCCGGCCGCCGGTGAGCCGGCCCGGCTCGGGCCCGGATTCTCGACGGGCGGCGATTCGGAAGGCCCATGGCTCACCGCTTTCTCGCTCGACGCCGCCGCGCAGGAGCTTCCCTCGCTCTGGCTCGGGGAGACGCCCTATCTGGCGTTCGAGCTGATCCCCCCGGGCGATCCGGCGCGGAGCTTGGTCGGGCGCGAAGCGGGGTCCGGATCGACCGCGACGGTCGGGCTCCCGGGAGCCACGGGCGCCGACGATGCCGACGCGCCGGGCCATTGGCGCCGGTCGGAGGCCGCGGCCCTGCGCGCCACTTACGCCCGCATCTTGGCGCGCTGGAACGCGGACGACGAGGCGAAGACGCGCGAGGAGATCGCCGCGTTCGAAGTGCCGCTGCTCTCCGGACCGAAAGCCGCCAGCCGGGAGGAGCTGACCGGCCTCGAAGGCACGGTGCTGCGCACGCTCGAACGGCGGAATCCGGAGAGCCTGGTGCCGCTGATGGCGCTCTACCGCACGCTCCACGGCGACTACCAGAAGCGCAACCAGCGCCAGCCGGCGATGCACGCCGTGATTCTGGTCGGCAGCCTCGCGGAGCTGTATGTCCGGGCCGTCCCCACACCCGAGGCGAAACGCCTCGCGGCCGGGTTTCTGGTCAGCCTGACTCCCAACCTCGACCGCAGCGGTCTCTCCAGCCTGGTCGAGGCGGAGCTGAAGCGCGCGCTGGAGCTCGACCCCGATCAGCCGCAGGCTCTCCTCGGTCAAGCGCAGGGCGACGAGCGCCACGGCCGCTACGCCGCGGCGGTCGCCGGCCTCGAACGGCTGACGGCGCTCGGTCCCACCGACCCCGAGGTGGCCGTGCGCCTCGCCGTCAATACGGCCCGGCTGGGGCGGGCGAAGCGCGCCCGGGAGCTGTTGGGCAAAATCGTCGCGCCGCTCCATGGCCGCACCGCGGAAAGTCCGAAGTTGGACGCCAACGCCGACGCCTGGCCGCTCGCGCTCGCTTGCCAGGAGCTCGCGCGGCTCGAAATCGCGGCCAAGGACCCGGCCGCCGCGGGCCGCGCGCTCTCCCTGGGGCTCGCGAGCTTTCCCGAGGACGAGAAGCTCTTGCTGCTCGCCGCCGCGCTCGCCGATCTCCCCGGCGCGGTTCCGGCCGTAGGGGCGGCGGCGAAAGAAAAACTCGCGCAATGGACGCCGCAAGGGGCTTCGGGCATCTCTCCGCGCCTGCGTTACGACCAGCTGCCGAGACGGCGGATCGAGGCGCTCTGGCTGGACTTGGAGCGCGCCGGCAAAGAGCGTCTCCCGACGCTCGCCGCGGCGCTCGGTCCCGACGGCAAAACGAAGGGCGCGCGATGAGCTTGCGACGCGGTGGTAGCTACCGAATCGTCGGCTGCGCGCTCGCCTGGATCGCCCTCGGGGCGGGTCTCCCCCTGTTCGCCGCGGGCATCGCGATCACCAGCCCGCCCGCCGATCAGGCCGCGTTCGGACCGGTCGAGGTGCGGGTCGAGGCCGCCGCCGGCAGCGGGGTCTCGCGGGTCGAATTCTTCCTCGACGGCAAAAAGGCGGGCAGCGCGGAAAAAGCCCCGTTCCGCCTCGTCGTGGACGTCGGCCAGGACAACGTCGGACACCGTTTCGAAGCCGTGGCCTACGGCGCGGGAGGTGCCGCGGTCGCGAGCGCGATGATCCGCACGCCGAACATTGCGACCGATCTGACGATCGACGTCCTGCTGCGGCAGCTGTACGTCACGGTCACGGGAGGATCCGACCACCTCGGCCGCGAGGATTTCACCATCCGCGAGCGCGGCGGCGCCCGGCCGAAAGTCGTCACTTTCGAGCGCGGCGACATCCCCTTTACCGCCGCTCTGCTGATCGATTCGAGCGTCAGCATGAGCGGCCAACGGCTCGACTCGGCGCTCGACGGCGCGCGCACCTTCTTTCGTTCCATGCGTCCGCTCGACGAGGCGAAGCTCCTGCTGTTCGCAGATCGTCTGCAGCTCGAAACCCCGTTCACCAGCGTGCCGACCGTGCTCGACCTCGCGCTCTCCGGGGCGCGCGCGGGCGGCGGCACCGCGATCAACGACGCCCTCTATTTCGCGATCGACCGGCTCGCCTCCCGCGCGGGGCGGCGGGTGATCATCCTGCTCTCCGACGGCGGCGAGATCGAGAGCGTGCTGTCGATGACCTGGATCCGCAGACGGCTGGAGGACGAGCCCATGGCGCTCTACTGGGTCCGCCTGCGGCGCGAGGAGGAGCAGCGCGGCCCGGCCCGGCGCTGGTCGATCTGGCGCGACGCCGCCGGGCACGAGCGGGAGCTCGAAGGTCTCGAACGCGCGGTGGAAGAGAGCGGCGGCCGGATCGAGGTGATCGACTCGATCGGCCAGGTGGCCGGCGCGCTCGGCACGATCCTGGACGAGCTGCGCAACCAGTACGTCCTAGGCTACTACTCGGAGCGCCCCGAAGAGGACGCCTGGCGCGGCGTCTCGGTGGACGTCAAAGGCGGCGGCCGGGCGCGGGTACAGAAGGGAACGGCGCGGAAATAGGGGTGCGCCCCCGCCCTCCCAAGGAAAGGACCTAAAGGACTCCAAGGACTCCAAGGACAGCCCGCCGCGCGGCAGTGTCCTTATGTTTTTATGTCCTTGGTGTCCTTGCAGTCCTTTGGGTCCTTTTATTTCTTGGCCGCCGGAACCACCCCGGGCAACCGCACCGGGCGCCCTTTGCCGAGGTCGTAGTCGCGGAGGATCTTCTCCTGGGTGAATCCGGCCGGGACCAGAAGATCCATGATCGGCGGCTGGAGCTCGTCGTCCTCCTGGCCGCCGCCGAGCTTGTCTTCGTTGCCTCCGGGCGCCACCGGCAGGATGAATAGGTTGTCGGCGCCCCGGACCGGGAGCTTGTCGCCGAGGTCGAAACGCTGGTCGATATCGCAGCCGGTGACCACCACGGTGTAGGCCCAGTCGGCACTCGCCACGCCGCCCAAGAAACCTTCGGAAACGAAGAACTTGATCGTCCGGCCAGAGGCTTTGATCCGGTTCGGGAAGAAGATGTGGCTTTCGAGATCGCCCGGCAGCGTCGTCTGGATCAGGTCCGCCTGGTCGCGGGTGAGGCTGCCGTCCTTGGCGCGCAGCTCGTCCTTGAGCGAACGGAGCAGAATCCGCTTCAGGGTGGTCTTGGCGTCGAACGGCCGGGGGGTGAGCGCCACCGCCCGTTCCCAGGCGAACGCCGGATCGATCTCCGCCCGCCGGCCCGGTAGGGTGTTGGTGGCACCCGAGCCCGGTTTCCGGTCGGTGTCGATGTAGAGATCGACGTTCACCGTGTAGAAACCGAAGCGGGCGATCGCGTCGAGATTGGTGCCGCCGATGTCGATCGTCCGCCGGCCGGTCGCGCGGACCGGATTGGCGAAGCCGACCTCGAACTCCGTGCCGCCGGCCACCGCCCGCGCCGAAAACGACGTGAGGTCGAGATCGCCGGGGGCCATGCCGTAATAGCGCAGCGGATAGCGCAGCGAGCCGTCCCCATGGTCGTCGCCGCGCGGGTCGGTCAGTTCGAAAATGTGATCCTTGGCGGCGGCCGCGGTTCCCGCGACGAGGAGGGCGATCAGGCTTGAGACCAGCCCGGTGGCGAGACGGCGAAGGAAGAGGCGGCTTGCGCTCATAGATTCTCCAGGAAACAGAGGGATTCTATGCCGTATTTCAGATCCGCCGGCCCGCCTCCGAAGCCTCGATCAGCTTCTCCAGCCGTTTCTCGCGCGTCTCTTCCCGCTTCGCGGGCGCCTGGACTTTCGATCTACGGCTTCGGCCGCGGCCACCGGCCGTACCACTCGACGCCGACGTCGCGGGTCGCGTTGCGCAGGCGGTCCCCGAGCTGCGCCGTGTGGTGCTGGAGATGGCGGATGTTGATGAGCTGGTGCTCCAGCTTCGAGATCGGGTACCAACTGAAGCCGCTCTCGGCGCTTTCGAGATCGAGAGAATCGACCACGCGGTCCACCATCCCGTCGCAGATTTCCCAATAGGCGAGGATCTGCTCCTTCGTGTACGGCCCGGTCTGCGGCGGGCGATGCGGCAGCTCCAGCCATTCGAGCAGCTCGTCCTCGGCCGGGACGTCGTCCAGGTCGTGCATTCCCGTCTGGTGGTGCTCCCAGGGACGAAAATCCTCCAGCCTCGGCTGAAGATAAAGGTGGGTGAAGTAGAGCGCGTGGTAGGCGATCCGCCAGTACGGGTTGACCGGGCCGCGGTCCAGCCAAAGATCCTCCGGGCAGCGCTCCACCCCCAGCTTCAACATCCCGAGCGCCGCGTGGTACTGGCTCTTGAGGAGGGGGGCCAGCTTTTGTTGGAACGAGCTCGGTTCTTCGATCGCCATCGTGCCTCTCCTTGCCCGCTTGTTCGCGGCCGCGGACGCAGTAGACTACCCCCAGTTTATTCTTCGAAAGCGATCCGATCGGCGGCGCGCCTGCGGCGCGGATCGGGTGCTTCGAGTTTTTCGACCCTGAGGGAATGACCTATGAAGATCTCGCGTCACGCGCTTTCCGCCCTTCTCGTCCTCGCGGTGATCGCCGGGCTCGCCGGGTTCGCCGCGCCCGGCTTCGCTCAGGGCGAGCCGGAAAAGAGCTGGAGTCTGACGGCCGGCGTCGATCGGAGCAGCCAGTACTTGTTCCGCGGCTCCGACCTGCTCGACGACGAGCAGGTGCTCACCCCGTACCTCCTGCTCGGGCTGGGGAATCTGTCGATCTACAGCTACGGCTATGCCGGAGACATTCCCGGCGGCGATTACCGCGAGGTCGATCTCGGGGCCGAGTACGCGATTCCGCTCGGCAGCGCCACGCTCACGCTCGGCGCGGTCAGCTATCAGTACAACGAGGACGCCGAGCAAATCCTGGTCTTCCTGGACACCTATGAGGTCTACGGCTATCTCGGGTTCGGCGGGCCGCTGTCGCCCAAGATCAGCTATTGGTACGACAACGACAAGGTGAAGGGCGGCTACGGCTCGTTCGGCGTCTCGCACAGCTTTCCGCTCGGCAGCAAGGCGAGCCTCGACTTCTCGGGCTCGGTCGGCTGGGATTTCGGCTACAACAACAAGGCGGTGAGCGACGGCACGTTGAACGACGCCCTGTTCGGGGTGAACGTGCCGATCCAGCTGCGCGAAAACTTCTCGATCCACGGCTCGGTCCAGCGCTCGATCGCGCTCGACAGCTTGGACAAGCGGCGCGAGGCCGATCCGTCGCTCACCGGGACTTCGGAAGACGAGACGGTCGTCACCGTCGGCGCCTCGTTCTCGTTCTGAGGCAAAAGAGCAGGCCGCCTATGAAAACCTATTCGATGTTCGTAAACGGCGAGATGACCGCCGCGGCCAGTGGCCAGACCGAGACGCTCATCCACCCCGCCACCGAGGAGCCCTTGGCGATCGTCCCCTACGGTTCGAGCGAGGACGTCGATCGGGCGGTCGCCGCGGCGGCCACGGCGTTTGAGACCTGGTTCGATTCGACCCCGGCGGAGCGCAGCCTGATGCTGCTCAAGCTCGCCGACCGGATCGAGCAGAACGCCGAGGAACTCAGCACCCTCGAAGCGAGCAACGTCGGCAAGCCGATCACCTTGGCCCGCTCCGAGCTGCCGTTCGTGATCGACAACCTGCGCTTCTTCGCCGGGGCGGCCCGCTGCCAGGAAGGCAAGGCCGCGGGCGAGTACCTGGCCGGATACACCAGCATGATCCGGCGCGAGCCGATCGGCGTGGTGGGCCTGATCGCCCCCTGGAACTACCCGTTGATGATGGCGATCTGGAAGATCGGTCCGGCGCTCGCCGCGGGCAACACCGTGGTGCTCAAGCCCTCCGAGCAGACGCCGCTCACCGCTCTCCGGCTCGCGGAGCTGGCCGCCGACATCTTTCCCCCGGGCGTGTTCAACGTGATCACCGGCCATGGGTTGCCGGTGGGGGCGCCGCTCGTCGCTCATCCTAAGGTCGGCATGGTCTCGCTCACCGGCGACGTGGCGACGGGTAAAGAGGTGGCGCGCGCCGCGGCGGCGACGCTCAAGAAAGTGCATCTGGAGCTGGGCGGCAAGGCGCCGGTGGTGATCTTCGACGACGCGGATTTGGACCTGGCGGTTTCGGTGATCAAGTTCGCGGGCTTCGCCAATTCGGGCCAGGACTGCACGGCGGCCTGCCGGATCTACGCCAAAGAGGGGATCTACGACTCTCTCTTGGAGCAGCTGGTGCCGGCGGTCGAATCGATCGAGATGGGGCCGATCGAAAAAGAGGATACGGCCTTGGGACCGATGGTCTCGGCCGAGCAGCGGGACCGGGTGTCCGGCTTCGTCGAGCGCGCCAAAGGCACGGGACACACCCGGGTGTTGACCGGCGGAGGGGTCGGGAACGGCCGCGGGTTCTACTACCGGCCGACGGTCGTGGCCGACGCCCTGCAGACCGACGAGATCGTTCAGAAAGAGGTGTTCGGACCGGTCGTCACGGTGACCCGGTTCGGCTCGGACGACGAGGCGATCGCCTGGGCGAACGACGTCGAATACGGCCTGTCCGCCTCGGTCTGGACCCGCGACGTGAACCGCGCGCTTCATGCGGCACGGAAGCTGCGGTTCGGCTGCGTCTGGATCAACGACCACATGCCGCTGGTCTCCGAGATGCCGCACGGCGGCTACAAGCAGTCGGGGTACGGCAAGGACATGTCGATGTACGCGATCGAGGACTACACTCAGATCAAGCACGTGATGGCGAAGATCGTCCGCTAGGCCGAGCGTTTGGAAATGCCGCAGCACCTCAAGAAGCCTTTCGCCTCGCGCGTGCCCGGCTTGGTCGTCCTCTGCGTCCTCGCGGTCCTGATCGCCGCGGCGCCGACGCAGGCGGCCAAGCGCCGGGGCAAGCACAAACACCGGAAGCAAGAGCTCATCGCCTCCTCTTCCGTCGCCGCCACCGGAACGTTCGCCAAGGGGGGGGACAGCTTTTCGATCGCCGACGCCTACGCCTACCCCGGCAAAGGGTTCTTCGGCGGCGAGACGGTGATCAAAGTCCGTTTGACCGGCAGCCGGCTCGACCGGAAGGCGCTCGACGCGGTGCTCGACGTGGTGGGGGAGCTCGACCGCCAGACCGAAAAGGACACCGGCGCCGTCACTCTGGATGTCGCGCTAGAGGACGCCGCCTGGGAGGGCGCCGCCTACCGCCTGCCGGGCGGCGCCGCCTGCGGCTATTGCAGCTCGCGCTCGCAGGCCGCGCAATCGCACCTGACGATCGAAAACGGCAAGGTCTTAGGGCAGATCCGCACCAAGGCGGCCGACGAACCGGGCGGCGAAGGTCTCGACATCGATCTGACGCTCGCGGTTTCGATCGCCCGGCCCGAGGGCATCGCGGCGTTGCCGAAAGACGGCGGCGAGCCCGGAAAGTGGCTGCTCGGCTGCCGCTCGGCGATACCGGGTGCGGATCGCGCGGCGATCGCCCAGGCCTGCGGCGAGGAGATCGCCGCCCGGCTCGACGGCTTCGG
>Ga0134122_10001089_pt1 | contig 19482 bp, 19 predicted proteins | sample KB302_FD_96461 | JGI IMG/M metagenome (GOLD analysis project Ga0134122, IMG submission 96461) | Terrestrial soil microbial communities without Nitrogen fertilizer from Kellogg Biological Station, Michigan, USA - KB3-0-2 | ecosystem: Environmental > Terrestrial > Soil > Unclassified ... | reverse complement strand
GGAGGAAGTCGCCGCCGGTGGCGTAGGCCAGCACCGGGTTGTGGAGGTTCACCTTGGGCAACCCGGGGATGGCGCCCATCACGATGTCCTCGATGCTGGGCTGGGTAGCGCCGGTCACCGCGACCGAGTCGCCGTCGCAGGAGAGCCCCGCGGTGATCCAGAGGACGTCGATCTCCCGCGGGGGGTGCGCGGTCTCGTTGGCCATGAGGTGCTCGCCCTGGAGCGAACGCGCAGGTTACGGGACTGCCCCGCGCACGCGCCAGCGGGTCACCCTGAACCCCTCAGCAGATCCGCGGGAGTTGCTCTCCGGAAAGCATCAAAAGCAGGCGATCTCCGCCAACCGTGGACCGGACCCGAACTCTTCCAGGAAAGTCGGCGATGACCTCGCCGATCTCCGCCGCGCCCTTCCCCAGCGGGTGTGCGCGCATGGCGTGCAGCAGCGCGGGGACTTCCGGCGCCGGCGCCACCGCCACCATCCGGCCCTCGCTGGCGACGTAGAGCGGCTCCAGCCCGAGCAGCTCGCACGCCCCGCGCACCTCGGGGCGCACCGGGACCGCGGACTCCTCCACCACCACGCCCACCTGCGAGGCCGCGGCCAGCTCGTTGAGCGCGCTGGCCAGCCCGCCGCGCGTGGGGTCGCGCATGCACCGCAGCGACGGCGAGGCGCGCAGCATCACCTCGGTCAGCCCGCCCAGCGGCGCGCAGTCGCTCACCAGCTGGGTGTCGAACGACAGCCCCTCACGGACGGAGAGGATGGCCATCCCGTGGTCGCCCAGCGGCCCGGAGACGACGACGCGGTCGCCGGGGCGGGCGGCGGCGATGGAGAGGCGCCGGCCCTCGGGCGCCCAGCCGATGCCGGTGGTGGTGATGAACAGCCCGTCCGCCTTCCCGCGCTCCACCACCTTGGTGTCGCCGGCCACCACGCTCACCCCCGCCTCGTCGCACGCCGCGCGCATCGACTCCACGACGCGCCGCAGGTCGGCGAGCGGGAGCCCCTCCTCGAGGATGAAGGAGGCGGCGAGGTGCCGCGGGACGGCGCCGCCGGCGGCGAGGTCGTTGACGGTGCCGCACACCGCCAGCTTCCCGATGTCGCCGCCGGGGAAGAACACCGGGCTGACCACGAACGAGTCGGTGGTGAAGGCCAGCCGCCCGGCGCCCTCGACGGCGATCGTCGCCTGGTCCTCCAGCGCGGCGAGGGTGGGGTTGTGGAAGGTGGGGACGAAGAGCTGGGTGATCAGCTCGTGGGTCAGCTTCCCGCCGCTCCCGTGCCCCAGCACCACGCGGTCGTACTGGCCGATCTGCACCGGGCAGGCGCCCAACGGGGCCGCCATCAGCGCCGCTCCGCCGCGCGCTCGTCGAGGTGCCGGCCGTAGGCGTGGTACGCGGCGCACGCGCCCTCGGAGGAGACCATGGTCGCGCCCAGCGGCGTCTCCGGCGTGCACTGGCGCCCGAAGGCGGGGCAGTCGGCGGGGCGCTTGAGGCCGCGCAGCACCTCGCCGCTGATGCACAGGGGCGACTCCTGGGCGCGCACGCCCTCCACCTCGAAGCGCCGCTCGGCGTCGAAGGCGCGCAGCTCGTCGCGCAGCCGGTAGCCGCTCTTCGGGATGGTGCCCACGCCGCGCCAGGCCCGGTCGCACACCTCGAACACCTGCTCCACCAGCGCGCGCGAGGCGGGGTTGCCTTCCGCCCGCACCGCCCGCGCGTAGGCGTTCTCCACCTTCGCCTCGCCGGCCTCCAGCTGCTTCACCGCGCGCAGGATGCCGTCGAGCAGGTCCACCGGCTCGAACCCGGAGATGACGATGGGGACGCGGTGCCTGGCGGCGATCGGCTCGTACTCGGACACGCCCATCACCGCGCAGACGTGGCCCGGCCCGAGGAACGCCTGCACGCGGTTGTCCTCCGACTCCAGGATGGCGGTGAGCGCGGGCGGCACCAGCACGTGCGAGACGAGCACGCTGAAGTTCGACAGGCCCTTCCGCTGCGCCATCCAGACCGCCATCGCGTTGGCGGGCGCGGTGGTCTCGAAGCCGATGGCGAAGAAGACCACCTGGCGGGACGGGTTCGCCTCCGCCAGCTTCACCGCGTCCAGCGGGGAGTAGACGACGCGCACGTCCGCGCCGCGCGCGCGCAGGCCCAGCAGGTCGCCGTGCGAACCGGGGACGCGCAGCATGTCGCCGAAGGAGCAGAAGACGACCTCCGGGCGCGCGGCGACGGCGTGCGCGCGGTCGATCATCTCCAGCGGCGTGACGCACACCGGGCAGCCGGGGCCGTGCACCAGCTCGACGCGCTTGGGGAGGACCTGGTCCAGCCCGTAGCGGACGATGGTGTGCGTCTGCCCGCCGCAGACCTCCATGACCACCCAGGGGCGGGTGGCGGTCTTCTCGATGGCGGCGACGAGGGCCTTGGCCGCCGCGCCGTCGCGGTACTCGTCAAGGTACTTCATGGTCGGGCGCCTCCAACTCGTCCAGGGCCTTCATCTCGGCGAGGAGCTCGAAGATGCGGCGCGCCTCCGCCTCGTCGATCCGCGAGAGCGCGAAGCCCACGTGCACCACCACGTAGTCGCCCGGCCGCGCCTCCGGCACGTGCTCCAGGCAGGCCTGCTTGGTGATGCCGCCGAACTGTACGGTGGCCATCAGCATGCCGTCCTCGCGCCGCACGTCCAGCACCTTGCCGGGGATCCCCAGGCACATCAGGTGGTCCTCCCCTGCTCCGCGTCGAGCGCCGCCGCCACCGCCAGTTGCCCCAGGCTGAGGCCGCCGTCGTTGGCGGGGACGCGGCGGTGCACGAGCGGGCGGAAGCCGCGGGCCTCCAGCTCCCGGGTCGAGGCCTCGAGGAGCGCAGCGTTGCAGAAGACGCCGCCGGTGAGGGCGACGTCGCGCGGGCCGGCCAGGCGCTCGCAGGTCGCGGCGACCACGCGGGCGAGCGCGGCGTGGAAGCGCGACGCGATCAGCTCCGCCGCGCGACCGCGACGCGCGTCCTCCCAGACGCCCCGGATGAGCGGACGGGTATCGATCTCCACCGCACCGGCGGAAGCGGGCGCACCAGCCGTTCGCGCCGCCCCTGGTATCGGCGCGGCAGCGCGCGCCGACGCCACCGCATCGCCGGCGACGAGCTCGAAGTCGTACGGCTCCGCGGGCCCCCGCGCCAACCCCTCCAGCCACATCGCCGCCTGCGCCTCGTAGCTCATCGCCGCGGGCCCGCCGGCCAGGAAGGCCACCGCGTCGAACAGGCGGCCGGCGCTGGAGGTGAGCGGCGCGCGGAGGCGCCCGGCGGCGATCGCGTCGAGGAGCGGGCGGCGCTCGGGAGGGATCCGCCCGGCGAGCGGCGCGGGATCCACGCCGGCGTCGACGAGGTGGGCAGCCGCCATGCGCCATGGCTCGCGGGCGGCCTGGTCTCCCCCGGGCAGCGGCACCCGGCGCAGGTGGGCGGCGCGCTCGACGCGGGCGCAGGTGCCCACGAGAAACTCCCCACCCCACACGCTCCCGTCGGTGGAATATCCGGCCCCGTCGAAGGCGACGCCGATGGCGGGCCCCTCATGTCCCGCGTCCGCCAGGCAGCTCGCGACGTGGGCGTGGTGGTGCTGCACCCCCAGCACCTCCACCCCCATCTCCTGCGCGTGGCGCGTGGAGGTGTAGTCGGGGTGGAGGTCGTAGACGACGCGCTCGGGGCGGAGGCGGTAGAGGCGCTGGTAGTGCTCGATGGCGGCGGTGAAGGCGCGGAAGGCCTCGAAGTACTCGAGGTCCCCCAGGTGGTGGCTGACGAACGCGGTCCCCCCGGAGCCGAGCGCGATGGTGCACTTGAGCTGCCCGCCCACCGCCAGCGTCGGGCGCGCGAGCGACGACGGGAGGCGGACGGGCGCCGGGGCGTAGCCGCGGGATCGCCGGAGCAGGATGGGCCCGCGGACGACCGAGTCGTCGCAGCGGAGGTGGATCGGCCGGTCGTGGGTGAGGAACAGGTCGGCCACGCCGCGGAGCTGGCGGAGGGCGGCCTCGTCCTCGTAGGCGATGGGCTCGTCCGAGCGGTTGCCGCTGGTCATCACCAGCGGACGCCCCTCCAGCTCCCGCAGCAACAGGTGATGCAGCGGCGTGTACGGGAGCATCACGCCCAGCCACGCCACCCCCGGCGCCACCGAGGGCGCCACGCCGCCCCGCGAGGGCAAGAGCACGATCGGCCGGGCCGGCCCCGACAGCCGCGCGGCCGACTCCGCGGAGAGCTCGCCCAGCATCGCCGCGCCCGCGAGGTCCGCGACCATCACCGCGAAGGGCTTGGCCAGCCGGCCCTTCCGCTGCCGCAGCGCCGCGACCGCGGCCTCGTTGGTGCCGTCGCAGGCCAGGTGGTACCCGCCGAGCCCCTTGATGGCGACGACGCGGCCCTCCTCCAGCGCGCGCACCGCCACCCGCAGCGGCTCCCCATCCTCCACCGCCCCGCGCAGCGACAGCCGCGGGCCGCACGCCGGGCACGCGACGGGCTGGGCGTGGAAGCGGCGATCGCGCGGATCCTCGTACTCCGCGCGGCAGGCGCCGCAGAGCGGGAAGCCGGCCATGGTGGTGCGGGCGCGGTCGTAGGGGACGGCGGCGGTGATGGTGAGGCGCGGCCCGCAGTGGGTGCAGTTGATGAACGGGTAGCGGTGGCGGCGGTCCGCGGGGTCGAACAGCTCGCGGAGGCAGTCGTCACAGGTGGCGACGTCCGGGGAGACGAAGACCTCTCCGGAGCCCTCCCCCACGCTGTCGTGGATGGAGAAGCCGCGCTCCCCGCGCGCCGGGAGGGCCGCGGAGCGGAGCTGGTCGATGGCGGCGAGCGGCGGGGCCTTCTCGACCAGGCCGCTGGCGAACTCGTCGAGCGCGGCGCGGTCGCCCTCGATCTCGATCTCCACCGCGCCCATCCGGTTGCGGACGAAGCCGGAGAGACCCAGGCGCGTGGCGAGCTGGTGGACGTGCGGCCGGAAGCCGACGCCCTGGACGATGCCGCTGATGCCGATGGCTCGGCGCTCGATGGGTCCCACCGCGCCGCCACTATAGGACCGGGCGCCGGGGGTGGGCGGGTCACCAAGGACCCCGAGCCAGGTCGCACGCGGCGTCCTACAGTGCGGGCGTGCTCGGAGCGCCGGACGACCTGGAGGGGGCGGCCAAGCGGTTGGAGGCGGAGATCGCGGAGCTCTCGCGCCAGCTCGGCGCGCTCCCGCTGGAGAAGCAGCACCGCGACGCGCGCCTGAAGCTCAACGACGTCAAGCGCGCCCGGGAGTCGGAGCTGGCCGCGGTGCTGCGCGCCGCCGAGGTGGCGTGGATGCGGGCGCGACTCCGGGAGATCGAGACGGAGCTGCAAAACCTGGAGAAGGGGCCGGCCACCCGCGACCGGCGGCAGGAGCTCCTGCGCGAGCAGCGGGAGGTGAAGCTGGCGCTGGAGCTGGCGGAGCGCGACGGCGGCACCGCCTGAGCTCCCGCGGCGCGCCCCGCGTGCTTAGACTTCCCGCGTGCCCCCAGAGGACGCCAGCCTCGCGCTCCTCCGCCCCAGCCGGCTGAGCCACCGCGCCCTCGTCCAGGTCGCGGCGTCCGCCGCCTCCTTCGCGATCTTCTGGGTCCTCCAGCGGAACGGCGTGACCCTCCCCGCCCGCCCCGTCCTCATCCTCCACGTCATCATGGCGGGCCTGCTCTTCGGCTGGAGGGGCGGCCTGATCGCCGGGCTGGTCACGGTGCCGGTCGCCGTCTGGATCATCGTGACGGCGGGGAACCAGCAGACCATCACGCTGCCGCTGGCGGTCTCCAATACCCTGGCGGTGGTCACCGTGGGGGTCTCGGTGGGCGGGATGACCGATCTCACCGACCGCCTGCGGCGCACCCAGGGCGAGCTGCTGGAGGCGCAGAGGCGCCACCTGCAGGCGAGCATGGAGGCGCAGTTCCTCCGCGCCACGCGCCTGGCAACCCTGGGCAGCCTCGCCCGCGGCGTCGCCCACGAGATCAACAACCCGCTCGCCTACCTCACCTCCAACCTGCACAGCATCCGGCGGACGCTCTCCGGCCCGTCGCTCTCCGTCGATGAGCTGAAGGACGTCCACGACGCCCTGGCCGAGAGCCTCGAGGGGGCCGCGCGCATCGCCTCCATCGTGAGGGCCATCCGCGTCTTCTCCTCCCGCTCCGACGACGAGCCCGCGGCGCGCGTCCACGTCCGCGAGATCGCCGCCCTCGCGGTGGAGGCGGTGGCCAGCCGGCTCCGCAGCCGCGCCACCGTGAGCAACGAGATCGAGGGGGAGCCGGTCATCCTCGGCAACCCCGAGCGCCTGGGACAGGTCCTGATGCACCTGCTGGTCAACGCCGCCGAGTCGATCGCCGACGGCCACCCGGAGTCCAACCGCGTCACCCTCACCGGCCGCACCCGGGACGGCCGCGTCCAGATCGAGGTGGCCGACACCGGCTCCGGCATCCCGCCGGACGTGCTCCCGCAGATCTTCGATCCCTTCTTCTCCACCAAGTCCCTCCACGCCGCCACCGGCCTGGGGCTGTTCGTCAGCAAGGGGATCGTCACCTCGATGGACGGCACCCTCACCGTCCACACCGAGGTCGGCAAGGGCTCCACCTTCTCCATCGACCTACCCGCCGCGCCGGGTTAGCTCCACTCGCGCGCGCGCCACCGCGCCCCGCCCGGGGCGGTTCTCCAGGGTGAGCCGGGTGGCCAGCCGCCGCGCCGCGTCCAGCCCCGCCCCCAGCCCGCGCTCGGCGCGCGCCCCCCGCCGGTGGAGCAGGTCCTCCACGGACAGGCCGGCGGCGAACCTGGCCAGCAGCTCGGGCGGGAACCCGGGCCCATCGTCCTCCACCACCACGTCACAGGCTGACGCCGCCAGCGCCACGGAGCACCTCCCGCCGGCCGCGTGCCGGTCGGCGTTGGTGCACAGCTCGATCACCAGCAGCGACAGCTCGCCCGCCTCCTTCACGCTCCACCCGGACGCGCGCGCCAGCGACTCCGCCTGCAGGCCCGCGCCGATGCACGAGGCCCTCCCCAGCAGCTCCCAGGACCGTCGCAGCGGCAAGTCGGGCATGACCGGTCAGCTCCGGCTCCAGTCCACCACGACCACGCCCACGTCGTCGTCCTCCCGGCCCGCCAGCTCCAGGATCTTCGCCGCCGCCTCCTCCACCGCCAGCGCCCGCGCCTCCTCGATCGCCTTCGCCGCCGACCGGCGCTGCAGCCCGTCCGACCCCAGCACCCACCGCTGCCCGTCCGCCACCGCCAGCTCCCACTCCCGCACGGCGCGCAGGCCCCGCCCCACCAGGCCGGCGCTGGTGGGCGGGCGCGAGGCGTCCTTCGGCCCCCAGATCTCCACGTTGCCGATCCCCGCGAAGAGGACCCGCTCCTCCCGCAGCTGGATCGCGGACATCACCACTCCCCGGTGGCCGGCGAGCGCCTTGTCGCAGCCCATGAAGATCTCCCGCAGCGGCAGCCGGCGGGAGCGCGCCAGCACCTCGGCCACGATGCTCGCGCTGGCGGCCGCCTCGGTGCCGTGCCCCAGCGCGTCCACCACCGCGAACAGCCCGGCGCCCGCGACCGACCAGGTGAACACCGCGTCCCCGCAGGTGGAGAATCCACGCGCGGCGCGCCGAGCGCACCCGCCGCGGCCGCTCCAGCTCACGCCCCGGCCGTCTTCCTGGCGGCGTCCTCGCGGACGCGCTCGTCCAGCCAGGCGACGGCCTCCGGCTCGGCGGAGAACATCTTGGTGCTCCTCGATCTGTTGAGGCGCAGCAGGAAGTTGACGGTGACCCGGATCAGCGGGCTGCTTCCCACCACCGCGCTCCACATCTGCTCCACGCCTCCCTTGGTGCGCGCGGAGAAGAGGCTCCGCGCCTCGGGGCTCATCTTCTCCATCCCCTGGGTGAGGTACAGCTGCGGCAGGCCGTAGAAGGAGCCGCCGGACTCGATCTGCTTCATCAGTTGATCGGCGTCCTCCCTGGTGATGACGCCGGTGCCGATCGCCTTGAGTGCGCGGGCGCCGCAGGGGAGCGTGAAGGTCGAGACTTCGTAGGGCATGGCGGTCTCCTCGGGTGCGGCGGTCCTCAGGGAGTGCTTCCGGGCTGCTTGGCGGCGTCCTCGCGGACCCGCTCGTCGAGCCAGGCGATCCCCTCCGGCTCGCGGGAGAACATCTTCGCCGTCTGTATCCGGGAGACGCGCATCATGAAGTTGATGGTGACCCGGAGCACGGAGTTGCTCACCACCACCGCGCACCACTGGTGCGGCGCGTTGGTGTCGGCCTTCGCCGAGAAGATGCTCCGCGCCTCCGGCTTCAGCCCTTCCATCCGCGCGGTGCCGACGAGGAGCGGCCACCTCTCGTGGGGTCCCCCGGGGCCAAGCTTGTGCGCCATCAGCTCCGCGTCCTCCTTGGTGATGATGCCGTAGCCGTCGGCGCGGATGGCCTGGACGCCGCAGGGGAGGGTGAGGATGGTGTAGTCGTAGGGCATGGCGTGCGCCCTCACGCCGCCGAGGAACGGACGACGACGCCCAACTCGTGGAAGACCTCGCGCAGCGCGTCCGACAGCTTCTGCACCGTCCTGGCGCTGCTGGTGTCCACCGAGAGCTGCGCCAGCGTCTGCGCGATGGCCGGGCTGATGCCGGTGATGTAGCAGGAGGCGCCCAGCAGCCGGACCGCCTTGGCCATGCGGACGAAGTGGTCCGCGGTCCGGGTGTCCAGCACCGAGATGCCGGTGAGGTCGATCACCACGTGGGTGGCCTGCTCCGCCACCACCTTGTTGAGCAGGGCGTCCATCATGTCCGCGCTCCGCTCGGTGTCCACCGCGCCGATCACCGGGAGCGTCAGCACGCCCCTCCACACCACGATGATCGGCGTGGCCAGCTCGCGCAGCGCCAGCGCCGAGCGCTCGGCGATCTCCCGGTTCTTGCGCTCGATCTCCCCCAGCGACTCGGCGTTCTGCCGGCTGACCCGCTCCAGGTCCTCCAGCAGCATGTTGACCCCCACCTCCAGCTCCAGCAGCTCGTCGTCCACGTCCTGCACCGGGACGCGGTGGCTGTAGTCCTGGCAGGTGGCGCGCGCGAGCGCGTCGATCACCCGCTCCAGGCGTTCCTTCTGGTTGACGGCGGTCATGGGTTCCTCGACAGATCGGGAGGTCGCGACTTCTTGAAGCCCTTGATGGTGGTGCCGCCCGGGCCGGTCTTGATGTCCAGGCCGTCGAGCAGGGTGCGCGCGCCCAGCAGGCCCTTGCCCAGCCCGGTCTTCGACCGGTAGCTGCCGGAGAGGATCTCGTCCAGGTTCGGGATGCCCGGGCCGCGGTCCTGCGCCACCACCTGGAAGAGCAGCGACCAGTCCGGCTCCTCCGCCATCGTCAGGCGCACCTCGCCGGTCTGGGCGTAGAGGTAGATGTTGCGCGCCAGCTCCGAGACGGCGGTCACCACGCGGATGCAGTCGGTGGGCTTGAAGAGGCCCCGCAGCATCGCGTGGGCGGTCTCCTGGGCCGTCACCACGTGGTGGTCGGAGGTGACGGTGAGGACGCGGTTGGCGGGCTTGAAGCCCTGGCCGCCGGTGAGGCAGCGGTGGAGCTCCTCCAGCAGCGCGGGCTGCGGCGCGGAGGAGAACACCCGCAGGCCGACGGCGAGGTAGCGCAACAGGTCGTGGCCGGCGACCACGTCCAGCGAGCCGACCTCGCCGCCCGCGGACGAGGGCAGCGTGGTGACGATGGACCGCGCCGCCACCGGGACGAGCGACGTGTTGCGGAGCACGTCCGCCACGGCGTCACGGACCAGGGCCATCCCCATCCTCCGACACGATGCGCAGCTTCAGCTTGGCCAGCGCGCGCTCCAGGTTGAGCGCGGTCTCCAGCCCGGTGAGGTCGATGCCCAGCTCCACCAGGGTGACCGCCACCTCCGGGTGCAGGCCCACCAGCACCGTCTTCGACCCGAAGGAGCGGGCCACGTGCGCGGTCTCGTCCAGCACCCGCGCCGCGTAGCTGTCCACGATGCTCAGCGCGGAGACGTCGATCACCAGCCCGCGGATCCCCTGCTCCTTCGCCAGCCGCGCCGCCACCGCGTCGTGCAGCTCGCGCGCCGCGGCGTCCCGCAGGTTTCCGGGGACGAGCACGAAGAGACAGTGGCCCAGCTTCATCAGCGGGGCGGGCGAATGATCCGGTGCGGTCTCGAAGGGGGCCATGGAGGAGTGTTGGGGAAAGGAAAAGGCAATGGGCCTACGAGCCAAGGCCCTCGCAGGGGAGGTCGGGCGGATCGGCGCCGCCGCGCTGGTCACTCTTGGTCGCCATGGTGCATCGCCTCGAAGTTGCCCCGCACCCGCAGCATAGTCCACGCGGGCGAACAGGCGCTGCTTCGGCGACGTTTTCCAGAGATACTGGAATTCGTTTCAGCGCTCGCCGCCTCCGTCGTTCCCCTCGCCCCAGCCGCCGCCCCCGCCCATCCCGCGCTCGACCTCCATCGGCCCGGCGGGCGCGGCCTCGTCCAGGTCGATGGGGGCGATCACCTTCGGCGCCGGGGGCGGGGGCTTCGCCTTCCGCGTCCCGCGCGGCACCGCGTCCGGCAGCACCGGCCGGAGCTGATCCGGGCGGAGGGCGAAGCCCAGGTCCGGCCCGCGCACCGCCAGCAGCGCGCCGGCGAAGCGGGCCACGAAGAGCATGGCGTACACCGCCAGCCCCTGCAGGAGCAGGAACACCGGGCCGTAGATGGCGCGGGGCGCGCCGCCGGCCCAGAAGAAGCACAGCGAGGCGGTGACCAGCGTCCACCCCGCCACCGTCCAGTAGTCCGCGCCCAGCTCGCGGATGGAGCGGAGCGCGCGCGCCGGCGCCAGCGCGTCCCGGAGCCCCGCCCCGCCGGCCAGGTACGCCGTCCACAGCGGCATCCCCAGGGCGCCCAGCGCCACCAGCAGCCAGAGCAGCGGGTTGGAGACCGGCGCCGCGAAGTCGCCGCCGAGCCACCGGACCAGCGTGACCGGCCCGGCGGCGAACACCGTCACCACCACCGCCTTGCCCGCGGGGAAGAGGACGTGATCCAGCAGGTCCAGCGTCTCGCCGCGGCCGATGACGTCGAAGGCGCGCGCGGCGCCGCGGACGGTGGCGAAGTAGAGCGCCCAGAAGCACGGCGCCACCGCGAAGAGCAGCACCGCCGAGGTGGCCGCGGGCTCCAGCCGGCGCGTCCGCCACAGCGCCCAGACCGTGATCGGCCCCAGCAGCACCGTGAACCACGACACCGGCACCTGCATCACCTGCCACAGGTGCTGACGCACCGTCCCTTCCCCGCCCGGCTCCATCAGCGGCTCCACCCGCGCGTCGCAGGCCGAACAGCTCAGGATCCGCGCCCCGTTCTCCAGGACGTCCAGCGCCACGCACTCCGGGCACAGGGCGCGCGCGCACCCGCCGCATCGCCAACCGGCGACCGCCCCCGGATGATCGGCACAGGTCTCCCGAATTCGAGTCATTTTCCCCCGAATTAATCACACAACCCGACCAGAACGCCTGGAGTCCTGCTTGGTTGCACATTTTCGCACCGCATCACACAACTTCGGCTCCCATTTCCCGAGAATTCGAGCCGGAGAAGCTCGCCTTCATTCTCCCGGAGGACCCCAGATGAGCGGCGGAATCAACGGATCGTGCCCTCCCTGCCAGCAGCCGGCCCAGCCGGCCCAGAACGCGGCGGCGCGGATTCAGGATGACCAGTCCAAGGCCCTGGACGTGATGAAGGACATGGCCACCGGCAAGGTCTCCGCAGAGGACGGGATGAAGCAGCTGCAGTCGCTGGTGGTCGACCAGGCGGTCGCCACGGGCGCCCTCCCGGCGAGCGCGTCCCCGACCGCGGTCGGCGCGACCGGGAAGAGCAGCGGCTTCTCCATGGTGGACAGCTTCGACTCGGGCGGTAGCCGGCCTGCCCTGCTGGACCTCAAGGGTGGAGGCGCTCCGCCGCCCGCGCCCGCGGCGGCGCCAGCCCAGGACCTGTCCTTCCTGGCCACGGACAGCGGCGGCGGCTCGAAGCCCGGCATCGGCTCCGGCACGAACGCGCGCTGAATCGACGATCGCGGGCGTGTAGGCTGAACGCCCTTGAGCCCCGTCTCATCACCTCCGTCGTCTTCTGACGAGCCCCGCCGGCCGATCGCGGCCGCGGCGGGTCGCGAAGCGCTTCCGCGCGGCGCCACCATCGGGCGGTACCTGATCCTGCGCCAGCTGGGCGAAGGCGGGATGGGGATCGTGTACGCCGCGTTCGACCCCGAGCTGGACCGGAAGATCGCGCTCAAGGTGCTGCGCCCGGCCCGGCGCGCCGCCAGCGGATCGGTGGCGCAGGTGCGGATGCTCCGCGAGGCGCAGGCCATGGCCCGCATCTCCCACCCCAACGTGGTGACGGTGCACGACGTGGGCGCGCACGGCGACGAGATCTTCATCGCCATGGAGCTGGTGGAGGGCGGGACGCTCACCGACTGGGTGGAGGCCAGGCCCCGCAAGCTGGACGAGCTGTTGCGCACCTTCGTCGAGGCGGGGCGCGGGCTGGCGGCGGCCCACCACGCCGGGCTGGTGCACCGCGACTTCAAGCCGGAGAACGTGCTGGTGGGCGGGGACGGCCGGGTGCGCGTCACCGACTTCGGGCTGGCGCGCCTGGACGAGCTGAGCCCGCTGGGCGCCGGGGTGCGCCCGCCCAGCTCGCTCAGCTCGCCCGCGCTGACCCAGGACGGCGCCATCGTGGGGACGCCGCTGTTCATGTCCCCGGAGCAGGCGCACGGGAAGATCCCCGACGCGCGCTCGGACCAGTACGGGTTCTGCTCGTCGCTGTACTGGGCGATCTACGGCAAGCCGGCGCCCAGCCCGTTCTCCGAATCCGGCGACGCCATGCCCACGGTGAGCCTGACCAAGGACTCCGAGGAGGCGATGGCGACGGACTCGTCCGTGCAGGAGCCGCCCTCGGCGCCGGGCGCGCCCAGGCCGCTGCAGCTCCCGCGCGAGCCCAAGCTGCCCTCCAACGTGCGGCGGGCGCTGCTGCGGGGCCTCTCCTGGGACGCCGCCGGGCGGTACCCGTCCATGGACGAGCTGCTGGCGGAGCTGGCGCCGGGCGGGGCGCTGGTGACGCGCTGGCGCACGCTGGCCCTGGCGGGCGTGGCCGCGGCGGTGGTGGCGGGAGCCGTGGGAGTGCGGGCGGCGCGCCGCCCGGCCGAGCTGTGCACCGGCGCCGAGCGCCGCCTGACCGGGATCTGGGACGACGGGGCGCGGGCCGCGGTGAACGCGTCCTTCGCCTCCGCGGACGCGACCGCCGGGCCGGAGGCGGCCGGCCGCGTGGTGGTGATCCTGGACCGCTATGCCAGGGCCTGGGCGACCACCCACGTGGAGGCGTGCGAGGCGACGCGGCTCCGCGGCGAGCAGACGGAGGCGATCCTCTCGCTGCGGATGATCTGCCTGGATCGCCGGCTCCACCAGCTGGGCGCGCTGGCCAACCAGTTCAAGTCGGCGGACGCCAAGCTGGTGCAGAAGGCGGTGGACGCGGCGCTGTCGTTGACGCCGCTCTCCTCCTGTGACGCCGCGGCCCAGTCGCTGACCGCGGAGCCGCCCAAGGACCCCCGGGTGCGGGCCCGGATCGACGAGATCGGCCGCCAGTTGGACGAGGTGCGCGCGCTCATGCTCGCCGGGCGGTACAAGGCGGGCCTGGCGGCGGCGGAGAAGGGGATCGCCGCCGCGGACCAGGTCGACTACTGGCCGGTCCGCGCGGAGGCGCTCTACCTCCAGGGGCAGCTGCTGGACGTGAGCGGGTCCGCGGAGAACGCGGAGAAGGTGCTGCAGAAGGCGGTGCTGGCGGCCGACGCCGCCCGCTCGGACCACGACAAGATCTTCGCGCTGGCGCGGCTGGTCCACGTCGAGGGGTGCGGGCTGAGGAAGTTCGAGGAGTCGCGCTACCTGGCGGAGGTGGCGCGGGCGGAGGTGTCGGCGATCGGATCGGACGAGCTGGAGTTCGAGCTCAACTACCGGATCGGCAACTCGCTGCGGTGCCAGATCCGCACGACGGAGGCGCTGGAGCCGTTCCGCCGGGCGCTGGACCTGGCGGATCGCGCGGTGGGCCCCGGGAACCCGCAGAAGGGGATGCTGCTGAGCAACATGGCGGACGTGTACGCGGCGATCGGGCGGCCGCAGGACGCGCTCCCCCTCCTCCGGCAGGCGCTCCTGATCCTGTCCACGGCGAAGGGCGCGGACCACCCGGACACCGCCTTCGTGCACTACAACCTGAGCGAGTCGCTGCGGCGCACCGGCGACACCAAGGGCGCGTACGAGGAGATCCAGCAGGCGATCCGGATCTGGAAGGCCGCGCTGGGCCCCGACCACCCGCTGGTGGCGGACGCGCTGGACCGGCTGGCGCTGACGCTGATCGAGGACGGGCTGTTCGCGGAGGCGCTGGTGGAGTGCCAGCGGTCGCTGGCCATCCGGGAGAAGGCGCTGGGGAAGGAGCACCCGGACGTGAGCTATTCGCTGGAGAACCTGGGGGCGGCGCTGATCGGCGTCCACCAGCCGGAGAAGGCGATCTCCGCGCTGGAGCGCGCCATCGCCATCCGGTCCAAGGAGAGCGTGAGCGCCGAGGATCTCGCCGAGCCCCGCTTCTCCCTCGCCCGCGCCCTGTGGGACGCGGGGAAGGACCGCGCCCGCGCGAAGGAGCTGGCGGAGCAGGCGCGCGGCGGATACCTGCAGGGCGGACAGAAGCAGGAGGCGGAGAAGGTGTCCGCGTGGATATCGGCGCACTGACCCGAGACCATCTCCAGGGTCGACCCGCCGTCATCGACGACGCAGAGCTCGTCTCGTGGCGCGGGTGGGGCTAGGCTCCGCCCCGATGAACCTCCCTTCCCTCCGCCCTGCCCTCCGCGCGCTCGGCGCGGCGCTGCTCCTGGCCGCCCTGCCCGCCCTCGCCGAAGGTCCCACCGAGCCGCACGACCGGCTCATCGCCGGCACCTGGACCGTGGGCCGCGTCAGCCCCATCGGCTTCGACCAGCAGGTCTCGCTCACGTTCAAGGAGCGGATCGGCGACTCGGAGGACCTCCTCTTCAAGACGCGCTCCTGGCAGGTGGGGGTGATGGGCGCGTACAACCCGGCCAACTGGTCGGCGCGCGTGGAGGCGATGGTGGAGCCCGTCGCCTTCTTCCAGCTCCGCGCCGCCTACGACGTCCGCGGCTTCTTCGGCATCTTCGGAGCGCTGCTCTCCACCAACGACGGCAACTGGAACATCTGCACCGCCTGCGTCGACGCCGCCAACATGACGAGCGATTTCCCGGGCTTCGTCCAGGGCGTCACCGTCGAGCCTGCCCTCCAGGCCGCCCTCGGGCCCTTCGTGTTCCGGAACACCTTCGGCTTCGAATTCACCGTCTGGAATCTCCACAACGGCGACCGCTTCGTCTACGACCCCGGCCCGGACCTCCTGCGCGCCGCCCAGGGGTGGACCCTCACGGAGACCGCCACCCTCGGCTACCTCGGCTCGCACCTCTTCGCCGGCGTGCAGTACATCTGGGTCAACCCGGTGGACCTGCCCAGCCAGCGGCAGCACCGGGTCGCCGCGCTGGCCGCCTGGACGTTCTACGACCGCGGCGTGCAGCACGGCCTCTTCAACAAGCCGACGCTCGTCGCGGTCGCCTTCTGGAACATCGTCAAGGACCACGACCGCGACTTCACCATCGTCGCCGGCTTCGCCTCCGAGTCGGACCTGCTGGGCCTATTCGGGGCGGCTCCGAAATGAACCTGGGCAAGATGGCCGGCCTTGCGCTGGGCTCGATCTTCCGCCCGCAGGCGCGGCCGCGCGACTTCACCCTCGAGGAGGTGGCGGGCTTCGCGCCGGAGCGCGTCTTCCCCAAGGGGTTCCTCATCGGCGCCGCCACCGCCGCGCACCAGGTGGAGGGCGGGCTGGAGAACGACTGGACGGACTGGGAGCGCTCGAAGTACCCGGACGGCAAGCCGCACATCGCCGACGCCACCGTCTCCGGGCGCGCGTGCGACTCCTGGAACCGCTTCGACGAGGACGTCCGCTGCCTGAAGGCGCTGAACGCCAACGCCTACCGCTGGTCCATCGAGTGGGCGCGCCTGGAGCCGGAGGAGGGCCGCTGGGACCAGGCGGCGGCGGACCGCTACAAGTCGTGGATCGACCAACTCGCGGCGGCCGGCATCCAGTCGATGGTCACCGCCTACCACTTCACGCTCCCGCGCTGGGTGGCGAAGGACGGCGGCTGGCAGAACGACCGGACCATCGACCGCTTCGAGGCGTTCGTCCGCAAGGTGGCCGCCGAATTCGGCGGTCGGCCCGGCATGTGGTGCACGGTGAACGAGCCCACCGTGGTCGCCATCCAGGGCTACCTGCGCGGCATCTGGCCGCCGGGGCTGAAGGACGAGGCGGCGACCGCCTGGGCGCTGGCGCGGGTGCTGAAGGGCCACGCGCGCGCGGCGGCGATCCTCAAGGCGACCGGCAAGCCCGTGGGCGTGGCCCACCACGTGCGCCTGCTCCACCCCGCCTCCTGGTCGCCGCTGGACAAGGTGATCGCGCGGGTCTCGGACCACTTCGTCAACGACGTGGTGGTGGAGTGCCACCGCACCGGGCGGATCCAGATGATGATCCCCGGGAAGGTCGCCATCGACGAGGCGGTGCCGGACCTCAAGGGCTCCTTCGACTACCTGGGCATCAACTACTACACGCGCGACCACGTGAAGACGGACTTCAAGGACAAGTCGATGTCCAAGCAGTTCGTCCCTGAAGGCCGCCCCAAGAGCGACCTGGGCTGGGACATCTACCCGGCCGGCCTCCACCACACGCTGCTGCGCTGGAAGGGCCTGGGGCTGCCCATCTACATCACCGAGAACGGGATCGCCGACGCCGGCGGCGAGCGGCGCGCGGCGTACCTCACCGCCCACCTCTACGCCGTCGAGCGCGCGCTGCGCGACGGCGCCGACGTGCGCGGGTACTTCCACTGGTCCCTGATGGACAACTTCGAGTGGGCCGAGGGGTACGTGGCGCGCTTCGGGCTGTTCAAGATGGACCACACCGACCCGGAGCTGAGGCGCGTCCCCACGCCGGCGGTGGCGGTGTTCCAGGAGTTCGCGAAGAAGCTGGCCGCGGCCGGAAAGGGCTAGGCGACATGGCACTGCTTTCGAAGATGGGGCTGGGCGACCTGGAGGCGAGGCCGCCGCGCGAGCGCGCCACGTTCTTCTTCCTGGTGGGGATGTCCATGTTCCTGTTCATGGACCAGAACCTCACCGCGCCCAACCTGGACGCCATCGCCGAGGACCTGGTGACCACCCACGCCGAGGTGGTGGCGCAGTTGGCCAAGACGGATCCGGAATACCAGCGGCTCACCGCCGAGTGGGAGAAGCAACAGGCGGTGGTCGGCGACCTCACCAAGGAGATCGACGGCATCGTCGCGGAGCTGAAGGCGAAGGACCCCGCGGCGGCGAACGACCCGAACCAGCTGGGCAAGGCGGCGCTGGACGTGGCGCGCGGGCGGATCGACGCCTCGCGCATCCCGGCGCTGACGGAGGCGGCGCGCATCAAGACCGAGCGCGAGTCGCGGGTGCAGACCGCGTTCGACCGCGAGAAGGACGACAAGCTGGCGGGCCGGGCGGCGCTCTGGTTCTGGCTCCTGGGCGGCGTGACCGCGCTCGGCATCGGCTACCTCACCGACAAGCTGCCGCGGAAGCTGCTCCTCTTCGGCACCATCGTGCTCGGCGCGGCGCCCTGCATCGCCACCGCCCTCGTCCAGAACGGACATGCCGGCCAATTCGTGCTCCTGCGCGCGCTCACCGGGTTCGGCATCGGCGCGGTGATTCCGCTCACCTATTCACTGGTGGGCGACCTGTTCAGCGCCAAGCAGCGGGTGACCGCGGTGGCGTACATGGGGCTGGCCATGGGGCTGGGGATCGCGATCGGCCAGCTGTTCGCCGGATTCGCGGGGCCGACCATGGGTTGGCGGATGCCGTTCGTGGCGGTGGCGGTGCCGAACCTGGTGCTCGCCACGCTCTTCGTCTTGATCACCAGGGAGCCCGCGCGTGGGAGCGGCGAGGCGGAGCTCCACGCGGCGATGGAGGCCGGCGGCCACTACGACGAGAAGATCAAGCTGAGCGACCTGAAGGCGATCTTCTCCAAGCCGACCAACCTGCTGGTATTCGCCCAGGGGATCCCCGGGTCGATGCCCTGGGGGTTCTTCTTCACGTACCTGGTCGACTACTACCATACGGACCCGGCGAAGAAGTACTCGGTGGAGGCGGCTACCGGCCTGATCTCCATCTTCGCGGTCGGCGCCATCCTGGGCGCCTTCCTGGGTGGTCTGCTGGGGGCCCGGCTCTACCAGAAGCGGACCAAGTACCTGCCCCTGTTGTGCGGGGCGTGCATCCTGGGGGGGATCGCGCCGCTGATGGTGGTGGTGAACTGGTCCAGCGCCCAGGACCCGCTCGCCGCGGCGCTCGCCGGCCTCACCGCGATCCGCATCCCGGGCGCGAGCATCGCTGGCCCGGCCGTGCTGGGGTTCTTCGGCGGCATGGTGGCCACCGTCCCCGCGTCGAACGTGAAGGCGGTGTTGATCAACGTGAACCCGCCGGAGAACCGGGGGACGATCTTCTCGCTGTTCAACCTGGCGGACGACCTGGGCAAGGGCGTGGCGCCCTGGCTCATCGGCAGCGTGCTGGCCATCCACTTCGGCCGCACGGTCTCGTACAACATCGCCATGCTGATGTGGCTGGTGTGCGGGGCGGCGTGGGCGGGGCTGGTGGTGGTGTTCCCGAAGGACGTGGAGAAGCTGGAGGCCACGATGCGGGCGCGCGCCTCCAACATGGCCGCCGGCCGCGCCCCGGGAGCGGGCGCCGCCGCGGCCTGAGCGGGCGGTGGCCTGCCTCACCGAGAACCAGTTGCTGGACCACGCCGCCGGGCGGCTGGACCCGGCGCGGGCGCGCGCGGCGGACGACCACCTGGATGGGTGCTCGGATTGCCGGGCGGTGCTGGCGGCGCTGGTGCAGTCCGTGCCCGGGGAGGCGGCAGGTGAAGAGGCGTCCGTCGGATTGAAGGAGCGGACGCAGCTCACCAGCGCGGGCGCGGTGACGGACGAGCTGCCGCGCGGCACGCGGGTGGATCGCTACGTGCTGCTCAAGCGGGTGGGTGGGGGCGGGATGGGGGTGGTGTTCGCGGCGCTGGATCCGCGGCTGGACCGGATCATCGCGATCAAGCTGCTGAAGGCGGACGTGGCGGCCGGCATGTCCGCGGAGGCGCGGGCGCGGATGCGGCGCGAGGCGCAGGCGATGGCGCGGCTGTCGCATCCGAACGTGGTGGCGGTGCACGACGTGGGGACGTTCGAGGGCCGGCTGTACCTGGCGATGGAGTACCTGGAGCAGGGGACGCTGGCGGACTGGCTGAAGGCGGCGCCGCGGTCTCCGGAGGAGATCCTGGGCGTGTTCGCGCAGGCGGGGCGGGGGCTGGCGGCGGCGCACGCGTTGGGGCTGGTGCACCGGGACTTCAAGCCGGCGAACGTGATGGTGGGCGGCGGGCGGGTGCGGATCACGG
>Ga0134122_10001086_pt1 | contig 19509 bp, 13 predicted proteins | sample KB302_FD_96461 | JGI IMG/M metagenome (GOLD analysis project Ga0134122, IMG submission 96461) | Terrestrial soil microbial communities without Nitrogen fertilizer from Kellogg Biological Station, Michigan, USA - KB3-0-2 | ecosystem: Environmental > Terrestrial > Soil > Unclassified ... | reverse complement strand
GAGGCTCCAGGGTCGGGCGGAGCAAGTCCTTGCCCATCAGCGACGAGAGGTGGGGCACGGCGAGCAGCACCGCGATGGCGAGCAGCGCCAAAAGAGCCGTGTAGCGGTTCTCCCATCTCATGACGGCTACTGCGAGACCGGAAGGGAGATGACGATGCCGCCCATCACGTCTCCCTCCCGGAAGTCGTGACGCGGCGACTCGGCGTGATGGTTGTGGCACTTGACGCAAGCTGGCGAAACGGCCCGATCGGCGTAGAGCGCCATGAAATACCGCACCCCCTTCACGGTCTGATACTCCCGGAAAGGGTGCTCGGGGTGCGCGGCGATCTCGTCCAGTCCGCGGCGCTCGAAGTCGGTCCGGGGCAGGTTCGTCTTGTTGATGGCCCATTTGCTGATCAGGGAGTAGCGCAGGCCGCCGCCCGCGGAGGCGCGCTGGGCTCCCATCCGGAGCATCTGGGCCGGCAGGGGCAAGGCCTTGTTTTCCTTGAAGTGCTCGTTCGCGCTGATGACTCCTTCTTCGTCCTGGAGGCGCTGGACGACCTGGGTGGCGTACGTGGCCCGGTCGGCCTCGATGACGGTGTGGATGTAGTCGGCCGCGAGGCTGGCCGGAACCGCCGCCTGGGTCTCTGATCCTGCTCCGGTACGCTGGCAGCCGGTCGCCGCCAACCAGCTCGAGCAGGCGATGCAGCCGAGAACGCGAGCGCTCTTCCAGTTCATTTCTACCTTCCTTTGGCGGCCGGTGCCGCGGCGGAATTCAACATTATAAAGCTCTTCAGTCCCCCTTTGGGGTGGCCGGAGAAATTGTTTTCGCCCAGAGCCTGGTCGAGGAGCGAGGCCAGCGAGAACTCCAGGCCGTGGCAGAAGCCGCAGACCATCGCAGCCATCCGGTCCGGGGGGGAGAGGGTGAGAGAGTTGTTGTGGTTCACGGCGACCCGGAGGCCACCGGCCCCGCCGAGCTTCATCCGCGGCAGATGACAGGTGGCGCAGGTGACGTCGCGCGGGCCCCACCGGCCGTCCGCCGCGGGTCCAGCCGTTCGTGCGTGGGGGGAGCTGGCGAAGCTTCGCGAATGCCGATCGTCGTGGCAGCCCAGGCAGGCCTGCCTGGCGGCCGCGCGCGTGTCCACGCTGTGGGGATCGTGGCAGGTGGCGCAGTCGAGATGGCGAGGCCCGGCGACGGCCTCTGCCTTCATGGGGAGGCGCGCGTCCCGCGGCCGGAGCGCGGATAGTCCGAGACGGGTGCGCAGCCCGTGCTTGCCGGCCAGGAAGGTGTCGGCCTCGAAGCCGTGACAGCTTCGGCAGACCTCCCGTGCGGGTTGCTGAACGAGGCGGCCGGAGCGCTCATGGCAGGAAGAACAGGTGACGCCGGCGCGCGCGTGCGCGCTCCGGCGCCAGGCCGCCACCATATCTTGGGGAGCTGCCAGACCTGCCGGTGGATCCGGCGTCTCTATCTTGGTACGGGAGGCGACAGCCGGCAACACCCGTGCAGGAACGCCATAGGCTGCCAGCAGGTCGGGCTCGCCCTGGTGCGCGGCGAGCGTCTCCTGCCGCAGCACCGAGCCGTCATGATAGTTGTGGCAGCCGGCGTTGCCGCAGGTCGCCGGCGCGAACCCCCGGTGGCTCGCCCGCTCCGCCATGTCGCTGTGGCAGGCGAAGCAGAAATCGCGCGGGACGGTGACGCTCTTCTTCGCGCCATGGTGCTCGGCATGGCAGGTCGCGCAGGAGGAGACGTCCATCTTCTCCAGGTCGGCGGCCCAGCGGGGATCGTCGAACAGCGCCGGCGGGTGCGTGTCGCCGGCGAGCTCGGCCCGATGACAGCCGGAGCAGCGGTCGTTGGATACCCCCGCGAAGGGTGAGTGGCAGGAGTTGCAGGACTCTTCCATGAGGTGGTGACCGTCCGTCGTCGTTCCGGGAACGAAGAAGTGCCGCCATCCGAGCTTGAACGATACGCCGAGGAAGGCGAGCAACGGCAACGCCAGGCCGAGCATCCACGGCCGGAGCTTCATCCAACGCATCGGGGCTCGCTCTGCATTCTTGCGGTGGCGCCAGGATACTTGCAAAGATAGGTGCGATTCATCCCCCATCCCGTGACCCGGGAGGAGAGGTACCATGGAGTCGCTCAAACGAGATTTTCTCTACAGCATCCGCAGTCTGGGCAGGAAGCCGGGGTTGGCTGTAGTGGCCGTGGTCACGCTTGCCCTGGGGATCGGAGCCAACGTTGCGATCTTCAGCGCGATCTACGGCGTCCTGCTGCGCCCTTTGCCTTACCCGGAGCCGGAGCGCCTCACCGTTCTCTGGGCGCAATGGCGCAACCAGAACATTCCGCAGGTCAGCCACACCGGCGGAGACTTCCGGGAGTATCAGCGCCAGGCTCGGACCTTCGCCGGCCTTGCAGCGCTGGGCTCGGTCCGCCAGAACCTGACCGGTGGTGACGAGCCGGCGCAGGTCCAGGTAGGCTGGGTGTCGCGCAACTTCTTCTCGGTGATCGGTATCGGACCGATTCTCGGCCGCGAGTTCGCTCCCAGGGAGCCATCGAGCTCGCTCATCCTCGGCAACGAATTCTGGCATCGGAATTTCGGTGGCGAGCCCGGGGTGATCGGCCGCACTGTTCGGCTCGACGGACAGCCGTTCACCATCGTCGGCGTGCTGCCGCCGGGTTTCAGGCTCCACATGTCGGCGGACGTAGGGATCTCGACCAAGATCGACGTCTGGAAGCCGCCCGACGAGGTCAAGGCCCCGGAGCGCTGGGTAGTGCAGGAACTGAAGCTCTCGACCTTGCGGATCATCGGCCGGCTCAAGCCCGGGGTGACCGTTCAGCAGGCCCAGACGGAGATGGATCGGATCTCCGAGCAGCTCCGCGCCCATTTTCCGGACCACGCCGAGGCGGGCTTCCAGGTCAGTGTGCAGCCGCTCCACAAGGAGGTCGTCGGGCACGTCGAGGCGGCGATGCTCTCGGTTCAGGGAGCGGTGGGGCTGGTGCTGCTCATCGCTTGCGTGAACGTGGCCAACCTGCTGCTGATCCGCGCCCAGAGCCGTCAGCGGGAGATCGCCATCCGGCTCGCCTTTGGCAGTGATCTCGTCGGGATCGTCCGTCAGATGTTGATGGAGGCGCTCGTGCTGGCGCTGGCGGGGGGCGTCTTCGGGGTGTTGCTGGCTCACTGGGGCATCCGCCTGGTAGTGTCCCTCCAACCGGCGAATTTCCCGCGGCTCGAGAGCATTGCCATCAACGGTCCGGTGCTCGCTTTTACCGCCGGGCTGATACTGACCGCCACCCTGCTTTCGGGGCTGATGCCCGCAACCCGTATCCGGCGATGGAACCTGAGCGGCATCCTCAAGGAGCACAGCCTGCAGGCCAGGAGAGGGGACGCCCGGCTCAGCAAGTTGCTCGTCACCGTCGAGGTGGCGCTGTCGCTCGTCCTGCTCCTGGGTACGGGGCTGCTCCTGCGCAGCTTCGCCAGCTTGCAGAACGTGCGGCCGGGGTTCGACCCCAAGAGCCTGCTGACCTTCTCCATCAGCCTGCCGGGCGTTCGATACAAGGCGCCCGGCGAGAGCGCCGTGTTCCTGGAGCGCCTGGAAAGGCAGGTCTCGGCACTGCCGGGCGTGACTTCCGTCGCCACCGTGTGGCCTTTGCCGCTCGAAGGGCAGATCTGGTACGGACCCTATGTGTCCCCCGATCGGCCGGCGCAGGACGCTCAGCTTCTGGCCGACTATCGTCTCATCTCTCCAGGGTATCCAAAAACCATCGGCGCTCGCCTCATTGAGGGGCGGTATCTGCGCGAAACGGATACGGACGCCATCCTCGTGGATCAGCGATTCGCAAAGCAGAACTGGCCCGGCCGCAGCGCCGTGGGCCAGACCATCTACGCCGCCCCCGTCGACAAACAGGAGAAGCTCCGGGTCGTAGGGGTGATCGAGAACATCCGGCATCGCGACCTGCGCTCGGACGGCAGGGAGACCCTGTACCTCCCGGTCGGAGGCTGGTCGTGGACCGATTGGGAGCTCTGTCTGGTGGTGCGGACCTCGACCGATGCTCGTGCCCTGGCCGGCCCGGTCCGGGAGGAGTTGCGCCGGATCGATCCGCAGATCCCCGCGGCCAAAGTCCGGCTGATGGAGGACTATGTCGCCGATGCCCTGGCCACGAACCGCTTTGCCGCCGCCCTGATGCTCGTGTTCTCCGTCTCTGCCCTGATCCTCGCGGTCACCGGTCTGTATGGCGTCGTCACCTATTCGTTGGGCCGCAGGACGCGGGAAATCGGGATCCGAATGGCCCTCGGTGCGCAACGCTCCCACATCTTTGCCCGCGCGATCCGAGAAGGGATGAAGCCGGTGCTGCTGGGCACCGCCCTTGGCCTGGCCGGCTCGTTCGCGCTGACGAAGGCGGTCTCCGGCCTGCTGTTTGGCGTCGAGTTGGGCGATCCGCCGACCTATACGACCATGGCTGCCCTGCTCATCGCAGTCACCCTGCTGGCCTGCTTCGTTCCGGCACGGCGGGCGGTACACCTGAACCCGGTGGTCGCGATCTATCAGGATTGAATCCTGGCGAGGCCGGGTTAACCGCCGGCGCTCGCCGCCAGTGGCTGGCTGAAGCGCCGCTGATACCCCTGCCCTCGATAGAGCAGGGTGGCTTCGACGTGCTCCGGGTTGAACCAGGCCTTGACAAATTCTTCGACCGCGGTCTGGTCGAACTTCTTGCAGGAATAGACGTCGATGCTGATAAAGCGATTGTAGGCGGACGTGTGGATCTGAATACCGCTCTCGATGATCGGAACCCACCCGCTGTAGCCCGGCCGGCCCGGGAACGTCGTCTCGCAAGTCTTGAAGATATAAGGCTGGGTCTGTTTCGTCATCTTCAGATGCAGACAGATCTTGTCCAGGAACTCGTATCCCCGATCGAGATCGCAGCAAGCGTCGAATTCGCAGCCGAAACAATCGAGGATGAGCTGGAAACCCCATGGCGCGTCGGCAGGTTTGCTCTCGCACTGCAGCGGTGTATTGGACATTGTATCCTCTCCTATCTACAAAGACGTTGTGAAACACCGAAGCCGGTCCACCAGCCTTCTTTCTCGAGGGGTGGGCAAGGTGCACCGTTGCGGAAGTCGAGTGGCATTTTCTGTCTACCTCCTTTCGTCCAGTACCTGTAGCTCGCAGTCGGCGGGCACCGCCGGCTGCGAGCCGCTGAGGGATTGCCAGAGCTCCAACGCGCTCTGGAAGCGGTCCGCCACTTTCAGTTGCAGCGCCCGCGCAACGACCTGACCATAGCTTGATTCCAGCCTCTCGGCCGTTTTCACCGGCAGCCCGGTGGAGATCTCCTCGAACGAGTAATGCGTGATTCTTCCCAGGAGAACGCAGAGCAGCAGCAGACCCGCTTGATAGATGTCCACCCGGTGGTCCATGGGACCGCATTCCGAAGGGTTCAGGTACTCGGGTGGCACCAGTCCGCGCGGCAGCTTGACATTGAGCACGTCCACGTTGCCGAGCAGCGTGTTGACGTCCAGGTCCCCGAGCTTGATGGCGCCGCTGAAGACCGAATCCGGATGCAGGCGCTCGAGGTGGATGCTGCAGAAGATGTTCTGCGGATGCAGGTTCTTGTGGGTGTAGCCCGCCGCGTGAAGGTGCTCGAGCGCACAGAGCACCGGGCGGGCAACGGCCTTGAGCCAGCGGCCGCCGTCCCACGCTGGCGAGACGATGAAGCGGTCCAACCTGTAGTCGCACCGTTCGAGCACCAGATGAAAGCAGCCGTCGTGCTCGAAGCTGTCGAGCACGTGCACCAGGTTCGGGTGCTGGCTCCTCTGCAGCTCGGCCGCCTGCTGCGCCCAGGTCTCCCGCACGTTCTCGTAGGCCCGGCTGAACGGCCAGACGACGCGCAGGATCCGCGGCTGCCCCCAGTGGTCCCGGCAGGCGAAGACGACCCCGAACTTGCCACGCGCGATCCTCTCCTCGACGACGTAAGCCCTCTCGCCGTTGCCGATCACCTCGCCGGGTGCATAGTCCCGAAACGCGGACTTGCTCATCTCGTCACGCCTCCACCCAGTCCGGCAGCTCGTCTTCCAGGCGCTGGAGGCGGCGCGACAGGTGCGCGACCAGGCCGACGCTCAGAGCGAAAACTCCGAGCAGGACGTAGAGCAGACCGATACCTCGGCCCTGCCCGACGCCGACGATTCTTCCGACGCTGCCGGCGAGGGCTCCGCCCTCGACCAGCAGAGGGCGGAAGACCAGGTCCGCCAGCGGTCCAGCGATCAGGAAGGCCAAGGGCAGCGTCGCCTGGGCGATCATCCGCCGCACCGCGAAGACCCGGCCCTGCAAGGCGGGCGGTACTTTGTTCTGCCAGATGGTCTGGCTGCAGCCGTTGATCAGCGGCACGCTGAACATGAGCAGGAACGAGGCGGCGGCGATCGCGGGGATCGAAGCGCCGAGGCCGATGAGCAGGAAGCCGAAGCCGTAGAGCAGGCCGAACCCCAGCACTCCGCTCATGCGGCGCGCCGGGCCGCCATGGACGCTCATCGTGAGCCCCCCCGCCACCAGGCCGGCGCTCGAGATCGACAGCACCAGTCCCAGTTCCCGCGGCGAGGCGATCGATAGCACCAATGGGGTGGCCAGAGCTATGTTGAAACCGGCCAGCAGGTTGATCATCGCCAGGTACAACAGGAGGCCCCGCAGCGCCGGCCGATCGGCGAGGAACCGCCAACCGGCTTTTACCTGTTCGAGGAGAGAGGGCCCGGCGGTGCCCGCCTCGCTGCGGGAGGCAGGCTGAGGCACCCGCACCGACAGCAGTGTTGCCAGGGCAAAGAGGAAGGTCATCAGGTCGATCAGCATCACTCCTTCGAGCCGGATGGCGGCGAGGAGGGCTGCGGCGGTAATCGGTGCCAGAAGCTGGCTGGCAGCTTGACCGAGCTGGTCGAGCCCATTGGCACGGCCGAGCTGATGTCTGGGGACCAGCAGGGTCATGGCCGCCGAGTAGGCCGGCCATTGGAATGCGGTAAAGAGCGACGATACCACCATGGCGGCATAGAGATAGCCGAGCCGCAATTTGCCGGTGAGCAGCAGGGCGATGAGGAGAACGGTCACCATGGCCGCGCCGCCATCGCTCAGGATCATCGCCCACCGCCGGTTCCAGCGGTCGACGAAGGCCCCCGCCACAGGCCCCAGCAGGAGAGCAGGCAAGGTCGAGAAGAAACCCATGAGGGCAAACTGGGTCGCCTGTCCCGTCTGTTGATAGACCCAGACTCCCAGCGCGAAGCTCGTCAGCCCCGACCCGAAGAGGGAGACGATCTGTCCCGCCCAGATCACTACGAACGTGCGCATGGCCGGCAGGAAACCGAACCAGCTCACCCCCAGGGAGTCATCCATGAACGAGACTCATGATTTACCTACTATGGGTGCTTCAACCCTGAAGATTGGGGACATCGAATCGGCTCGCAACCCCTGTTTTTTGAGATTCCGAGCGACGGATGTCGCGGTTTGGGTATCTCGTAGCACTATAGCTGATGTATACTCCCGGGTCCATAGTGGGACTCAATTAGTGTGTGCCGCCTACATACGGGGCTGATGGTCTCAACCCGTGTGTAGTTTTTTAACAACCTCTATAGGAGGTAACAAAAAATGGCAGAGACCAAGAAAGAGGACATCGCGATCCTCGAAGAGGCCGTCGCCACCAGCGTGGGAACGGTCGGCACCCCGAAGTATGAGGACATCGCGATCCTCGAAGAGGCCGTTGCCACGGCTGTCGGCACGGTCGGCACCCCGAAGTGAGTTGTTGATCTGCAGCCTGTTTGAGGTCAGCAATGGGTCGGCGGCGTGTAGCCCTGGCGGGAATCGACGGGTTCTCTTCCCATGGGATGGATCGTTGCCTTGACCAGGGAAAGCTTCCTTGGCTGAGGGCGATTCACCTTCCATGGGATCGCCGTCGAGCTCCGTTCGATGCTGCCGGCCACCATTCCCAGGGCGTGAGCAACCGCGGCTACCGGTTGCTCACCCGTTGTGTCCGGAATCGATACCACTTCGACTCACCGTCTTGTGATCACCGAAGGCTTCCAGCAGATGCGGCTGCGGAATCCCGCTCTGCCTCACGCAGCACCTACCCCTGACATAGTTGAGGGAGGTTTCTCATGCTGGTCCCCTACAAGGCTGAGCACATTCCGTCCCTCCCCGGCAAGTGCCGCCCTGTCCTCCGTTATCGGCGCGAAGAGTTCGGCTTTCTCGCCGCCTTTCCCGACGGCAGGCTCGCGCTCCTTGAACCGTCGGCGGAGCCTCTGCTCAAGGAAGGGTCCTCCTACGAGGAGTGCAAAACTCACCTGGTGACCCGGCTGCAGGTCTCGACGGAGTTCCACTTCTCAGCTCCCCTGATGGCCTGGGTGGAGCTGACTCGCGCCTGCAATCTCCGTTGCCCGCACTGCTTCGTCGAAGCAGGTGCGCCGCGCGAGGTCGAGATGAGCACCGAGCGCATCCTCCGGCTGCTCGACGAATGGGCCGAGATGGGCGTCTTCTCCGTCGTTATCACCGGCGGTGAGCCGTCGATCCATCCCGACTTCCTGGAGATCGTCCACTATGCCTACAATCTAGGCTTCACCGTCGCCATCGCGTCGAACGGCATGCCGCTGAGCGAGAAGGTGCTCGAGCAGATTCCTCAGGACGATGTGATCATCAGCATCAGCCTCGACGGCATTCACGGAGCGGGCGCGGCGACGGGCGAGAGCGATCTCGAGGCGGTGACCCGGAAGCTGCTGCAGATCCGGAACTTCGGCTTCAATACCAGCATCATGACCACCACCACCCATGACAACGTGGGTGACCTGGACACTTTCATAAACTTTGCCATCGACAACGACATCAGCTTGCGCAGCGTACCCTTCGTGCCGATGGGCCGGGGCAAGCTCTATCCCGAATTGCGCAACCAGGTGGCCGACATCGAGAAGGCGGCGCAGTTCTGGCTCGCCGAGGAGAAGTGGGAGCGGATCAAGGATCGCGAGCTCGGCCTTTGCGGCGGCAAGGTCTTCAGCTTCCTGATCACTATGGTCTATTCGTTGCGCCGCTGCATGAGCGGCCGCGGCCTGTGCTACATCACCTCGGACGGTACGGTGTTCCCGTGCAGCAACTGTTCCGGCAGCAAGATCCTCGCCGGCGGCAACCTGCGCGAGCGGCCATTTGCAGACATCTGGAACGACGAAGAATGGCCGATCCGCGGCATCACCTGGAAGAACTTCCTCTCGAAGACCTGCGAGGGCTGTCCGATCAACACCAGCGATTATTTCTGCACCGGCCGTTGTCCGGGCAGCTCCTACGCTCTGAATGGGGTCCTTGACGGCTGCGGCGTCTCGGAATTCCAGCGCGAGAGCATCCTGCGCCGCGAGGAGCTCTTCCTGCTGGAGGTCAACGACCACCCGCGCATCTACGCCGAACAGGTCAAGATGGAAGCGCTGGAGGCCCAGAAGAGAAGCCGGGAGCAGAATCTCGACCATCTGATTCCACCCCCGCCGCCGGAAAAGCTCGTCAACCTCGGCGGCCGGGCCAAGGCATAGATCATTCGCACCATCAACCCAAAGGGGAAGTCATGAAGATCTCTCTTTCCTCTAGCCTCCACCTGAACCATGGCAGCGTGACTCCCGACCTGGGAGGAGGCGATCCGATCCCGATGATGTCGTTCGTGCCCATCGGGTTGCTGTCGCTCAAGGCCTACGCGGACCAGCTCGACCTCGGCGCGGACATTCGCGTTGCCGAGCTCAACGGTCTCATCAACGCCGGCAAGATCCCGAACGACGACGAGTTCTACGAGCACATCGTCGACACGATCCTGGCGCAGGACGATGACCTCATCGGTCTCATGACGGATGCTGATTCGCTCCATCATACGGTCATTACCGCCCAGCGGGTGAAAAGCCGCCGGCCGGAGGTCAAGGTCTGCCTGGGCGGTCCGGCTGCGAGCCCGATGTCATCGCTGCTGCTCTCCACCTTCCCCTTCATCGACTTCGTCGTTCGCAGCGAGGGCGAGCAGACCTTCGGGGAGCTCGTCGAGCACCTGCAAGGCAGGAAACCGGCGGGAGAGATCCTGGGCCTCACCTGGCGCGAGGGCGACAAGGTGGTCGAGAACGCGCACCGTCACCTCGAGGATGACCTCGACCTCCTGCCCATCCCGGCTTTCGACGCCTACGACATGCAGGCCGGCGCCCCCCTCTACCTCGACGTCGGCCGGGGCTGCCCGTTCAAGTGCGCCTTCTGCGCCACGGCGCCTTTCTGGAAGCGTCAGTACCGCATGAAGTCGATCGAGCGCATCGTCAAGGAAGCGTTGCTCATGCGGGACGTCTATGGGCGCAGGCAGGTCAACTTCTCGCACGACATCTTCACCTGCGACCGGGCTTGGACGTTGAAGTTCTGCGACTATCTGATTCAGCATCCGCTGCACATGGAGTGGACGTGCAGCACCCGCACCGACATCATCGACCCCGAGGTGCTGGAGAAGTTGGCCGCGGCCGGGTGCGTCGAGATCTACTACGGCATCGAGACCGGCTCGCAAGAGATGCAAAAGACGATCGACAAGGAGCTCGACCTCGACTGGAGCCGCAAGATCGTCCAGACGACCGCCGCGGTCGGCATACGGCCGGTGACCGGCTTCATCCTGGGCTACCCTTACGAGTCTTACCAGACCCTGGCGGATACCCTGCGCCGCTTCTTCGAGTACCTGGAGGTAGGCGGCTACCGGGCGCACCTGTTCACGCTGTCGCCGTTCCCCGAGTCGCCCATGTACCGGCAGTTCGGCGTGCCGTACCTCGACCGTCCCGCCGAATACTACGACCTGCCGCTCACCTCGGCAGCAGCGAAGCCCGGAGAAGAGCTGAAGAAGACATATCTGGACATCTTCGCCAGCACTTATCGGTACAAGAGTCAGGACCTGCCGGCTCGCCTGGTCGACGCCAGCGAGGAGCTGTCGGCTCGCGTCTCCATGCTCCGCTCGCTGTGGCCTCACCTGCTGAAGCAATACGAGTCGCCGCTCGATTTCTACCAGCGTTGGGTGGACTGGATCGAGGCCCACAACGAGCAGCGGCGCCCCGGCTTTTTCTACCGCCACGCGGCCGATGCGGACGATCTCCTCGAGTTCGTCGGCCAGGAGATGGAGCGGCTCGAGATCAAGGAGGGCGCCCTCGTGGATCTCGTCCGCTACGAGAAGATGAAGCTCGACGGACGCTATCTCTCCGGCCCCAAGAACGTCGGGGTGCCGATGGCCGAGGCGGTAGGGATGGACGCGGTGGTGCAGCAGCGGACCGGGTTCCTCGTCTCCGAGTTCGAGCACGACATCCAGGCGCTCCTCGCCCGGCGGCCTCCCGCAGAGGCCCAGGCACGAGACCGCCGGTGGGTCGTGGTCTACAAGACGGCCGACGATCAGCTCACGACCTTGCAGGTCGGTGATCGCACCAAGCACCTGCTCGAACGGGCCAAGGGGCCCGTCCGTGTGCAAAGCCTGATCACCGACATCGCCGAGACTCCGAATGAGTCGGAGCTCGCGGCTCACCTCACGGCGGTCCAGACGCTGACCCGCATCGGCCTGCTGAGCGAGGTGGCGGCGTCTTGAGCCTCCGGAGCCGTACCTCGGGGATCTCGCCCCGGACCGTTGTCACCCAACGAGTCCGCTGCCGGCCGGCGGCGGACATCGGGTAGATCTTGTGGCTCAGCATGCCGACTCGTGCGCCCGCGCGAACGGGGATGGAGAAATCCGCCGTCTGGAGAGGAGCCGGCTCCTTTACCTGACCGTCGACTCCGCCGATTCCGCGCAGACCTCCCTGCGCACCTGTTCCTTCGAAGGTGGCAGGGTGGTCGGCGAGGACGGAGCCTCCTTCGTCTTCAGCGGCCCGCCACCGGCGGGTTGGGACTTTCGACTGCCGGAGCCGGGCGAGCCCGCCGACGGCGGGGAGGCGCATCGGACGCTCCAGAAGCTGGTTCAGAGTTGGAGCGGCCGCTGCCGGGTTCAGTACCTCTCCAAGAGCTCGGTTCACATCGTCCTCTGCGGCGGGGATCCGAGCCTTTCCGCCGAATCGCGGGTCTGGGCTCTGCTGGGCAATGTCGTGACGCCCAACGGGCGCGTCGTGCCGGTGGGGCAGAGCGGTCGTGGCTCGGGGATCTCCGAGCTGGAGCACGAGACCGCCGCGGGGGGATTCGCGCGGATGCTGGAGTGCATCAACCGCTCGGAGCCGCTCCCCGCCGGGACGACTCCGGCGGTGCTGGCGCCGGCGGCGGCGGCCGTCCTCGTCCATGAGGCCATCGGCCACTTTGCCGAAGCCGCTCCGAACGGCCGGGTCAACCTCAACCACCGCCTCGGCTTCCGCATCGCCACGGAGATCTTCGGTCTCCGCGACGACTCTCTGGCCCCCGGCGGCGCGGCCCACTACGTCGTCGACGACGACGGCGTGCTCACCCGCGGGGCCACGGAGCTGGTGCGTGAGGGCCGCATGCTCCAGCTCCTCCACTCGCGGGAGAGCGCGCACGCCATGGGCGTGGAGCCGACGGGCAACGCACGTGCCGCCTCGATATGGGACTCGCCGATCCCCCGCATGTCGAACCTGCTTTGTGAGCCGGGGCAGGCGACCGAGGACGAGATGCTCGAGCGCATGGGCAACGGCCTTTACTTCCATTCCTTTGCCTACGGCTACGGCTTTGGTTTCCGCTTGGAGGCGCAAGTGCGGCTCGCCGAGGAAGTCCGGTCGGGGCGCAGGACGGGCCGGTACTACAGCGGCGGCCTGATCGACGAAGACCGAGTGGTCCTCACCCGTGCCGCCGAGCTGGGCTGCGAGGCGGTCCACAACAGCAATGCGATGTGCGGCAAGGAAGGACAGCTCCTGTACGACGTCGGCACGCGGGCGCCCGCCATCCGCATGAACGCGCTGAGGACGCGGCCATGAGCGGGCTGTGGGTCGTGCGCGAGGTGGCGCAGGCACGCGCCGGCGCCTCGGCGCCGATCGTCAGCAGCAGCGTCGAGGTCACCGTCGAGACGGGCAGGCTCGATGTCCGGTTCGCCGCTGCGCGCCAGCGCCCGGTCGACCTGGAGCGGGCCGCGGCAGCGGGCCTGGAGGAGACCGCCGCTCATCTGCCCGAGGTTCTGCGCGGCCGGCTTGCGGTAGAGGCCGGAGAGGTGAGCTCGTCGCTGCGCAGCAACGGCGAGCAGGTGCCTCTCTTCTCCCGGAGCTACCGGATGGCGAGCTGCCGCGGCGTGGTGCTCGGAATCCAAGAGGTCGATCTCGGCGCCCGCTCCTTTGTTTCCCCGTGGGCCGGCACCCTCGCCGCCGAGTGGGTCGACTCCTCGCTGCCGGTCGTCCTTTCGCCCTCGGCTGTGTTGGCGCTGGTCTCCTATGCTTTGGAAGTAACGGGCAGCCACGTGGCGACGCGGAGCAACGCCTACCTCCCCGGCCTCACGGTCCTCGACACCGCTTTCTCTCCCTACCCGCCGCAGCACCACCCTTTCGAGGGAGACGGCGCGGCCTCGCCGGACCGCCTGCTGATCGAGGACGGCCGCTGGTGCAATCGCGACGAGCACGCCGGGGATGATGTGGACCCCTTGTTCTTCCTGCTGACCCGGCCGAACCGGGCGTTGCGCCCCCTGGCCGCGGCCACTCACTTCAATCGCCGCAACCTCGCGGTGCAGTGCAGCCGGAGCGCTTCCCCACCCATTCCGGCGATCCTGGTCGACTCCTGGCGCGTGCGAGTGGGCCCCCGCAGCGGCGCCGTGCCATTCCACGCCGAGCTGTCGCGGATCGAGCAGAACGGAGAACGGCTGGCCATCACGGCGGCGGTGGCGCTCAACTTCGATCCCTGGGAGGTTCTGGCGCGCGTTCGTGGAGCGAGCGGCCCCGCCGCGCCGGCCATCGATGAGGACCCCATCGAAGGGGACAGCTACGGCTGTGCTCCCACTCTGGTGACCGATCTCACCTTTGGCGATCTCGCCGGGGGCGCGGAGGGCTCATGACAGGTATAGACCGCGGGAGCGAGCTTCCGCCCTCGCCAGTCCGCACCGTCACGACCCTGTACGGCTACGCCGAGCAGCTCGGCGCCGAGAAGGTTGCGCGAGCGGCGCCGCTCTTGCTGGGCCTTCGCTGGTCGTTCGGCCTGCCGTCTTCGGGCCTCGACGAGCTGACCGAGCACAGTCTGCCGCTCAATCCCGTGCCGTTGCTCGCCGCTCTGGAGCAGAGGGGACAGCTCCGTCTGGAGGAGCATCGAGGCGACTCCGAGGTCGCCCTCTATGAGCATCTCGCAAGCGGCAAGCCGGCGATCGTTGCCGTCGACGTCTATTACTTCCCGTTTCGGCCGTCCTACCGGCGGATTCACAGCAGCCGCACGGTGCTGGCGCGCGGCTTCGAGAACGGCCAGGTTCAGATCCGGGACGGTTGGCGCCCGAGTGCTGAAGGGATCGTGCCGCAAGAGGAGCTGGAGCGCGCCCGCTATTCGGAAGTGCCGCTCGACCTCGAGCGGGAGGCGCTGTTCGCCGGCAACCCGGTCGGCGGCCTCTGGTACAGCCTCGAGGCCAGCCCGCCCAGCGTCGACGACGCATCCGCCTGGACCCGCGAGCGGCTGGGCTGGCTCTATGACGAGATGGCCTGCCCTCGTGCGGACGAGCGGGGGGAGTATGGGGAGGCGGCGCTGCAGGAGCTCTGCCGCCGGCTGGGGGAGTTGGACGGTGCTCCGGAGAGCATCCCGGTGCGGCGGAGTGCCAGCCTCCTGCTCCGCCCCGAGCTGACCTCGCGGCTCTACCTGTGCGCTTTCCTGCGCAACGCCGCGCACCTTCTGCGCGACGGCGAGCTCCTGGAGGCGGTCGAGATCTATCGCCGGAAGCTGGGCCACTTCCAGGCCGCCATGGACGCCCTGACCAAGACGGTGCGCACCCGGCGGCCGGAGTACGACGAATTCATCCGTGACCAGCTCGCGAGAGCGTGCGACAATGAGCGCCGGCTTCTCCGCACGCTCACCCGCTATGGCGTGCCGGCCGGTTCCAAGGGTGCCGGCTGAAGCGGAGCATCATGGAAGCGCTGAAGCCCGGCGGTGGCCATCCGTGTGGACTGAACGAAGGAGCGTGCGATGAGCCGGCCGTCGCTTTGTGACCTACTCCGCTCGCGAGCGCAGGGGCAGCCGGAAGGGCATGCCTTCTGGCACATGACGACCTTCCACAGCGAGGAAGGCGTCCCCGGGCCCTCGTTGCGCTACGGCAACCTCGACCTGCTGGCCCGGGCCATTGCAGCGGCGCTGGAGGGGTGTGCCCCGGCGGGAGCTCGTGCGCTGCTCCTCTTCCCCTCCGGGCTCGACTTCGTCGCCGCCTTCTTCGGCTGTGTCTATGCCGGCATCATCGCCGTGCCGCTGCCGCCCCCGGACCCACGCCGGGCGCAGCGGGCGCTGGCGCGGCTGCGCACCGTTGCCGCCGATGCGGAGCCGGTCCTCGCCCTTACCACCCTGACGGTGCTGACCTCCATCCAGGCCCTGATCCGGCAGACTCCGGAGCTGGCCTCCCTGACCTGGATCGCCACCGACGAGATCGAGATCGGGGAGGCCGACGGGTGGCAAGAGCGGGCCGGCAGCGGCGACGAGCTCGCCTACTTGCAGTACACCTCGGGGTCTACCTCCGCCCCCAAGGGAGTGATGGTCGGGCACGGCAACGCGCTCGCCAGTTGCGAAGCCATCCGCCGTGTCAAGGGCTACGGCCCCGGCAGCGCCGCACTGATCTGGGTGCCCAACTTCCATGACGACGGGCTGGTCAACGGCATCTTCGAGCCGATCTACGCCGGCTACCCGTCCTATCTGATGTCGCCGCAGAGCGTCGTCGAGCGCCCGCTCCGCTGGCTCCAAGCCATCAGCCGGGTGCGGGCGACCCACAGCGGCGGTCCCAACTTCGCTTACGCGCTCTGCGTCAACCGGACTTCCCCCGAAGAGCGCGAGGGCCTCGACCTTTCGAGCTGGCGCGTAGCCTACAACGCGGCCGAGCCCATCCACGCCGAAACCCTGGACGATTTCTGCCGGGCTTTCGGTCCCAGCGGCTTCCGTCGGGAGGCGTTCTGCCCGGCGTTCGGTCTCGCTGAATCCACGCTGACGGTAGCGGCCCGTCCCGGCGAGCCGTCGTTGCTCGCGGTCCGCAACGATGCCCTGGAGCTCATGGGGCGGGTGGAGCCGGCACCGCCCGGGACCCGCGGCACCAAGACGCTCGTTGGCTGTGGCCCCGTGGTCCCCGGCACCGAGGTGGTCATCGCCGATCCCCAGACCGGCGGGCGGTGCGGAGCTGACGAGGCCGGCGAGATCTGGGTCGCCGGACCCTGTGTGACGCAAGGCTACTGGAATCGTCCGGAGGAAACCGCGGCGACCTTCGGCGCCCGTACAACCGACGGCGCGGGCCCCTTCCTGCGCACCGGCGACCTGGGCTTCCTCCACGCCGGCGAGCTGTACGTCACCGGCCGGTTGAAAGATCTGATCGTCATCCGCGGCCGCAATTACTACCCTCAAGACATCGAGCTGACCGTGGAGCGGAGCGGTCCGGAGCTACGGCCGGGCTGCGGCGCGGCCTTCTCGCTCGACATCGGCGGCGAGGAGCGGCTGATCGTCCTTCAGGAGGTCAGGACCGGGCAGGATCTGAATGTCGAGCTCATCGCCGAGAGGGTGTGCCGCGAGGTGGCTGAAGCTCATGAGCTGCAGGTCTACGCCCTCGTACTGACTCCTGCGAAGGCCGTCCCCAAGACCTCCAGCGGCAAGGTCCGGCGAGGCGCCTGCCGCCAGGATCTGCTCAACGGCCGGCTCCAGGAGGCTGGGAGCTGGGTGCTGGACCGTCCGCCCGCGCACCGCGGCGAGACCGCCGGCGAGCTGCTGCGTCGGCTCTCCGGAATGCCTCCCGCACCGGCCGCCCCCGCTGCGCGGGAGACCGACCGCGAGGAGCCCCTGCGGCCGGCGTCGGAGGTCTCTCCAACCGCACTGGCGGCCGCGGCCACGCGCGCCGATGAAGCCGTGGCCTGGGTGAGGGAATGGGCACGGGAGCGGCTCAACGGCCGCCTCATCGACGAGCGCCGCGCCATTCCGCCGTCGGTCATCATGGAGCTCGGCAACCGCGGCTTCTTCGGTCTTCGGGTCGCCCCCGGCCTGGGCGGACTGGGGCTGACGCATCGTGAAGCCGTGCGCGTCCTCGCCCAGCTAGGCGCCATCGATCTGACGATCGGCTCGCTGGTGAGCGGCCACAACAGCCTGGGACTGCGCCCCCTCGAGCGCTATGCCACACCGCAGGTCCGGGACGCCCTGCTGCCCGATCTGGCGCGGGGGCGGGGGCTCGGCGCCTTCGCCTTGAGTGAGCCCGCGGCAGGATCCAACCCTAGAGCCATCACCACCAAGGCGATACCTGGAGGCAAGGGCTGGTCTCTATGGGGTGAAAAGATCTGGGTCGGCTCGGCGGCCTGGGCGGGCGTCCTGCACGTCTTTGCGCAGGTCCCGGCCGCCGGGGGACCGCATGGGATGACCGGTTTCGCCGTGCGGCCGGGCTCCCGCGGTCTCCGTCTGGGGTCGGAGGCGCTGACTATGGGGCTACGGGGCATGGTGCAAAGCGCCGTCTCCTTCGAGGGCGTGGCGGTGGGTGAGGAGGATCTGCTGGGCTCGGTTGGCGAGGGTATGGAGGTGGCGGAGGATGCCATCGCCCTTTCCCGCCTGTTCCTGGTGGCGGTGAGCGCGGGAGGCCTGAGCCGTTGCGCGCAGCTCATGGCACGCTACGCCGGCCGACGCCACGTAGCCACCGGCCTGCTGCTGGATCATCCGGTCACCCGCGCCCGCCTCGGCGAGGTGGCCGCAGCCACGGTTGCTGTCGAGGCCCTGCTGCAGCTCCTCGCCGGGCGTCTGGACCAAGGGGAAAGCGTGCCTCGCGAGGTCCTCGCCTGCGCCAAGACGGCGGCGGCCGAGCACCTCTGGCAGGCCGCCGACCACCTGGTGCAACTGCACGGCGGCAGGGGCTATGTGGAGACCAACCCGGCGCCGCAGATCCTCCGCGACGCGCGGATCTTCCGCATCTTCGAGGGGCCTTCGGAGGTCCTCCACCAGTTCGTAGGCTCGAGCCTCCTTCACGGCGACCGCGAGGTGCTCGGATTCCTGGAGCAGCTCCCGGCGGGATCGCGGATCGCAGAGCGCCTGTCGATAGCGGTCGAGGAGATGGGCCAGCGCGCTCCCGCCCGGTTGGACCATGCCGATCGTCTCACCTCGCTGCGCTGGATGTACGGCTTGGCCGGTGAGCTCACCGCCGCCGCCCTTCTGCTGGCGGCGGTGACGGCAAGCGACAGCTCTTCCGGCCTCGTACGCCGCGCCCGCGAATGGGCCGACCTGCGATTCGAAGAGCAGGTGCGGCGGGCCTTGACCAAGACCCCCGCGGAGGCTGCTTTGCTGAGCGCCGCCGAGGTACAGGAGCTCCTGGAGGCCTTTCCTGCGGCGACCGTCGATTCGGAGGCGCCCGGCGAGGAGCACGCCGTCGATTCCCTGCTGCGTTCGGCTCCGCCGCCCGCCGTCACCCCGCCGCCGGCGGCGTACGCCGTTTCCGAGCTGGAGGTCGAGGCCGGCGGTCCTCGGGCTCCGGCCGATGGCACGGGCAGCCGGGCGATTCGTGCCTGGATCACGAAATGGCTCGCCGCCCGCATCGGCCTCACCGAGGAGTCCATCGACTCCCGCAAGCCCTTCACCTCTCTCGGCCTCGATTCGGTGATCGGGCTCCAGATGGCCTCCGAGCTCGGAGCCTGGCTGAGCTTCCCGGTGGATTCCACGCTGGCCTGGGATTACCCAACAATCGACTCCCTTGCCGTTCATCTCGCCGGAGAGACCGGCGGCCGGACGCCGGCGGCACCGGCGCTCGACGAGGAGATGCTCGCGATCCTGAGCGAAGTCGAGATGCTCTCCCCCAAGGAGGCCCGGGAAGCGCTCGAAAGCGAGCTGTTCAAGATCGATCAAGGGGCACATGATGGCTGATCTCGCAGAACGTCTGGCTCATCTCAGTGACGCCCAGCGGGCCCTCCTCAACCTGCGCCTGGAGGCGCGGCGGGGCCGGACGGCGGAGCCTATCGCGATCATCGGCATGGCCTGCCGGTTTCCAGGCGCAGAGAATCTCGACGCCTTCCGGCAGCTCCTGGAGGACGGCGTCGACGCCATCACCGAGGTGCCGCCGGCGCGCTGGGATGCCGATCTTTTCTACGATCCGGACTCGCAGGTTCCGGGGAAGATGAACACCCGCTGGGGTGGCTTCGTCGATGGTCTGGACAGCTTCGATGCCGACTTTTTCGGCATCTCCCCCCGCGAGGCCGCCCAGATCGATCCTCAGCAGAGGTTGTTGCTCGAGGTCGCCTGGGAGGCGCTGGAGGATGCAGGGCTGATCCCGGAGCGCCTGGCCGGCTCGCCTACCGGCGTCTTCGTGGGTATCTTCATGGACGATTACCGGCGCCTGCAGCTCGCGGACCGCCGAATCCTCGACAGCCACTCGGGCCCCGGTTCCATCTTCTGTATCGCCGCCAACCGGCTCTCCTACCTGCTCGACCTGCGCGG
>Ga0134122_10001085_pt1 | contig 19518 bp, 17 predicted proteins | sample KB302_FD_96461 | JGI IMG/M metagenome (GOLD analysis project Ga0134122, IMG submission 96461) | Terrestrial soil microbial communities without Nitrogen fertilizer from Kellogg Biological Station, Michigan, USA - KB3-0-2 | ecosystem: Environmental > Terrestrial > Soil > Unclassified ... | reverse complement strand
GCCCGGACGTCGGTGTCCTCCAGCTGGATCTTGGCGTTGTCCACCGACACCTGGGCATTCACCACTTGCGACTGAGCGTCGGCGTAGTCGAGCAGCGCCGTCTCGTGCTCCTCCTCGGTGATCGCCTGGGTCTTGAACAGCTCGTCGGCCCGGTGCTTCTGGCTGGTGGCGTTGGTGAGCTTGGCCTTCGCCACCGTCAGGTTGGCCTGGGCCTGGGCCAGCGCGTTCCTGGCGTTGCGCGGGTCGATGTGCACCAGCAGCGTGCCCCGCTTGATCAGCTGGCCGGTTTCGGCGTTGAGCTGGAAAAGGAGCGGGCGAAGGAATCCGTAAAAGCCCATGCGGACGACATTCTACGGGTGGTACGGGCGCGCCGGTGGGTTCCCGAACCGGCCCGTTGACCTGTGCTATAGTCCAGGGCCAAGTCTATGGGTTCAAACCACTTGTCGGCCCATGGACAGCGCGGAGGACGAACGGTTGAGCACGGGAATCGACACCACCGAGGTGCGGATCTTCGGCGCCGCGTACAACGTCCGCGGTAGCGACGGGGGCGGCCATGTCCAGGCGCTCGCGGATCTCGTCGATGGAAAAATGCGCGAGATCGCGAGGCAGGTGCGGACACAGGATACGGCGCGGATCGCGATTCTCGCCGCGCTCAACCTGGCCGATGAGCTCTTTGAGCTGCAAAGACGGCAAGAAGGGGAACGGGTCGAAGTTCGAGAAAGAGTGTTCGAGTTCGTGAAGGAGTTGGACGCGGTCTTCGCCGAGGAACCGGCGGAGACGGCGACCGACGCCTTCTGAGATATGATTTTGCGTGCGCATCCCCCGGATGGTGCGAGATGGGCTTAACGATCGTAGAACCAACGTTATACCCCCGGGAGCTCAGATTCCGCGCGGCCCGTGCCAGCCTCGCTCGTACGAGGACGCTAACGGCTCGTGGAGAGGGCACCCACCTGTTTTCGTTACAGGTTCTAAAACGCACAGTCCACTCGTATCCGCGGGCGATGCGCATTTTAAATCCACCGCACGCTCTTGAGGTTTTGGCCCCGACCCTCCCTTAGATGGGGAGGTCGAATTGAGCACGAATCTTTTGATTTTCATCGCGGCGCTGGTGCTGGTCGCGATTGCCATCTCCTTTTTCCTGCTCCGATGGGGGAAGCGGGAAGCCACGCGTCTACGTCTCGAAGCCGAGCAGCGCGCCAAGCAGATCCTCGAAGACGCCGAGCGAACGGGCGAGACGAAAGTCCGCGAGGCGGAGCTGGCCGCGAAGGAAAAACTGCTCCAGGCGCGCAGCGAGTTCGAGAGCGCCTCGCGCAAGAGGCGCTCCGAGTTGGAGCAGGTCGAACGCCGGCTGACCCAGAAGGAAGACACGCTCGACAAACGGACCGAGGATCTCTCGCAGCGCGACCGCGAGGTGGCGACCCGCGAGCGCACGTTGGGCGGCCGCGAGCAGACGGTCGCGCAAAACGAGGCCGAGGTGGCGCGGCTGCTCGCCGAAGAGCGCGAGAAGCTGGAGCACATCGCCGGCTTGACCGCCCAGCAGGCGCGCGAGGAGCTGGTCCGTTCGCTCGAACAGGACGCCCGCATGGAGGCGGCCAACATCGTCAAGCGCCTGGAGGACGAGGCGCGCGAGACGGCGCACAAGCAGGCGCAGCGGATCATCGGCATGGCGGTCCAGCGCGCCGCGTCCGACTACGTGTCGGAGGCGACGGTCTCGGTGGTCATGCTGCCGAACGACGAGATGAAGGGGCGGATCATCGGCCGCGAGGGCCGCAACATCCGCGCTCTGGAGACCGCGACCGGCGTCGATCTGATCGTCGACGATACGCCGGAGGCGGTGATCCTCTCCGGCTTCGACCCGTTCCGCCGCGAGGTGGCGCGGGTGGCGCTCGAACGGCTGATCACGGACGGCCGCATTCACCCGGCGCGAATCGAGGAAGTGGTCGAAAAGGTGAAGGCCGAATTCGAGCAGAAGATCTTTGCCGAGGGGGAGGCGGCGTGCCTCGAATTGGGCATCCCGGATCTCCACCCGGAGCTGACCAAGCTGCTCGGCCGCCTGCGCTACCGCACCTCGTACGGCCAGAACGTCCTGCACCACAGCCGCGAGGTGGCGTTCCTGGCGGGCGCGATGGCCGCCGAGTTGAAGGCGAACGTCCACGTCGCCCGGCGCGCCGGAATCCTGCACGACATCGGCAAGGCGATCGACCGCGAGATGGAGGGCACCCACCTCCAGCTGGGCATCGAGCTGCTGCGGAAGTACGGCGAAACCGAAGAGGTGGTTCACGGCATGGCCTGCCACCACGGCGACTACGACCCGCAGACGGTCGAGGCGGTTCTGGTCACCGCGGCCGACGCGCTCTCCGCCGCCCGGCCCGGCGCCCGGCGCGAGGTGCTCGAAACCTACGTCAAGCGGCTAGAGAAGCTCGAAGAGATCGCTTCCAGCTTCAAAGGCGTGCAGAAGACGTTCGCGATCCAGGCCGGCCGCGAGATCCGGATCATCGTCGATAGCGGCAAACTGTCGGACGATCAGGCGCTTTGGCTGTCCAAGGACATCGCGAGGAAGGTCGAATCCGAGCTCACCTACCCCGGCCAGATCAAGATCACGGTCATCCGCGAGACCCGCTCGATCGAGTACGCCCGATGAAGCTGCTGTTCGTCGGCGACGTGATCGGAAAACCGGGGCGCCGGGCGGTCAAGACCCTCGTGCCCCGCCTGATCGACCAGCACCGGATCGACTACACCGTGGTCAACGTCGAAAACTCCTCGGGCGGCTTCGGGGTCACCCCCGACGTGCTGAATGAATTCGAGAGCTTGGGGATCGATTGCTACACCACCGGCAATCACGTCTGGGACAAGAAGGAGGGGGTGGAGCTGCTCTCGCGCGAGCCGCGCCTGCTGCGCCCCGCGAACTATCCCGAGGGAAACCCCGGCAAGGGGCTCTACGTAGGGGAGACCGCGGCGGGGATTCCGGTCGCGGTGATCAACCTCGAAGGCCGCGTCTTCATGAGCCATCTCGATTCGCCGTTTCACGCGGCCGACCGGTTGATCGCCTCGCTCGACCCGAAGGTCAAAGTGATCCTGATCGACTTTCACGCCGACGCAACGAGTGAGAAGCAGGCGCTCGCCTTTTATCTCGACGGCAAGGTGAGCGCCGTGCTCGGCACCCACACCCACGTGCCGACCGCCGACGAGCGCGTGCTCTCGGGAGGCACCGCGCTGCTCACCGACGTTGGGATGACCGGACCGTACGATTCGATCATCGGCATGCGGGTGGACAAGGTGCTGCGCCGGTTTCTGCTCCAGACCTCCGTGCCGCTCGAAGTCGCGAAGCGCGATGTCCGGCTGGCCGGAGCCGTGGTGGACATCGACGAGGAGACCGGCAAGGCGCGCGGCATCGAGCGCCTGCTGATCCCCTGCGGCGACGACGCCTGAGAAAATCGTAGACCCGGAAGCCGCCGCGCGGCGGCGGCATTCCTTTTGCTTTCTCGTTGTCCGTTCCATGCACCGGGATTTCCTTTCCGCGCTCGGACCTCACGATGAGCAGCGACGCCGCAAACGCCCCGCTTCCCCCGCTTGACGAGCTTCTCGGCTCGCTCGGTAAGTCTCTGTATCAAGAGGGGTTCGGCGCGGTCGCATTGCTCGACGACACGGCCGTTCTGTGCGAGGCGAACCACGCGTTTTGCCGGCTTCTACAGTTCGACCGGCCGGACCTGATCGGTCAGACGCTGTCGTCCTTCCTGTTGCCCAGCGCCAAAACCTTGGGCGACGCGGCGCTCGCCGGCTTGCAATCTCGACACGGTTTCGAAGGCGAGTTTCCCATTCTTGCAGCCGACGGCTCGCTGATCGAAGTCGAGTGGCGATTCCGGCCGTGCATCGCTCCGGGTCTTCATCTCGCCTTCGCCCGCGATCTTCGGCCGGAAAAGCAGCTCCACCGGCTGCGCCGCGAGCTCGAACAGGCGCGCCTGTTCGCGGTCGATGCGGTCGATGCGAAGGATCGCTTCTTCGCCGCGCTGTCCCACGAGCTGCGCACTCCCCTCGCCCCGGTGATGCTCACGCTTTCGGCGATGCAGGGGGCCGACGACCTTCCCGAACGGTTCGCCCCGATGCTCGAACGGATCCGGCGCAACCTGGAGCTGGAAGTCCGGCTGATTGACGACCTGCTTTCCAAGGGCACCAGCTCGGCGGTCGCCCAATCGGTCGACTCCGCCAAGCGGAGCCCGGATCGCGCCCGGCCATCGGATTCGCCGCCTCATCTGCTGCTGGTCGAAGATCACGACGACACGGCCGAGGCGCTCGCGGTTCTGCTTCAGGACTCGGGTTTTCGCGTCACCCGAGCCTCCTCGGTGGCCGATGCGCTCGCCGCAGCGTTTCAAGCCCATACCGACGATCAAGAAAACTTCCATCTCGTCTTGAGCGACCTCGGCCTGCCCGATGGCGACGGCTGCGACCTGATGCGGGTCCTGTCGAAACGGCACGGCTTGAAGGGTATCGCGCTCTCCGGCTACGGCATGGACGAGGACATCCAGCGCGCTCTCGCCGCCGGCTTCGCCCGCCACCTGACCAAGCCGGTCGATCTGCGCCGCCTGATCGACGTGATCCGCGAAGAGCTGCGGTAAGAGTTCAATCTCGCGGGTCGATCACGTCGTAGAGCGCCGAATAATCCGCTCCCCCCTGGCCGCTCTCGACCGTCCGCACCAAGACATCCCGCACAGCATCGGCGACCGTGGCGTCCAACCCGAGGGTCTCGCATTCGGCGCGGATCAGGTCGAGATCCTTGAGCATCAGCTCGGCGGGGAAGCTCGGCTGCGCGAAATCCCGAATCCGGATCTTCGGCAGCTTGCCGTCGAAGCTCGGCGCGTAGAGCGCGCTCTTCCGGAGGATGCCCAGAAACAGATCGAGATCGACGCCGGAACGGCGGACCATTCCGAGCGACAGCGAGAACGCCGCGATCAGATTCGGGATCAGCTGGTTGAGCGCGAGCTTGAGCGCCGCCGCCTGGCCGACCGGCCCGACGAGGGTCGGCGGCCCGAGCGGAGCGAGCGACTTTTCCACCCGAGCGTAAAGTTCCGGATCGCCCCCCACCAAAACCTGCATTGTGCCCGCGCGCGCCTGGGGCGTGCTACCGAGCACAGGCGCCTCCAGGTACCCGGCGTCGGCCGCCTCGATCTCCGACGAAAGCGCCCGGCTCTCGCCCGGCGCGATCGTGCTCATCTGAACGAACGTCTTGCCCGAAAGGGCAGAGAGCGCACCGTCCAGCGCGGCGTGAATCGCCGGGGCGTCGCGCAACATGGCGAGCACGATTCCGCCCTCGCCCACCGATTCGATCGCCTCGCGCGCCGTATCGGCGACCTGAGCACCCTGTGCCGAGAGCGGCTCGGCTTTCGCCCGGGTACGGTTCCAGACCGACAGCTCCACCCCCTGTTCGAGCAGGCGCTCGGCCATCGCGTAACCCATCAGTCCGGTGCCAAGAAGTGCGATGCGCATAGGGAGGAGATTCTCCGATTCTGGCGGGCTCGGTCAAGGCCGGTAAGTCGCCGAGCAGTCGGGGCCTTCCCAGACCTCGACCTCGGCGAGCGGCGCGCCCGGGAGGGCCTCGGCGAGCCGGTCGAAGAACCAGGCCGCCACGTGCTCGGTGGTCGGGCTGATTTGGGTAAACGGCGCCACCGAGTTCAAATCCCGGTGATCGAGCTGGGCGCAGAGCGACAGGAGCGCGTTCTTCACTTCGACGAAATCCCAGGCCATTCCGTCGGCGTCCAGGCGATCCGTTTCGAGGAACGCCTCGACACGCCAGGAGTGCCCGTGGACGGCCTCGACGGCGCCGCGATAGGAGGTCAGATGGTGGGCGGCCTCGAAGCGGCCTCGGACGCGCAGGCGGTAGCTCGGCATGGGGCCATCATACCGGGCGGGCGCCCGGGTTTGCCCTCCGCGCTCCTCTGGGCGACAATCACCCCATCCGGTGGCGAGTACCCATCCCGCGGGATCTCGGTTTTGCCTGGGAGGACCAACGTTTGCGTCGAGTAGGAATCTTCGGCTGGGGGATCGTCGCCCCACGGTCGCCCAATGTCGCCGCGTTCGCGGCCAATCTCGAATCCGCGGAGAGCTGGCTGACGCCTTTCCACGGCTTCGGCCCGGACACCTTCCTCGTCGGCAAGCCCGAATTCTCGTTCGAGGAGTACCGCTCATGGATCGTCGAGCGCTTCCCGCCGAGCCGATTTCACACGCTCGAAGCGAAGATGGACCTGCCGACGCAGTTCGCGATCGGCGGCTTCATCCAGGCGCTCCAGCAGAACCCGGGGATCGAGCAGGAGCTGTCGCGGCTCGGCACCCGGACCCGGGTCTATGTCGGAACCGGGCTCGGCAATCTGGCGACGATCTCGGACGCGACCCTCGCCCTCCGTCGCGGCCAGCGGCGCTGGGATCGCTTCTGGGCAGAGCGCCATCCCGAATTCGCGGCGGCGAGCGCCGGAGACGCCTCAACCGATCCCGCGCGCCCGCCCCATCCAGACACGGTAGGGATCGACGATCGGGACGAAGCGCAGGGCGCCTGGTGGCACTGGTGGGCCGAGCGCTCGACCGAGCTGCCGGTCTACCTGGCCGAGCTGGCGGAGATCGAAGGGCACGGCATCCACGGCGACGTCGAGAAGGCCAAGATGTCGGTGATGAAGGAGAAGCAGCGCGGCCACGCGAAGCTCCAGGAGAAGTGGCAGTGCCCCGAGCCGCCCTGGCGCGCGGTCTCCGCGAACCTGTTATGGAACATCCAGAACACGCCTTCGTCACAGATCTCGATCCTGGGCAAGATCACCGGCCTCGCGTTCGCGCCGGTCGCCGCCTGCTCGACCTTCGGGGTCACTTTGAAGCTTGCGATGGACGCGATCCAGGCCGGCGAGGCCGACGCGGTCGTGCTCGGGGCGACCGACCCGCCGCCGCTGCCGATCACCGTCGCCGCGTTTTACGCCGGGCGGGTCATCTCGGCCGACGCCGCGGTCTCGAAACCGCTCACCACCCTGCGCGGCACCCACGTCGCGGGAGGAGCGGCGATCTGGATTCTTGGCGACTACGAGCACATGACCGCGCGGGGCTTCAAACCGCTGGGAATGGAACCGGTCGGGGTGGGCGTCTCGTCGGACGCCGACCACATCATCACCCCGTCGATCGAGGGGCCATCCACCGCGATCCGCGAAGCGCTCGCCGCTTCGGGAATCGATCCGGCGACGATCGGTTCGTGGGACCTCCACGCCACGGCGACTCCTGGCGACTGGAAGGAGATCGCTACGCTGCGCGGCATGGTGCCCGACCAGGTGCTGGTCACCGCGCGCAAAGGGACCTTCGGCCATGGCATGTCCGCCGGGGGCGGCTGGGAGCTGACCGCCCAATATCTCGGCTACGACCGTGGACGCCTCTATCCCACTCCGCTCGCTCAGGAAGAGCTGAACGAAGAGATCGGCCGCCTCCATCCGCTCTACGTCTTCGACGCCCCCTGCCCCGCCCCGCAAGGTCCGGCGGGCAAGCTCTCCATGGGCATCGGCGGCATCAACGCCTGCGTGATCTCGCGCCCCTGGAGCTGATCGCAGCTGATCCCAATAGCTAGGGCTTGCCGAACCGCCACCGGGCGGAGGCCGACCAGACGGTCGCGCGGGCGGTGTAGCTGCCCGGGCTCGACTCCGAGGTCTCCTGGCCGCTCGCGCGGTTGCGGTCGTGCTCGTGGAGCGAATAGCCGAGATCGAACGAGATCTGCGGGAAGTTGTAGGTCGCTCCGACCGCGTAGACCATGGCGTCGCCGCGGGGAAAGCCCGGGCTTACGGCGTCGCCTCCAACCGGCGACTCTTCCCGCGCGATGCCGCCGAACAGGCTCACCTGATCGTTCAGGTCGCCTTCGACCCCGAGGCGGAGCGACAGCGTGTCGTCCCAATCGCCGAAGCGGGTGAAGCGTTCCCCTTCCGAGGAAAGTCCCCCGGGACCGAAGCGGATCGTCGAGGCGCTCACGTCCGACCATTTCTGCCATGCGGCGTCGATCTCGACCCGCAGCTCCGGGTAAGGCGCGAACCAAATGCCGGTCGAAGCCTCCGCGGGTAGCTCGAAGGTCTGGCTGACCGAACCGCTCGACCGGAAGCGCGCCTGATCGGGCGCGGGCAGCTGGATGTCGCGGATGCGGTACCGAGCGTCTCCTGAGCCCTCCAGCTCGACCGCGCTACGAACCACACCTCCCCATCCCCATCGCTCGCTCGCGTAGTGCAACGCCAGATCCCAGCCGAGACCATCGACGTCGGACTTGCCCCGGCGCTCCTCTTCCGCAAGCCGCGTGAGGGCGATCACGGGGAACGGCGTGATCGCGAAGACCCGGCTGTCATCCTGTTCGAGCGAGCCCTGGAGGTAGCGGACGCCCCCGCCGACGCTCCACCCTTCGCTCAAGCGAAACGCGACGACCGGATGAAGCTGAAAAACGTTCAGCTCGAACTTCTTCTGGTCGAATCGCTCCGGGAACCCCAACGGCTTCCAGTCGAGCGTGGTCCAAAACGGCGCATCGAGGCCGAGCCCCAAGGCCCAGCGGGAATCTTTCCCGGGGCGCCAGGTGGCATAGGCGGCGGGCGGAAACTGGATCACGTGCCCGGCATCGAACGAGACGCTGCGGTTTCGGAAGTTGTCGGTGTCGTTCTCGAAATCGAGCCCGCCCTGGAACTGAAATCCATCGAGCTGCGCAATCGCGGCGGGATTGAACGTGACCGCCGAAGGATCGGAGGCCCGGGCCGTGAACGCACCCGCCTGGCCGGTCGTCCGGCCGCCGTGCTGGAACAGGCCGTAGCCCACGGCACCCGCGGGATTCGCGGCGAAGAGGACGAGCAGGAACGCGAGAACCGAAGCACCGGCGTACGGCGTGCGGCGGGATCCGAGGCGAGGAGAAGAGAAGTGGAGCACGCGAACCTCCCAAAGCCCGACCTTTAGAGGGCGGACGTAGTAGTCGATGGATCTTATTCGACGGCAAAGATTTCCGGCACGATACGCCCCTCGTCGAGGGTCAGAACCGCGAGCGTGAGCGGCAACCGAAACCGTCGAGCGCCGCAGGCGCCAGGGTTGATCCACAGCGCCTCGCCCCGCCATTCCAGCTCCGGCCGATGGGAGTGACCGAACGCGACCACCCGCATCGATCGCTGCCAACGGGGAGGAATGTCCTCCCGCCGATGGACCAGACCGAGCGAGATCCCCTCGATCTCGACCGTGGCCGTATCGGGCAACCCTGCAAGCTCGCCGCCATCCGTATTGCCCCGGACCGCCGCAACCGGAACCCCGGGCGTGATCGCCGCAAGCCGCGCCAGAATCTCCGGCGAGCCGACATCTCCCGCATGAAGGATCCGGTCGCACCCGGCGAGCAACTCAAGGACCCGAGGCCGGAGCAGGCCGTGGGTGTCGGAAAGCAGGCCGATGCGCATCGGGGTCGATTGTAGCGGGAACGGCGTGCTAGCTTCCCCCGCCAGAAGGTTCCGATGACGCCCGACTCCCTCCCCCCCGTCCTCCACGTCGCGCTCGTCCATCCGGAGATCCACTGGAACACCGGGGCGGTCGGCCGGACGTGCCTTGCCACCGGGGCACGATTGCATTTGATTCGGCCGCTCGGGTTTTCGCTCGACGACAAGCAGGTGCGGCGGGCGGGGCTCGATTATTGGCCGCGGGTGAATCCTCGGGTGTGGGAGAGCTGGCCGGAATTCGAGACCGAGCTGTCAGACTTGGGAGCGGCGTTCTTCTTCTCCGCCGAAGCGCAGCGGACGCTTTGGGAAATCGACTTTCCCGATCGGACCGTGCTCGTCTTCGGGCGCGAGAGCGTCGGGCTTTCCCCCGAGATCCGCGCGCGGTACCGCGAGAAGCTGGTGAAGATCCCGATGGCCGATCCGGAGCTGCGCTCGTTGAACCTGTCGAATTCGGTCGCGATCTCGTCCTACGAGGCGCTACGCCAGCGTGCGGTCAGGGCGCGTCCCGCTGCACCTTAACCCGCGTGTAGGCGACGCGGAACCCTGCGCGCTCGAAGTTGCGTTGCGACCCGCTGCCGGGAAGGGTCATCGCAGCGGCCAGGTCGGCGCCGCAGGAGCGCGCATAGTCGAGGCCCTCGCGGATCAGCGCGGATTGGATTCCGCGCCCGCGAAACGCCGGCAGCGTGCTCTGCCCGGCGAACAGCGCCACGCCCTCCGCCTGTTGCACCGAGCCGCCGCCGGCTGAGACGCCGTCGCAGCGGACGATCCAGGACGAGGTGGATTCGGCGACCGCCATGCCGGCCATGATCTTCACCAGGTCGGCCGGCGGCTCCTCTCCCTCGAAGAAACCGGCCGCGACGATCTGCGACCAGAGGAGCGCCTCCTCCGGTGCGGCGCGGGAGACTTCGAGCCCGACGGGGTGGGGACCCGGCACGAAGTCTCCGATTGACCGGAAGAGCACCTGGGACAGCTCGGTCATCCGGTAGCCGCGCTCGGCGAGCAGGGGGAGCAGCGAGGGATCGGAGAACGGGCAGATCTCGTAGATCGCGGGCTCGCCGCGGTCGAAAAAGAACCGCTCCAGCGCTTCGAAGGCGGCGGCCTCCACGGGACCTTCGAGCCCAATGCCGAGCGCCTGGTTGACCGGCGATCCCGCCCCCGAGTAGAGAGCCCAGCCGCCGCAGTGCGGTTCGGCGGCGCCGCCCGACGGATTCGCCGCCCGGGCGACCTCGGTGAAAGCGCGGCCGGCGATCGCTTCGGCCATTTCGATCCGGCGGGCCAGGTGAAAATCGATCATGGGGCCTCCTTCACTTCCTTGAAAGGGCCAAAACCGCCGCCGCCCGGGGTTTCGAGCAGCAGCCTGTCGCCTGGGCCGACCTCGCGCGCAGCCGAAGGGGGGAGCACCTCGCGCTCGCCGTTCGCGCGGATCAACGTCTGGCGTCCCCGCGCACCCGGCTCCCCGCCTTCGAGTCCGTAGGGCTGTTCCACGCGATGTTGGGTGAGCAGGGAGAGCGACACGGGCGCCAGGAATTCGATCTCGCGCACCGCGCCGTCGCCGCCGCGAAATCGCCCGGCGCCGCCCGAGCCGCGGCGGATCGCGAAACGGTGCAGGCGCACCGGGTAGCGGTGTTCGAGGATTTCCGGATCGGTGATCCGCGTGTTGGTCATGTGGGTATGGACCGCGCTCGCGCCAGCGTGGCCTTGGCAAGCTCCGGCGCCGCCGCAGACCGTCTCGTAGTAGCCGAAGCTCGGGTTGCCGAACAGGGTGTTGTTCATCGTCCCTTGCCCTCCCGCCACGAGCCCCAGCGCGCGGAGCAGCGCATCGACCAGCCGCTGGCTGGTCTCTACGTTTCCGCCGACCACGGCGGGGGCGTTCGCCGGATCGTCGGGAAACGGCGGATCGAGCAGGCAGCCGGGCGGCATGCGGATCTCGATCGGCCGGAGAAACCCTTCGTTCAGCGGCATCGGCTCGGCCACCAGCAAGCGCAGGACGTAGAGGATGGCGCTCCGCACCACGGCGGGCGGCGCGTTCAAGTTTCCCGGATGAACGCCCGCCGTGCCGGCGAAATCGATCGTCGCCCGGCCGGCGTCCGCTCCGCCCGCCACCTCGATGGTTACGGCGATCGGCGAGCCGTCGTCGAGCCGTTCGACCGCGGAATAGCTTCCGGGAGGAAGCCGGGCGAGCGCCTCGCGCAGGCGCGCTTCGGCCCGATCGGCGAGCGCCGCCATGTAGTGGCGGAGCGTCTCGCGGCCGTGGCGCAGACCCAGCCCGCGAAGCGCCTGTTCGCCGCAGCGGTTCGCCGCGAGAGCGGCTTCCAGATCGGCCAGGTTTTCGCGCACCGCCCGCGTGGGGTACGGCCCGCCCGTCAGCAGCCGCTCGATCTCGTCCCAACGGGGCACCCCGCCCCGCACCAGGTAGGTCGGCGGAATCACCACCCCCTCTTCGATCAGCCGTGTAGCGTCCGGCGGCATCGAGCCCGGGCGGGTGCCGCCGATCTCCGCGTGATGGGCGCGGTTCGCGACGTAGCCGAGAATCTGGCCCTGGTCGTCGAACACCGCCGAAACCAGCGTCACGTCGGGCAGGTGCGAGCCGCCGTAGGCCGGGTGGTTGGTGACCACGGCATCGCCCGGCCCGATCGGAATCGTCTGCAGCAGACGCCGGACGCACAGGCCCAGCGCCCCGAGGTGGACCGGAATGTGCGGCGCGTTCGCGACCAGGACGCCCGCCGGATCGAGCAGCGCGCAGGAGAAATCCAGGCGCTCCTTGACGTTGGTCGAGACCGCCGTGCGCCGGAGCTGTTCGCCCATGTCGCGCGCGACCGCCGCGAACCTCTGGGTGAACAGCTCCAGCTCGACCGCTTCGGGGCGCGATCGCTCCATCTCAGGGCTCAGCATGCTGCGCCCCTACTTGCCCGTGTCGGGGGGCCCGGTGCGGCATTTGCGCCCCTACTTGCCCGTCAGCTCCGCCACCAGGCGATCCGCGCCGTAGACCGTGCGCAGCGCTTCGAGCATGCCGCCCGAATCTACCGCGACGGTTCGGTTTTTGGCCGGATCGAACCAGAAGCTGCCGCCGATCGAGTGGATGTTGCCGTCGAAGCAGAGTCCCACCAGTTGGCCATGTTTATCGACCATCGGGCTCCCCGAATTGCCCCCCGTGATGTCGGTCGTCGCGACGAAGTTGATCGTCGTGCCGGGTTTGAGCTTCGGCTTCGCCTCAAGCCAGGTCGGCGGCAGCGCAAACGGGTCCTTGCCGGTCACCCGCGGATAGAGCGCGCCGAACGTGGCGAACGGTCCGACCTTTGTTCCTCCCTCGTCCCACCCCTCGACCGCGCCGTAGGTGAGGCGCAGGGTGAACGTCGCATCCGGGTAGACGCTCGTCCCCTCGATGAGGAATTGAGCGCGGGAGATCCGCTCCGTGGCGCTCGTTTCGACCGCTTCAACCTCTTTCTTGTAGCGGTCGAGCACCGCCCGCGCATCCGGCTCGACCAGCCGGGCCAGGCGAATCATCGGATCGTTCGAGGCTTCGATGGCGGCCTTGCCGCCCTCCCACAGCATCTTGCGAAATCCCGGATCGGCGAGCTTCGTGCCGGAGACCGCGGCGTGCGCCAGCTCGTCCGGCGATTGGTCGCCGAGCACTTTCTTCACCAGCAGATCGTCCGGCCCGAGCCATTCGCGCAGCTTTTCGAGCGCGAAACCGAGCTTCAGCTCTTCGAGATCCAGGGCGATCGGCGCCTTCGAGCCGAGAACCAGCTCCATCGAGGGGAGTTGGGCGTCGGTGTACTCGCGGAGCCTCTCGGTGTTCGGCAACGTCCTCTCGTTTCCGGCGCGCACCAGCGTCCGGGCATGTTGGAACAGGTCGCCGCCAAACCCCAGCCGCCCCTCCACCAGGACATAGCGAGAATAGATCGCGCGATAGACCTCGTGCGCGCGGGCAATTTCATCCCACGCCCCGGCGGCCGCCTTCACTTCCGGGTTGTCCGAGGCCGCCACCGCCTTTCGAAACGCCGCTTCCTGCTCCGCCTTCCGGCGGATGAAATCGGCGTCGTCGAGCGCCGCGAGCTGGCCGCGTCCGACCTTGAGACCGTTCTCGATTCGCAGCAGGTCATCGAGCATCACGCGGTTCTGCTCGGCCCCGAGCTTGCCGAACTGGATCAGCCGGCCGCGCAGCTCGGAGCCCATGTAAAGCCGCAAGGGAAGGAGTGCCGTGCGCCGGCTCTGCAATTGATCGACCGTCAAGCGGCGGTTGGTCGAGCCGGGATGCCCCGTCACGAACACCGGCTCTCCCGCCTGGGCGCCCGCGGCGCTCCAGGTCAGATGCTGGTCCGGGTGCAAGGGCTTGCCATCTTCGTAGACCCGCACGATCGACATGTCCAGGTCGTAGCGCGGAAAGTTGAAGTTGTCCGGGTCGCCGCCGAAGTTCGCGATCGCGATCTCCGGCGCGAACACCAGGCGGACGTCTTGATACCGGCGGTAGGTGTAAAGCCAGTTCTGGCCGCCGTCATAGAGATCGACGATCTCGCAGCGGATCGCCTTGTTGCCCGACGCTTTTTCGCACTCCGCTTCGAGCCGGGTCTTTTCGGCCTGGCGGGCGGGATAGGCCGCCGCGCTGTCGAGGCCATGGATCGCCGCGGCGATCTTCGCGGTCACGTTCTCCAGCTTGATCAGACTCGACGCCTCGAACGCCTCGCAGCGGCGCTCGTCCGCCGCGGTCTTGGCGTAGAAGCCGTCCGCGACGAGATCCTTGCCGGCCGTCGAAAGCTCCTGAAGGCACGAATCGACGCAGTGGTGGTTGGTGAGCACGAGGCCGTCGCCCGAGACGAAAGAGCCCGAGCAGCCCCCTTCGATCCGCACCGAGGAGAGGCGCAGATGATCGAGGAAAGCGTCGGTCACCGGAACGCCGTATTTGGCTTCGATCGCCGCGCGCGGCACGTTGTCGAACGTCCACATTCCCTCGTCGGCGCGGGCCGCCGAGCCGAGGCAGAGAGCGAAAACTGCAAAGGCGAGTGCAAATGAGCGGGGCATAAATCCTCCGTGAATTCAGGTGAGGAGAGAAACGATCGCGTCAGCGCGCCAGACGATCGAGCTCGGGGAGCCTCGGCCAGCGCACGGCCATGCCCAGGATCGCCACGACGATCAGCACCAGGGCGTAACGGACCGAGCCGGTGAGCGGAACCATCGCGACGCCGAGCCAGGCGACCATTTCGAGCAGGATGAAATCGATCCGGATCGCGCGCCGGTAGGCCGCGATCAAATCGGGCACAGACGAGGACGAAAACTTGGCCTGGCGCCGCGCCGCGTTGAGCAACATGCCGCGCAACCTGGAGGCGGCGAGGATGAAGATCATGGCCAAGAACGGCAGCGCCGTGCCGGCCGCACGGAACGCCTCGGGCGGCTGTTTCGCCCGCGCGGCGGGAAAGGCGAAAAGCGCCACCCCCGCGGCGACCGCGCAGCCGGAGAGAGCCCCGAGCGCCAGCCGTTCGAGACCGCTCACCGCGCGCGTCCGCTCGCGCGCCGTAGACGCAAGGAGAACCTCCGCGCTCTCGGGAGCTCGAACGCCTTCGGAACCGGTCAACCCTTCCATGGCGACCGAATCATAGGGCACTACCCTTTCGCAGCACGAGCGCCTCGGCCCCATCTTTGAAACCTACCCATCCCGGTTCGACCACGGTCGCCGAGAGCGCCTCGACGATCAAACAGGGACCGGCGAACCGATCGCCGGGCAAGAGCGCGCTCCGCTCGAAGACTTCGACCTCGCGCCAGGCGCCGGCAAACCGCGCTCTGCGGCGTCCGCCGGATCGCGCCTCGCCCTCAATCGAAGGCCGCGGGGCCGGCGGCAACTCGCCGCTCCCGCCGGCCGAGACGACCACCCGAAGCGCTTCGACTTCGAGCCTGCGCCCCTCGGGCGCGTAACCATAGAGATCGCGGTAGGCGGCGAGGAAAAGGGCTCGCAGCTCGGCCCCCCATTCCAAACCCGTCCCCCGCGGCTCGATCGCGAGGGCGGTCTCCTGGCCCGCGAAACGCATTTGCACGATGCGGCGCCGGACCCCAATTTTCCCCCCTTCCGCCGCGACTTCAGCCAGCGCCTCCGCGGCCAGCCGGTCGAGCCGCTCGCCCAGCTCGCTCTCGATCTCGTCGAGCGGCCGCAGCACCTGGGCGACCGCGAAGCGATCGACCGCCGCAATCCCCAACCCGCGCGCCGAAAGGAGGCTCGCGTCCTCCGGCACCAGGACGGTCGAGATGCCGAGCAGCTCGGCCACCGCGCAGGCGTGCTGCGCCCCCGCGCCGCCGAACGCGACGAGGGCATACTCGGCCGGATCGTAGCCGCGACCGATCGAGATCCGCCGGATCGCGTCGGCCATCCGCTCGTTGGCGATCTCCAGGAACCCTTCGAGCAGCGGCTCCGGCTCCGAGTCCAATCGTTGGGCGATCTCGGCGATCCGCCGCTCGGCCGCGGCCGGCTCGATCGGAATGCCGAACCGAGCCGGATCGAGCCGCCCGAGCAGAAGATTGACGTCGGTGATCGTGAGCGGACCGCCCGCGCCGTAGGCCGCCGGCCCGGGGGAGGCCCCCGCGCTTTCGGGTCCCACGCCGAGCTGCCCGCCCATGAGACCGCAGATCGAACCGCCCCCGGCCGCCACGGTCTCGACCGCAAGCGCCGGGGCGACGAGATGCGCGTCGCCCACCCGATGCTCGAAGCGCAGATCGAAATCGCCGTCGTAGCGCGCCACGTCGGTGGAGGTCCCCCCCATGTCGAACGAAAGCGCGCGAGAAAATCCGGATCGCCGCCCGGCGGCGGCGGCTCCGAGCACTCCTCCCGCGGGACCCGAGAGCAGACCATCCTTCGCGCGATAGCCGTCCGCCCGGGCGAGCCCTCCGGCACTGGTCATCACCAACAACGAGCCACTTCCCAGCGCTCCGGCCACCCGTTCCAGATAGCCGCCGAGGATCGGCGCCAGATACGCCTCGACCACCGTGGTCGCCGCGCGCGGCACGAAGCCGATCTCAGGCGCCAGATCGGAGGACGCGGCGATGCGTGAGAATCCCGCTTCGCGAAGGATCGCAACCAGCTCACGCTCGTGGCGCGGATCGCGGTAGGCATGAAGGAGAGCCACCGCCGCCGAGGTCGCCCCTCCGTCGAGCGCCTCGCGGGCGCCGAGTCGAGCCGCCTCGCGATCGAGCGGCCGGAGCACCGAACCGTCCGCCGCGAGGCGCTCCGCCACTTCGATCACTCGGGCGTAGAGCGGCTGGGGTTTTTCGATCGCGAGCGCGAAAAGGTCGGGCCGCTGCTGGGTACCGATCGCCAGCAGGTCGGCGAACCCCTCGGTGACGAAGAAAGCGACCGGAGCGCCTTTCCGTTCGAGCAACGCGTTGGTGCCGCGGGTGGTCGCGAGACGCATCGCGAGCGGCGGCAGCGGCCGGCCGGGAGAGGTGCCGGTGGCGATCCGCGCGGCGAGGATCGGCGCCTCTTCCGGGCACACCAGCTCGCAGGCCGCCCCCTCGGCGAGAGCGGCAAGGGCGGGGAGCGACTCCTTATCGATATCGAGTTCGAGCCGCTTCTCGCCCGGGTCCCAATCGGCGGCCAGGATCTCTCCGACTGTATCGGAACCCCCGAGCAGCGGACGAAAAGTAAAGCCGCGGAAGAAACCGGCCGGCAGCTCGGGAAGCCCTTCGATCCGCAGACCGCGGCGTCCCACCGACGCCACGAACCGGCCGCGCAATGCGCTCGACGAAAGCACCTTCACCCGGCGGATTTCTGCCGAGGGCGACACCGCGATGCAGTCGGTGAACGTGCCGCCGGTGTCCACCCAGATCTGCCAGAGCGGCGAGGTCATGAAGCGTTGCGAACGGGCGGCGGCTTCATTTCGAGGCGGGCGCGGACTGGGAGCTCAGCCGCTTGTCCAGGCGCTGCACCCGGTCGTTCTCGGGTTCGATCGCGCGCGCTTTTTTAAGCCACTTCCTCGCCTCGGCGAGGTTCCCCTTGGCGAACGCCCATTGCCCCATCGCGGCGTACGGCTCGGCGTTTTCGCGGTAGAGGCCGAGCGCCCGGCGGTAGAATCGCCGCGCCTCGTCGAACCGATTGCGCGAGAGGGCCAGATCGCCCAGGCTCAAAAAGCTGTAGGGGTTTCTCGATCCCTGCTGATCCGCGATCCGCAACAGCTCCTCGGCCTCGGCCGCGTCGCCGCGCTGGCGTAGTAGGGCGGCCAGGTTTTGATAGGCCGAAGACGCCTGCGGGTCGGCTTCGAGGGCCGCCCGATACTGTGCCTCGGCGCCGGCCTGATCGCCCTGGCGCCGTAGAGCCACCCCGAGGTTCACCCGAGCCCCCGAAATGTCCGGCGCGAGCGCCACCGACGTATTGAGCAGATCGATCGCTGCGGGAAGATCGCCGACCCGGAGTTTCTCCGCCCCCAGGTTCGAATAGTAGAGCCCCACCGCGGCGAGATCGTCGAGCGCCCGCGCGTCGCGGTAGCTCACGACGGGAGCCACCGTAAAATCGAGCACCCGGGTCTGCGCCCCCGTGTCGAACGCCGCGCTCACGTGATTAGAGATCACGACCAGATCGCCGTCGCGCGAGAAGCGCTCGATGTCGTCGATCGCGAGATAGAACGTCGGAATGCCGACCGAACGCGCAAGACCGACCAAAAGGCTGGTAAACCCGAGGCAGTTGGCCTGCCGCTCGGAGAACACCACCGGCGCCGTGGTCGTCCGGCCGCCGACGTAGGAGGGCTTCAGATCGAGCAGCACCGCTTGGAACAGCCGGTCGAGCCGGACTTCGAGCGGCAGCCCCTCGGGCGCCGCCTTCAAGGCCCACGCCTGCATCTCGGGCGTGACCTCGAACGGGATCACGATCCGTTCGGGATCGAGGCCACGGTCGCGGATCTTCCGGACCAGATCGGTCCGGTCGTAGCCGCCCGACGCGACGCAACCGCCGAGCGCCAAGACGGCGAGCCCGAGAGCGGCCCTCGCGAACCGCCGGCCGGCGACTTCGGAGAGAGCCCGCGCCATCGTCGCCTCGGCTTCGGAGTCTTCAGGCCCGGGCGGGCGCGCGGCGAAACAGCAGCCGGCGCGACACGAACGTGAGCAGCAGGACGATCGCGATCACGGCGACGACCGGCAAGACGATCGCGACCACCGAGAGGAGGGCCGAGCCCCCCGCTTCGACGGTGGCGACGACCGGATTGCCCAAACCCCCGGTGGTCACGGTCGAGAACCCGCGCGCCGTGGCGGTCACCCCCTGGAACACCGCGGCGGTTCCGCCCCCGGCGACCAGCGCGAGCGACCAGCGCAGGAACGGGTCCATCCCCTGGGTGAGGGCGCCCGCCGTAAGGATCACCCCGGCCACCACCGCGGTGGGCGTTGCGATCGCGTCCAGCAGGTGGTCCACCCACGGGATGTAGTAGCCGAAGATTTCGAGCGCGGTCGCCACTGAGAACGCGATCAAAGCCGGGGTCGAGCCGATCCAGTCGAGCCCCGACCAGATCTGAAGATGGCCGCTCCGCGCCGCGAGGCTCGCAATCAGCATCGGGACGAAGACGCGAAACCCACAGGCGGCAGAGAGTCCGAGACCGATCAGGACGCTGAGCAAGGTTTCCATGGCAGAAGCTTACACCTCCTAGGAACCACTCTACGACCCCCGGGGCGGCCAAGTTTCCGCGGCGCGGCAAAAGGGGGTGGCGAAAAGAAGGCCGGGGGCAAGCGCCAGGGCGGCCACGGGGGGCCGCCCCTACGGGGATTCGGGTTCCTCCGAAACCCCGGATCTACGATGACGAATGTAGGGGCGGCCCCCCGTGGCCGCCCTGGTCACCACCCCCTACTCCCAAGCCGCCGCGCCGCCCCTCTCGGGCACCCAGACCAGCGTCAGCAGCCGGACGTCCACGTCGGCCTTCTTCGGTTTGATTGGCGCGCTCGTGAGCTGCTCGGTCGCCGGATCGAAGCGCTGGGCGAGGGCCGCCACCTCGGCGTCCAGCTGGGCGGAGACGTCGTGCAGCCTCGTCTGGAGCTGCTCCAGGCTCTCCTCGGCCGCGTCCACGTCTTTGCCTTCCTTATAGATCCGGGTGGCGCTCTT
>Ga0134122_10001083_pt1 | contig 19532 bp, 14 predicted proteins | sample KB302_FD_96461 | JGI IMG/M metagenome (GOLD analysis project Ga0134122, IMG submission 96461) | Terrestrial soil microbial communities without Nitrogen fertilizer from Kellogg Biological Station, Michigan, USA - KB3-0-2 | ecosystem: Environmental > Terrestrial > Soil > Unclassified ... | reverse complement strand
GTCCCAGCGTGACGCCGGCCCTGCGTGTTGCATCCACGGCGGCTTCGGCTTCGCTCTTCGTCAGCGCAAAAGGCTTTTCGCAGAACACGTGCTTGCCGGCTTTGGCGGCGGCGATGACCTGACTGGAATGCAGAGAATGGGGAGTCGCCAATACCACGGCATCGATCTTCGGATCCGCCAGCAGTGCTTCAAAATTTTCAGCCAGGCTGAAATTCTGCTGCTCGGCGAACGTTTTCAATTCCGGCGACACGGTGCGCGTCGCTCCCGCTATGAATTGAATCGAATCGCTGGAATTCTGGACGGACTCGACCAATGTCTTTCCCCACCAGCCCAGCCCGGCAATTGCTGCATGAATCATTCGTTTTTCCGGAGTCGTTGCACGGATTCTCCACCACAGGGCAAATCAAATAAGCGGGTCATATTACCAAGATTTGAAAAGCTGCAACGCGAATTTCCTTCCGGAGTTACCGCCGATACTTTCGCCACGTCAAACTTTAAGGCCCACCGCGCGCATCAATGCCAGCGCATTGCTCCGCTGAACCACGCCGGGGCGCAACATGTAATCGAAGATCATCTTTCCATCTTCCAGGCGGTCTTCGAAGTGCGCGTTTCCGGCGCGAGGCGAAAGCGCGTCTGCAACTTTCGCCAATGCCAGATCGTGTGTCGTGACGAATCCAATGGCTCCTTTCTCCACCAGACCGCGAATTACCGCCTCGGCGCCTATCGCCCGATCATGCGAGTTGGTTCCATAAAGAATTTCATCGAGCAGCAACAGCACCGGCAACGGTTTTTCGGTGAGGTCCATAATGTCGTGCAGCCGCTGGATCTCCGCATAGAAACGGGATGTGCCTCCCATCAGGGAATCCTGTACTCTCAGCGTCGCGCCAATAGCGAGCAGCGACATTTTCATGCTTGCGGCGCGGACCGGCGCACCCGCCTGTGCAAGCACCACGTTGGTTCCAACGGTTCGCAACAACGTACTCTTTCCGGACATGTTGGAGCCGCTGATGACCAGCAGTTGAAGGTCGCCGCTGAGCTTGATCGAATTGGGCACACATTGGGTTCGAGGCAATAATGGATGGCGAATCTCTTCCGCCTCCAGCACTGTGGGGCTGCCTTCGACAATTTCAGGAAACGGATCTTCCGGATGTTCGAATGCGTAGCCCGCCAGCGCGCACAACGCTTCCATTTCGCCGACAGTCTTCAGCCAGCCGTTCACGGCTTTTCCACTGCGCTGCCGCCACTTTTCAATCGCGAACGAGATCTGCGTCGACCAAAGCAGGAAGAATCCGATGAACATCAGCATTTCATTGCGCTGAGCTTCGAGCATGCCAATGTATCCAATCAGCGCCTTGATTTCCTTCAATGCCGATCCCACTTCGCCGCGCAGCTCGCGGAGCTTTGGAGATGAGACTTTGTCGCGCTCCAGCCTTTCCAAGGTCACCTGAAGGACGCTGAATTCCCGGGCGTGCGCTTCGGTGGCGTCTTTGACTTCCTTAACACGCAGCCGATACCAGGTTCCAAATCCGGCGTGAGCCACGGCAGCGGCGTAAAACAACGACAGCGGTGCGTTGAAGAACCAGTAAGCAACGAAGGCGAAAATTGTGAACGCCACAAGGAACGGCGCAATCAGGCGTGCGGCAGCCGATTCCAGCAGGATTGGAGCCAGCGCCCATCCGGTGATGCCTTCGGGTTGGACTGTGCTTTGCATTTCGCGTCCGAGTATCGCCAGGTCTTCCCGCAGATCGACGTTGTTGCGAAGTTCTTCGATGGCCTCCTGGCGCCTCAGAATCTCGTCTCGAGATGCCGGCTCCGAGAGCCATCGCGCCAGGGTTTGCTGACCGGTCTGCGTTCTCGCGCTGCAAAGCAGCTCGAAGAGCGATCCTTCACCGAAGATGTCGAGATCGTTGACGTACAGATTTGCGGCATCGGCAAATACCTTGCCGTCATTCCCGGTTCCCATCCACTTGCCTGCGATGCGAGCCAGGCCGCGTTCGTAAAACGCGACGGCGCGGAGCGCGCGCAATTCGCGCGGATAGACCCTCTGGCTGTACACGACAAGACCGGTATAGGCCGCCGCCGGAACAAGAATGAACCAGCCGGAAAACTGATGGAGTGCGAACACGAAATACAGGGCCAGAAAAAAAAGGAGACCGGCGGTGAGTCGAAGCGCTGCAACGGCTTTGGTTTTTCGATGGGACTCTGCCAACCACCGGCGGCGCGCAGCCAGGCGTTTCGTGTATTCGGCGGATGGATCCATTAATGATGGCAATGCTGGTCCTGAATTGCGAATCGACCGTGCAAAGCGCTGCTAGCGTGCGGGGGCCGTCGCAGGAGCGGCAACTCCGGTCAGCCGCTTCTCTATCTCCACGGCGCGAAGGCGTTCCGCTTCGGTCAAGCTGGATCGATCGAGGCCGAGAGATTCAGGCAGCGCATCCGGATATCGATATGCAGGGTCTGTTCCTTCTTTTTGCTGTACGAAAACTTTGTACACGCCGGGATTGACGAAGTCCGATGCCCATGGATAAAACTTTTCCGAAATGGCAATCCCCCGCTTATCGACTGGCGCCTTCTCCAACGAGACGCCGGTTCCGGTCTGTAATGCCCGCTGGGAGCCGAAATATATCGGCTTTAGCCCCGCGAGCTGGCCCACGGCCGCAAGGAGGCTGAAGTTGACGTCCGTCGTCATGTCATTGAGCGTCGGGCCCAGGTAAGGATCGGAGGTCGATACTTCCTGAGGAGTCGCGCCAGCGTCGACCAGGTTGGTCAAATTTGCCGCCCTGTGGACGGGACCGTAGGTTCGAAAATGCGCGGCATCCTCCGCCAGAATGCCGTCCCACGTGGTTCCGTAATCGATCGTCAGAATGTAACCGGATTTCAACGCCTGAGCCGAGCCCTGTATGAAACTCTCCGCACCTGGATTGACGTAAGTCACCAGTCCGCGAGGGTTCCTCGCCAGAGCACTGGCAAAGACCGATGCATTACGCCGCAGGTGAGCGGCCAGGTCGGGAATCAACGACGCCGGGACATACACTTCCTGAAACTCCAGCGCGTTCGCCGAAGTTTCATACTCCTTTTTGGGAACCAGGTTCTCGAGCAGGGCAATGAATGATTTTTGCGTCAGATATACGATCGGGTTCGCGGTTCCTGAGAAAAATTTCTTCTCCACAGCGAGGTCATCCGCTTCGACCGCCTTGACGACATCCGAGGAAACCAGCCGCCGGATGGTTTGCCAGTCTTTGGAAGGCAGTGAAGGAACCACATACGCCACTTCCGCGGTTCCGCTGGGCGACAGGATCACCTTGTGAACGCTGAAAGCATCCGGGAGTTCATTCGACAAGACCACCCCTTTCAGACTGCCGGGAGGAATGGTTGCGTTCGGATTCGTGGCATCTGCTACGCGTGCAGCAAAGCGGGTGCCGAACCTCTTGTTTCGATCGCGCTGAATATTGTTCAGGGCAGGCGAGCGGTCGTAGCAAATGTAGAGCACTTGATTGGCGAACTGCTTCCATCGCGCGTCCGTGCCGGTGGATTTCTGTTCCACGTATTCGAGTATCGATTCCGCCATTGCGCCATCACCCGGACCAAATTCCGCGATGGTGAATTTCTCATTGTCGGCGAGCGTTCCCGCCGTACGCATGCCTTCCCACATGTGAAAGATCTGCTCGGCAACCATGTGGCCGAATAATGGGGCCAGCACGATGGGAAAGGTCTGGTAGTCGTTCGTGAAGCTGACACGTCCGCTGCCGTAGTAGCCAAACTTCGGGTGGAACATTACCAGGTCCTGGTATTCCAGAAATGTCGGAAAGTAATCCTTGACGGCAGCCTGGGCTCCAGGAGCGATTTCCAGTTCCTGGTGGAGTTCCCATGCGTTTCTGAGATCACGGACTTTGGGGGCCTGGGCTTCCAGGATCAAGCCGGCGGCGCCCAACAGTATGGTTCCAACAAATACAAATCGTTTTAAAAGATGCCCCATTTGAATACGCATGGACTGCAGCTTAACTGCAAACCGGAGATCGCTGGTAACACTTTTGCGTGGCTGTTCTTTTGAAGAAAAGCCGACAACTGTAGGCGCGGTCTATGACCGCGCATGTTCCAGAATGCGAAGTACGTCAAATCAAGGATCGTGCGCGGTCATAGACCGCGCCTACAGTGGAGGAACGCGTTCGTCTTGAGAGCGGGCCTGTTTTATCTACGGTTGGCAGCCGGTGATGGTGTAGCATCTCCGGGGCCGAAGCGACCGTTCGTCTCCTCTGAAACAACTAACTACAAGAAGGTACTCCGATACATGACAACCAGTGTCCCGACGTTCGACCGCACGTCCGGCGACCCCGCCCGGTTCCTGCCGATTCTCATGCTGTTGTTCGCCGGCAGTGGCTGCTCTGCTCTGATCTATGAGATCGTCTGGTACCAATTGCTACAGTTGGCGATTGGTTCAACGGCAGTCTCGCTGGGATTTCTTCTGGCGACGTTCATGGGTGGCCTGGCTCTGGGCAGCTGGTTGCTGCCGCGGGTGGCGCCCGAGACAGGACCGAAGGCGAGGAGCCCATTGAAGCTCTACGCCATCATTGAAGCAGGGATCGCCGTGCTTGGACTGGTCGAGCTTGTTCTCATCCCGCTGGTTGTCCGTGTTTATATTGTTGGCCCTCAGACCGGCATGTCCGGGATGGTGTTGCGCGGATTGTTTTGTGCCATCGCGCTTTTGCCGCCGACTGCATTGATGGGTGCGTCCCTTCCGGCAATTGCTCGATGGGCCAAGGCGACTCCGCAAGGCGTTTCATGGTGGGGATTGCTCTACGGGATCAACACGGGAGGCGCCGTGGTCGGCTGCATGCTGGCCGGCTTCTTCCTGATGCCCAGGTTTGACACCGTCATTGCCACACTCACTGCCGTGTTGATCAATCTGATTGTGGCCGCGGTCAGTTTTCTTGCCGCAAAGCGAATACCTGATGATTCCACTTCTGCGAGCGCAACTGCTGCGGACACCTCCGTTCCCATGGCGGCTGTTACCGACAAGGCAGACCTCTGGCCCATTTATCTGGCAGTGGGAATGTCCGGCGCCAGCGCAATGGGCGCACAGGTCATCTGGACACGCAACATGGGTTTGATGCTCGGCGCGACCGTGTATGCTTTCTCGAACATTCTTGCAGCGTTCCTGATCGGGCTCGGCGGCGGTGCGGCTCTGGGCGCCCTGGGCGCCAAAGGACGCTCCCCGCGCGCGGCGCTGGGCTGGTGTCAGATTTTGGCGGTATTCGGCATGGCGTGGACGGCATACAACATCTCCACTGCATTACCCAGTTGGCCGATCGACACCTACTACGCCATCAAACCGATTTACATCTTTCAACTCGACTTCGCTCGCTCCCTGTGGGCAATCCTGCCCCCAGCGGCAATCTGGGGAGCGAGCGTTCCTTTGGCCTTTGCCGCTGCGGCCCGCTCCAGGTCGGGTGATGCGGGGCGCACGGTCGGCGGCGTCTACGCGGCAAACACCGTTGGTGCGATCTGCGGCGCTCTCGCCGTCAGCCTGATACTTGTCCCGCAGCTTGGCAGTCAATCGAGCCAGCGAATCCTGATGGCGCTATCGGCCGTCAGCGGCATCGTTGCGCTGTGGGCCTGGCTCGGCCGCGCCGGAGCGATAAGCACCATAGTGACGGCTGCCGGGGTTGCCGCAGCGATTTGGGCAATCATCGACGTCGCGCCGACTCCGGGCAACGTGATTGCCTGGGGCCGCCGCACCGCGGTGTTGTCCGCGAGTGCAAATATTCTGGAGTCGACCGAGGGAGTGAACTCCTCCTTCGCATTCTCACGGGATGTTGGCAATGGCGCCGTGCAGTTCCATGTGGGAGGACGTGTTGAAGCTTCGGACGCCTGGCAGGACATGCGCATGGAGCGGATGCTGGGTCACCTTCCCGCTCTCACCGCGGATCCGAAGTCCGTCCTGGTTGTCGGCTTTGGCGCGGGCGTGACGGCGGGAACTTTCACGCAATACCCGGGTGTCAAACGAATCGTTATCTGCGAGATGGAACCGAAGATTCCGGCGAGTTCAACGCGCTACTTCCCGGCACAGAATTACGACGTGATGCACAACCCCATCACGCAGATTTTCTACGACGATGCACGACACTTCGTATTGACGACCACGGAAAAATTTGACCTGATTACCTCCGACCCCATCCACCCATTCGTCAAGGGCAGCGCCAGCCTCTATTCAAAGGAATATTTCGAAATGGTTCGCGCCCACTTGAACCCGCAGGGAGTCGTCACGCAGTGGGTGCCGCTCTATGAGAGCGACCCGGAGACCGTGAAAAGCGAGATTGCGACTTTTTTTGAAGTCTTTCCCGGCGGAGAGGTTTTCGCCAACCTCAACGGCGGCACCGGCTATGACCTGGTGCTGATGGGCGGCGGCAGCGGCAAACCGATCGACATCGATGCGGTGGCATCCCGCACGCAGGGCCCGGAATATGCGGGCGTGCTGCAGTCGCTGCGCGATGTCGGTTTCACATCCGTCTACGATCTGTATGGAACCTTCGCCGGCAATCACGACGATTTGCGCGGCTGGCTTGTTGGCGCAGCCATCAATCGAGACAAGGATCTTCGGCTGCAGTACCTCGCCGGCCTGGCGCTCAACCAGCAAAAGGGCAATGACATTTATCAACAGATTGTCGTCAAGCGAAGCTGGCCCAGCCCCGATTTCACCGGCTCGGCAGGAGGGCTCGGCCCGTTAACCGGAGCCCTGGTGCATTGATTGGAAAAGGAACCAGCGAAGGACCTCATCGTCGTGTTTCTAAAACTCTCCGCCAGCTTCAACGGCAGGTCCGTGGCGGCGCGGCGGCAGGGCCCGATTCTCCACGGGCGGGCGGTTCGCGCATGTTAGACCCGCCTTCGTGAATGAGCCACTGCATGACTCTCAGAAACCGTCCGACGAATCGTTTCCACTACCGGATATCGATTCCAACGGAGTCGATCGGTCGCAAATCCGCCGGCAACTTGCATTGACCCCAAGCGAGAGGTTGCAGGCGCTGGAAGCCTTCCTTGCCTCCATCATTCTTATTCGCCGTGAAACCCGAAAGCCCTCAGTATCGCAAGATTCTCCTTCGGCTCGCTGACGAAGGAGTAGAAGTTATTGTTGTCGGTATGGCTGCAGGCATCCTCCAGGGCGTGCCGACGGCAACCTGGCATCTTGACGTTGTGCACCGCAGAACCTCGGAGAACATACAGCGCCTGCTTCGCGTCTTAATGGACATTCATGCCGTTGCGCGTGGTGATCCACGTCGGCTCAAGCCCAATGAAACTCATTTGATCGGTCCGGGCCACATTCTGTTGGAAACACAATTCGGCGATTTCGACTGCCTGGGCGCCATTGACGGTGGAAGGGCCTTTGAAGATCTCCTCGCTTCCACCACCGAGATCGAATTCGAAGGCCGTACAATACGTGTGATCACTCTTCGAGAACTTCTTGCAGTGAAAAGGCGGGCGGCACGGCCCAAGGATCTGGCAGCGATTCCCTATATCGAATCCACGATCGATGAAATTGAAGGCCGGGAATAGACGTCGAATCGCGGGTCGGCCGAACTCGAACGCGGGTGAAGGTTCGCGATAGAGGCAAGACAAGCCTGAGACCCTTCGATAACTGACGGCATGGAAAGCCGGAGACCCGTTGTGCCTCGGGAACGGCGATTGCACTCGCTTCGGAGCTCGGGGGATAACGGCCGAATACATATTGGGTCAGAAACAGACGATGACGGGTTTGGCGGACGAGCTCAAATACGTGACAGGCCGGCCGGTCCTGGATCGAACCGGAGAATGAACTCCACGCGGACTGTTAAGCCTGAACAAAAAAAAGTCCTCTATACGAATGCCGGGAAACCAATGGAGGACATCATGAGAAATCGCATCGTGCTCAAATTCAAGGCAACACTTTCGATCCTCGGGGCAGCTTTCCTCGCGCTGAGCGCTCTTTCCTCGCGTGCAGCCGACACGCTGCCGTCGCAATTGAGCGATGCGGCATACTGGAAAATGATTTCGGATTTTTCCGAGCCGGACGGCTCCTTCATCCTCGACTTCTTCACGTCCAACGAGCAGGGGCAGCAATACGTGCTTCCGCAGTTGACGAAATCGGTCGCGCCCGGCGGCGTCTACGTGGGCGTCGGGCCCGAACAGAATTTCACCTACATTGCCGCGCTTCGGCCAAAGATTGCATTCATCGTCGACATCCGCCGCGACATCATGCTCGAACACCTCATGTACAAGGCCATCTTCGAAATGTCGGCGGACCGCGCCGATTTCGCCGGCAACCTGTTTTCGAGAAAGCGGCCGGCAGGATTAACGGTGGATTCCACGGTGCAAGCCATCTTCCAGGCCTATGCGCCGGTCCGGGGCGAACCGGATTTGGCCGAAGCACATCTGAAAGAGATCCTTGCGCGCTTGAAGACGGCGCATCGATTCGCATTGAGCGACGCTGATGAAAACCGAATCCGTGTGATCTATATGACATTTTTCAGCGAGGGCCTGCGGATTTCGAGCGAAGGGCCCGACTATCCGGCATTGATGACACTGACCGACGCCGATGGCCGGAACTGGAACTTTCTCGCATCCAGGGAAAACTACGACCGCGTCCGCGCGATGCACGCAAAAAACCTGATCATTCCGCTGGTGGGAGACTTTGCGGGACCCAAAGCGCTACGGATGACCGGACAGTATCTTCGCGATCACGGTGCCATCGTGAATGTCTTCTATGTCTCCAACGTCGAGAATTACCTGAAGCAGACATGGACCGGCTGGACGCAGAACGTCGCGTCGCTTCCGGTGGATGCGTCCAGTTTGTTTATCCGGTGGTCGCTCGGCAGAGGCTCGGCGTCGCCAAACTGGCTGGACTCGATTGCCGATTTTGTCCGAACCGGGAATTCCCGATGATGCCATCGGAGAATTAACGCCCATGCCCCGTGTGGTGCCCATTTCTTCCGGCGACCATTTGCATCAAGGCAAGTATTCACTTGCGATGTCGATGCAGACCGACGAAGAGTTGATGGTGGCGGTGCGAGAGGGCCGGACCGGCCAAATGGAAATCCTGTTTGGCCGGTATCGCCAGTCTCTCTACGAGTTCTTCAGCAGGCTTACCGGAAATCGCGTGGCAAGCGAAGACCTGGTTCAGGAAGTATTCGTCCGGATTTTGAAATACCGGGGAACCTACCGGGAAACGAATCGCTTCGTCACGTGGATGTATCAGATCGGCCGCAACGCCCGGGCCGACTATCTTCGCAAGCACAGACTCGTTCCCGCGGAAGTCACTGCAATCGCACGTTCGGAGCACGACATTACGCCGAGCCGTCAGCTCGAGGAAAACGAGGAAATGGCGCTGCTTCACTGCGCCTTGATGCAGATGTCCGAATCGAATCGGGAACTGCTGATCCTCGTCCGTTACCAGGAGATGAAGTACGTCGACATCGCGGAGCTTCTTGGCATCGAAGCCGGCATGGTGAAGAGCCGTGTGCATCGGGCCATGAAGGAGCTTCGCGAGGTCTTCCTCAACCTACGGAGTAACCCATCGTCATGCGGTGCAACGAAGTCCGAAACCATTTCGCCGAATACTTAACCGAAGAACTCGAGAGCTCCAGCCAGGAAGAATTTGCCCGGCACCTGAAGGAATGCCCGGCCTGCCGGGCCGAATTGGAGGAATTGACGGATTTTTGGGTGAAGCTCGGATCGATTCCTCCCGGGGAACCGGCTTCATCCGATCTGGAGGTGCGCCTTCGTGCGGCAGCCGAAGCGTACGAGCGGGGGCTCCCGCAAACACGGCGTGGGAGACGATTCTGGAAACAAGGGCTTGCACTCGCCGCCGCGGCCGTAATCGTTCTCACTGTCTTTCTCGGAATGTGGTGGCGCAGCGGTGCTGCGGCGGTCTTGGAATCCGAGGGTTCACGTCGAGTTGGATACGGCGAGGCCGTGCGGGCGAATACCGGAGCCGGTAGCGTTCTCGTTCTGAGGGACGGCTCGCGCGTGGAAATGCGCTCACAAGCGGAGCTCTCATTGGAGCGTGCAGACGACGGTGTACGAATTCGTTTAAACCAGGGAGGCGTCATTGTGAATGCCGTAAAGCAGCAAAACCGACATCTCTATGTGCAGACGAAGGACGTAACCGTCTCCGTCGTCGGCACGGTGTTTCTCGTCAATGCCGAACAGGAAGGTTCGCGCGTGGCTGTCATTGAAGGCGAAGTGCGCGTGCAGCAGCCTGGTACTGCGGAAGTGAGACTACTGCCCGGCGAGCAAGTGAAAACAAATCCGCTGATGGAGCCGCAACTGGTGAAGGAAGAGATTTCCTGGAGCAAGAATGCCGTCACCCATATCGCGCTGCTGGAACAATCCGCGGCCGTTTCGGCATCGCGCCAATCCTCCACAGAAACGCGGTTGGCATTTGAGGAGACCTCGATTCGACCGGCCGGCGCTGGCACCGCAGTCACCGGTGGTCGTGGTGCAGGTTCCAGCGCCGTATCCGGTTGCAACGGAAGTTATCAAATTCAGATCGATCCGCGGCGGTTTGCTGTCTTCGGTACCACGCTCCACAACCTCGTGATCTGGGCTTACGGCACGGGACCGCTGAATTACCAGGATTGCAAAAATGTGACCAGCCAGAATTTGATATCGGGTGGCCCGGACTGGCTGCGATCCGACCTGTGGGATGTCCAGGCACTGATACCGGAAGGTGCTCTTAACTACACTCCCGAGCAGGTGAAGAAGGGCGACGCGCCGAAATTTCGAATGATGCTCCAGGCGTTGCTGGCAACTCGATTCCAGCTGCTCATACGAAGCGAAACGAAGGAGGGGTCGGCTTATGTGCTGACTGCCGACAAAGGCGCACCACGACTGACACTTAGTGCCGACCTCGACACACCGCAATTCCGGGAAGAGCTGGTGAACCCAAAACAGCCGGGTGTTGTCCCGGAACGTGGTGCAATCTTTGTGAAGAACGCGCCGATCGCAGATTTGATTCCTATCCTCGAGCAGGACATCGGCAAGCCGGTTTTGGATCAAACCGGCCTTAAGAGTCAATATAGCTTTTTCATCGAGTACACGCCGCTTTCCCGGATAAACGGCGGGGGAACTCTCTTCACAGGTCCATCGCTTTTCAAAGCTCTTCCCGAACAGGTCGGACTCCGCCTGACGGAGACCAAAACCACCGTGACGATCTGGACCATCGAGCGCGCGGAGAAGCCGTCGGAGAACTAACCGTTTGTGAAGGATCTTGCAGCATTCGAATTGTTAACAAAAAGCACGAGCCGGGGTCTAGGCGCCGAGGAGCACATGTCGATAGCAAGCGTGCCCAGAGCGAACGAACCCGTGGCGGCAGAATTCGAGGAGATCTTCCGGGAACATTCCCGGATGGTGTATCGGACGGCGTTCACCATTACCGGCAACCATCCGGATGCCGACGATGTTCTCCAGAACATTTTCCTGACTTTGTTGGAGCGCGAGTTTCCACTGGATTTCCGGACAAGCGCGCGAGCGTACCTGTATCGCGCGGCGGTCAATATGTCGCTGAAGGTAATCCGGTCGCGAAAGAGGCGGAGGCTGGCGGACGGAGTGGAACTTCTCGAAGCTCCACCTCCGTTGACCGAGGCAAATCCGGACGAGGAAACCCGCCGAAGTTTGCGGGAAGCGATAGCCCGGCTCAAACCGCGGGCTGTCGAAATCCTGATTCTTCGATACGAGCATGGCTACAGCGATGCGGAGATCGCGAAAATGCTCGGAAAGTCGCGAGGAACTGTCGCCGTCACTTTGTATCGCGCCCGGGCCAAATTGAAAAAGCTGTTGCGTGTGCACTCAGGAGGAAACGATGAAGCCTGAGAAAAACATAGACGAAATTCTGGATCGATACATCACATCCGCAACAACCGAAGATGTGGAATCGCACTGCGATCAGGTCTTTCAACAACTGCAGTCGCGGGCCCAGGACGCTGCGCCTCACGCGAAACCAGCACGCCATATGAATTGGCTCCGAATCGGAATGGTCGCCGCTGCGGCAGCAATCCTCTTCGCTGTTTTGCTTGGTGTATCGTCGCGCGCCGGCGCTCCCGCGGTCCTGGAATCCGAGAATTCGCGAAGGATTGAATATGGTGAAACGGTCCGCGCAAATGACGCCACAGGCAGCACTCTTGTCCTGGCAGACAAATCGCGCATTGAGATGCGGTCAGGCTCCGAACTGTCGCTGGAACGTGCGGACGACGGAGTACGGATTCGCCTGAACAAAGGCGATGTGATCGTGAGTGCGGCCAAACAGCACGGACATCTCTATGTGCAGACGAACGACGTGATGGTGTCCGTCGTCGGTACGGTGTTTCTCGTCAAAGCCGAAGCGGAAGGTTCGCGCGTTGCCGTCATCGAGGGAGAAGTGCGTGTACAGCAACAGGGTGCGAACGAGACGAAGTTGCGACCCGGCGAGCAGGTGATGTCGAAACCTATTATGGAATGGCAGCCGGTAAGCGAAGAAATTTCCTGGAGTCATAGCGCTCCGACGCATCTGGCGTTGCTGCAGCAGTCCACGACGTCGATTGGTGTGGCTCCGCAACCGAGAGAAGCCTTCGACGTCGTGTCGATCAGACAAAGCGCTGTTGTGGCGGGAGGTGGGGGACGCGGCCCCGGTGGCGGCGTCCGGCGAAGAAATCCACGACCGGCGGGAGAGCCATGTGGTTCACCTAGTGAGCCTGTCGTGGATCCGCGCCGATTTGATGCAAGTGAGACCACAGTTCACGCACTTATTGCCTGGGCGTATGGTCTCGACTGTATGAATTGGCGCGGATCGGATCTTCTTTTTGGTGGGCCCGGTTGGTTGAAGGATGATGGATTTGAAGTTCAGGCGGTGATGCCAGATGGTTCTCCCAGCTACAATGCCGACCAGCTCCGTAGTCACGATGCGCCTAAACTTCAAATGATGCTCAAGGCGATGTTGGCTGATCGTTTCAAGCTTGTGATGCATCACGAGATGAAAGAAATGCCGGTGTATGAACTGACACTGGCGAAAGGCGGACCAAAACTAACCGTTCGACCCGAAGCGAAAAAGGTGGATCCGCCTCTGCCGCCCGGGACTCCCCGCTACGGCGAAATTCCAACTGTCGGTCTATCGATATGGAAAGAGGGTGATGATGCCTGCTGTCCAGGATGGGGTCCTACGGACTTGGGGGCCAAGAAACAAACGATGGCCGATTTGGCGAGAATTCTCTCGGGACAAATTGGCCGGCCGGTTCTCGATCGAACGGGCCTCACCGGCGAATACAATTACTATCTTCGATTCGCGTTCGTCGAAATCCCCGGCACCCCGGGGAAGGCCCCACTTCCGGATGCGCCACTGAGACCCTGGGAACGCCCACCGGATCCACGTACCATTTTTACAGCCCTTGAAGAAGAATTTGGGCTTCGACTGGAATCCACGAAAGAGAAGGTTGAAGTCTGGGTGATCGATCGCGTGGAGAGGCCGTCGGAAAACTAGATGCGCGCGCAGATCAAATTCCTGAAGACACGACTGCTAATGGCCGATGCCCCCTGGAGTCTTTATGCCGAGGAGCACATGTCCACCAACGTGTCCGATGCGATCGGCGAGGCTTTGGAACCGACATTCGAAGGGATCTTCCGGGAGCACTACCGTATGGCCTACCGCACGGCATATGGCGTGATCGGAAATTCCGAAGATGCCGATGACGTGGCCCAGACGATCTTTCTCAGGCTGCTGCACCGGGAGTTCCCCAAAGACCTGGTGAAGAATCCGAAGGCGTATCTCTATCGTGCTGCGGTGAACGAGTCGTTGAATCTCATCCGCTCCAGGAAGCGAAGCATCCTGACCGGCGATGCGGAACAATTCGAAGCGCCGCAAGCGGCGGCCGACGACTCCGCCGAAGAGATTCATCGCAGTTTGTACGAGGCGGTAGCGAAGCTCAATCCAGGTGCTGCCCATATCCTGATACTTCGCTACGTGCACAAGTACAACCTTGGGGAAATCGCGAAGCTGCTGGGAACGTCGCGCAGCACGATTGCCGTCAGCCTGTATCGGTCACGAGTCCGCCTGAAGAAGTGGATGCGTGCTTCCTCATCATCAGGAGGCAAGTCATGAAACGTCCCGAAGAAAAGCTGGAAGACCATCTCGGACTTTTTAGTTCCCTTTCCGAACAGGAGCTGGCGACAGCGGAAGAACGGGCATCCCATCGTTTTCATTCTGCGCCTGCCCTGGCAACAGCGCCGGCAGAGCAGATCGTCATACGCACCGCTTGGCGATGGCGGCTCAGCCTGGCTGCGGCAGCCGCGGCCGCCGTTCTTGCTGTGGTCTTCGTACAGACGCGTGGTGTCGATGCGCGCGCTGTTGTGGAAGTCGCAGATGGCGGATTGTCTCAGGATTCGGGACGAGTCCTGCAAGCAGGAGAACGAATCGAGACCGGCAGCGTCGTGCGCGCGAACGGCTCGGGAGCAATTTTGAAGCTTGCGGATGGCTCTTACATTGAAATGCGAGCGCAATCCAGGCTATCGCTCGAACGCGCGGACGACGGCGTTCGCATTCAGTTAAACGATGGCGACGTGATTGTGAGTGCGGCGAAACAGCTTGGACATCTTTACGTACAGACGAAGGACGTGACTGTGTCTGTTGCAGGTACCGTATTCCTCGTTAAGGCAGAAGAGAAAGGTTCACGCGTCGCCGTCATCGAAGGAGAGGTTCGTGTGCAACAGGGCGCGACGGAGAAGAATCTGCGACCCGGCGAGCAAGTCGCCACAAATCCGAAGATGGAATCTCGTTCTGTGAGTGAAGAGATCTCCTGGAGTAGCAGCGCGCCTGCACATATCGCGCTGTTGCAACAATCCGCTTCGCCGACAGGTCAGCGCGAGGTTACAGAGCCATTAATGGCTTTCGAAGAGGCCTCGATCAGGCCGAAAAATTCACCAACGGGCGGGGGCGGCCGAGGCGCCGTCGGCGGTGCCCCTCCCGCGTGTGGCGGAAGCCCTCCGACGATCGACCCTGGGCGATTTGTTATCACCAACGCAACTCTTTATCGCCTCATCACGATGGCTTATGGCAAGCATTGCGGTTCAGTGGAAATATCTGAGACTGAACTCCTTTCCGGAGGGCCGGAATGGATTAAGTCCGATAAATTCGATATCGAGGCCATTATCCCGAAAGGTTCGCCGAGCTACACACGGCAGCAGCTCTCGATCGGCAATGCTCCGAAGCTTCAAATGATGATACAGACTCTGCTGGCGGATCGTTTCAAGCTAACGCTGCGTCGAAATATTAAGGAAATGCCGGTTTATCTGTTGATGTTGGGAAAAGGCGCACCAAAACTTACGGAGTGGAAGGACGCCGACGGAACAGCGTATACGGTGAATACCGGACTGAATCCGAAAGGACAGGTATCCACCGCCATAGGAGGGAGGAAATTATCGATGGCGGATCTTGCCCAACAGCTCGGGCTTATCACACGCCGGCCCGTTCTGGACCGAACGGGAATTACGGGCGAATTTACATACGCTTTTGAGTTCGCGCCGAGCGATGACCAACCCGGCGTTCGCGAGATGCGCGCCGATGGCAGATTCCCCTTCTTATCCGGGCCGTCCCTTTTTACCGCGCTTGAGGAGGAACTCGGACTCAAATTGGAGACTTCAAAAGCCCCTGTGGAAGTCTTGGTAATCGAACACGTGGAAAGGCCTTCCGAGAATTAGCAGCTTTCCCCGCGTTGTTAACATTTCGTGCAATGCCTGGGTTTACAGGTCGAGGAGCACATGCCAACAGTAACGGCTTTCCATGTGACGAACGACCCCGTGGCGAAGGAATTCGAGGAGCTTTTCGCGGAACACTATCCGCTGGTTTATCGCACGGCCTATAGCGTGACCGGCAGTACGGCAGATGCGGAGGATGTTGTCCAGACGTTGTTCCTGAGGCTATTCCGAAGAGGACTCCCTTCGGGTTTCAGGGAAAATCCCAAGGCGTACTTGTACCGCGCGGCGGTCAACGTGTCGCTGAACTCGATCCGATCGCGAAGGCATCATGTTTTTGTTGCCGATCAGGAACAGCTGGACACGCCCGTCGAGACGGACGTACCGAACCCGGAGTCGCCCATTCAGGGCCGGTTGGTCGAGGCCATCGCTCAGCTTAATCCGCGCGCAGTGGAAATGCTGATTCTTCGCTACGAGCACCATTACAGTGAAGCCGAGATCGGCAAGCTGCTGGGCGCGTCGCGAGGCGTGGTCGCGGTCACGTTGTTCCGGGCTCGGGCAAGGCTGAAGAAACTGTTGCGAGCTTCCTCAGGAGAGAGATCATGAAAAAAGATGAAAACAATATCGAGGAAGTTCTGGAACGTTCCCTGCCGTCTGCTTCTACGGAGAGGATGGAGTCTGCTCGCGAACGAATTTTCAACTATGTGCAGTCCGACGCCGCAGTCGATCGCAATGCCGGTACTGATGCGGATTTCAAGCCCGCCCGCGGTTTCGGTTGGCAGCGTCTGACTGCGGTGGCTGCCGTCGCAGCGCTGCTGATTGTTGCAATCTGGATTGGATTGGGATCGCAGGCTGGCGGCGTGGATGCGCGTCTCGGAACTGCGGATGGTTCGTTGTCCCGAGTCTCGGAGGGGAAGGCGATTCCGGTCCGTGGTGGAGAACGAATCGAAGCGCAGGAGATTGTTCGCTCGGGCAGCGAGGGTAGCGCGGTCGCACTGGCGGATGGTTCGCGCGCAGAAATGCGAGAAGGCGCGGAACTCTCCCTGGAACATGCGGAAGACGGTGTCCGCATTCACCTTCGCAGGGGAGATCTCCTGGTGCATGCGGCGAAGCAAATTGCCGGACATCTTTATGTGCAGACCCGGGATCTCAAGGTGTCGGTCGTGGGAACTGTGTTCCTTGTCAGAGCCGATGACAATGGCTCTCGTGTCGCTGTGATCGAGGGTGAAGTGCACGTGCAGCAAGGCACCGTGGAAAAAAGTCTACGGCCGGGCGAGCAGTTGGCATCCAATCCGAAATCCGAAAATCTGAAGTTCTTTGAGGAGACCGGTTGGAGTCGTGAAGCCTTCGCGTATCTGTCGAAATTGCACGAATCGATGGCTCAAAGCCTGGCGGCCCGTCAATCTTCGGGACGCACGACTTCCGTTTCCGGCAAACCGAAATTCGAGGAAGCCTCGATACGACTCTGCGAGCAGGATATCCAGGCGCCGGAAGGAGCACGTGGCGGTGGCTCCGATTCCATGCGCATTTCGCCCGGGCGGGTGGATGCGGTGTGCATGACGTTGCCTACTCTCATCAGGACGGCTCACCGTTCCCTGAACAACAATCCCTGGTTCGAGGCGTCGCTGAAGATGAATTCGACTTACGGCCTTGGCACGGAAGACGGAACGCGTGTGAGAGGCGGGCCGGATTGGGTGCGGTCGGAGAAATACACGATCGCAGCCGTAGCCGATTCAACAGACGCGGCGGCACTGCAAGGTCCCATGCTTCTGGACCTGCTGGAGCGCCGGTTCAAGTTGAAGTTGCGCGTCGAGACCGAGGAAACCCCTGTCTACACGCTCACGATCGCGAAAGGCGGTCTCAAGATAAAGCCCGTGGAGTTGGGTCCGGAGTGGCATGCGCGAATCCGTGCAATCGCCGGCTCACCAGAAGCTCCGCGTCAGGCGCCGCTAGATCCCAGGGACTTGGAGGAGCTGCTCAAACTCTACGCTTTAGTGGGTTGTTCTCAACTACCCGAAGCCGACCAGGACGATAAGGCGGCGCGTAGCCGATTTCAAGAAGCGGTTCGGCGCGGTGAGCTACCACCGGTGTGCGGGGCGGGCGTTTATTCCCTTGGCCCCAATACGGTGCTCAGCGTGGGCGGGGGCAAGCTCAATTCACTCGTGGGCAGTCTGTCCCGCGAAGCCAAACGTTCCCTCATCGACACTCTGGATGGTCGTTTGGTTGTCGACAAGACCGGCCTTCCGGACACGGACTGCTTCACTGCGATCCCCCCGGCTGGAACCCCCTGCGCCCCCGTGTTCAATATCCGTCTGGAATTTGCTGCAGATGAGAGCTACTTTACGAGAATACTGCCGCCTGGAGCGACACTTTCCGATCTCGGTCTGGACATGCGTCTCCCGAAAGCGCCAAACGTCTTTGACGCACTCGAAAAACTTGGACTGCATCTCGAAAAGAGCAAGGCTCCGCGCGAATTCATCGTCATCGAGCACATCGAGAGACCATCGGATAACTAGGAGCTTTTCCGAGACCACGTGACAAAACGCGCTTGCCCGGGGTTTCCCCGCTGTAGGAGGACGATGTCGGCATTGACAGTGACGGGAGTGAGCGAGTTAGAACGCGAGATCGTGCAGTTGTTTCGGGAGCATTACCCGATGCTGTATCGAACCGCGTATAGCATGCTCGACAATCCCGCCGATGCCGAAGATGTACCTCAAACCATCTTCCTGAGGTTGCTCCGATCCGGACTTCCGCCTGATTTGGAAAAGAACCCGCAGGGATACCTCTATCGGGCGGCCGTGAACTTGTCGCTGAATGTCATTCGAAGCCGGAAGCGTCAGCGGCTCGTCGACGGTTTCGAACACCTTGAGATTGCCTCCGACAGCACCGTCTCGAAAGGCACGGAAGACATGCGTCAGTGCGTTGCTGAGGCGATTGCGGAACTTGAACCCGAGACGGCTCAAGTGCTGTTGCTTCGATACGCGCACAACTACAGCGACGCCGACATCGCGAAACTCCTGGGCACGTCGCGCGGCTCTGTCGCGATGCGGTTGTTTCGAGCCCGAGTCCGTCTCAAGAAACTCCTGCGAAATTCAATGGGAGACCGATTATGAAACGCGTAAACCAAAGTTACCGAAAGCAGTTGGATCAGTTCTTCGCACCTTCTCAAAAACTGTCGGCTGTCGAAATAGAGCCGGCATTGGAGCGGCTGTTGGATCGTCAAGCGGACAGCCTGGAAGGCGTTTTCGAAGGACTGGAAGTTTCCGCCAATTCCATTCGAATGAAACCGCCGTTATTGGCGAAACGGTGGCAATGGACTGCTGCGGCTGCAGCGGTGCTGGTGCTTGCCGCGGTCTGGATTGGACTGGGATGGCAGGCTCGCCGCGTGTATGCACGTGTGGAAACGGAGGAAGGTTCGCTGGCCCGGGTCTCGGAAGGAAAGGCAATTCCCGTTCGTGCCGGAGAGCGGATCGAAGCTCAGGAAATTGCTCGCTCGACAGGAAGCGCCGGCAGCACGCTCTTGCTCGCAGATGGCTCGCGTGTCGAGATGCGCACGCAGTCGGAGCTTGTATTGGAGCGTGCAAGCGACGGCGTTCGGATTCGCTTGAACAGTGGCGACGTGATTGTGCGTGCGGCAAAGCAGCACGGGCATCTCTATGTGCAGACTAAAGACGTGACGGTGTCCGTTGTCGGCACAGTGTTCCTCGTCAGAGCGGATGACAAAGGCTCACATGTCGCGGTAATCGAGGGTGAGGTGCGCGTTCAGCAAGGCGCTGTGGAAAAGAGTCTGCGGCCGGGCGAGCAGTTGGCATCCGATCCGAAATCCGAAGATCGGAAGTTCTTTC
>Ga0134122_10001081_pt1 | contig 19548 bp, 18 predicted proteins | sample KB302_FD_96461 | JGI IMG/M metagenome (GOLD analysis project Ga0134122, IMG submission 96461) | Terrestrial soil microbial communities without Nitrogen fertilizer from Kellogg Biological Station, Michigan, USA - KB3-0-2 | ecosystem: Environmental > Terrestrial > Soil > Unclassified ... | reverse complement strand
CGCTGATCTCGGCGTTCCTGGGCGCGGGCGTGGACGCGGACCACGTGAAGAGCGTGGAGCACCGGGAGTACGCAGACGCGGGGCTGGGGGTGCTGTGGCTGGATGCGAAGGAGGGGCCGGCGGGGAAGCAGTACCAGAAGGTGCTGCTCAAGACGGACCTCAACATCCGCGTGCAGCCGGAGTCGCGGTTCCAGTACTACCCGGTACCGAGGCAGCTGGATGATTCGCTGCTGGTGGGGCCGCGGTTGGCGGGGGTGTTCGGGTACGCGGTGAACGCCACCACGACGTTCGGGGAGGAGTTGGAGTTGCTGCCCAATGTCCTCGGGCAACCGCGACTGCTGGTGAATAGCCTGACGAAGGTGTCGGTGGGGTTGAGCACGTTGCTGGCGCTCAACGCGTCCTTCGCGGCGAAGTTCGACTCGCAGCCGGCGGAAGGAAAGAAGCCTATCGACACGGTGCTGTCGCTGGGGCTGGAAGCGAACTTCTAGCGCTCAGCGGATCTCGGCGAGCATCTCGCAGAGAGCCCGGAAGCTACTGGAGAGGCAGGCCGGGACGATCGAAGCCGTCCAGTGAAGGGTCCTTGTCGCCAGTCACGATGACCGCAACTGGGACCATGTCCGCGAGGATGACCAGGCCGTAGAGCCAGGCCAGCGTCTCTCTAGGGTCCCGTCTCCCCGAAGATCATCAACCCGCGCGCCGACTCCGCCACGTAGATGTTGCCGTCGCCCGGCACGCGCACGCCCATGGCGCTGTCGTAGAAGTTGTTCCCCCGGCCGACGTCGAACGGCCGCCAGGTGTTGTAGTAGCCGGTCTGGGTGGGTTGGCCGGGGTCGCTCACGTCCAGGATCCGCAGGCCGGATTGATAGTGGGCCAGGTAGAGCTTGGTCCCCACCAACTGCATGTGGTGCATCGACTGGTGCGGCCGCCCGTTCGACCACTCTCCCAGGACCGACGGCGCCAGCGGATCCGTGAAGTCCAGCGCGCGCACGTGCCCGGACCAGCCCTCACCTCCTTCGAACGCCACCGTGCGCCCGCCGATGCTCGCCGCCTGGCTGGATTCGCTGGCGACGCCGGCGGCGCTTGCGGGGATCGCGCCGAGCGGTGCCGGCGGCATGGCAAAGACCTTCAACCCCTGCGCCCCCTGGTTCACGTACATCCGGCTGTCGAAGAAGGAGGTGCCCCGCACGTCCGTGGCCTGCGCCCGGTACCTCAGGTTCGGCGACGCAGGCGTCGAGATGTCGAACACCAGGACCTCTCCGGTCGGCGCCGGCGAGCTCGCGAAGAGGCGGCTGGTCCCAGGATCGAGCTCCAGCGAATGGACTTCGACGTCGTCCGCCGGGACCTGCCCGAGCCGCGCGGGCGCCGCCGGGTTGGTCACGTCGTAGAAGATCACCCCGTGCTTCTGGCTGGCGACGTACAGCGTGTTCCCGAAGACCTTCGCGTCGCGCCAGTCATCCCCCGTCTCCTCCACCCTCGCCGTCAGCAACGGCGTGGCCGGCGCGGTCACGTCGAACACCACCACCCCGCCCGTCCGCGCCGCCACGTACGCCCACCGCCCCTCCACCCAGACCTCCGACGCGGTCCCCTTCTGCAGCGCCGTCTCGCTCACCAGCGCCACGTTCTGGAAGGTCATCTCGTTCGCCCCCCAGTCCACCCACTCCGCCTCGAACGTCCCCTCGTCCACCTTCACCCCATCCACGCACGACTGCGCCTGCCCGGTGACGTGGAAGGTGCTCTGCCCCTCGCACCCCGCGAACGCCAGTCGCCGCTGGCTGCCACCCTCGGTGGTCGCCAGCGCGAAGTAGAACGCGCCGTTGGCCACGAACTTCGATGTCGCCGCCCGACCGTCGATCTTCTCCGCCCCCTGCACCACCGTATTGATGACCGACACGGAGCTGGCGCCGCTCGCCCAGGTGATCCCCGTGTTGAACACGCCCCCCAGGAGCACCTGGTTCAGCGTGCCCTGGTTGCACGCCGACAGGTCGAACGACCTCAGGTCCCCGCAGGCCGGCGCAGGGGTCGGCTCCGGGCACGCGGTCAGCAGGAGCAATGGCACAGCGACGGCGACGAGGCGGCGGTCGAGGGAGATCACGACTCGACGGTAGTCCGACAACTCCATGCGCACCGAGTCTCTTCAGCCAATCGACTCCTGGTACACGGACGCGAAGATCTGTTCCCAGTGGTGTCTGCGGCGGGCCAACGTCTCCCGCGGCCCCGGAAACGTTCGATCCAGCACCTCCAGCTCCGACATCTTCTCCAGCGTCACCAGCCGCCAGTCCGGCAGCCGCCCCGAGTGGCTCTTCCCCTCCACCTGGTACACCAGCACCCGGTCCACGTCCTTCAGGGTGCCGTAGTCGTGCGGCTCCGCGACGCGCACCAACCCGTCCAGCACGAACCGGATCAGCCGCCGCCCGGCGATCGCCTCTCGAAGCATCCGGTCGACGTCCGGATTCACCGCGGCGCCACCTTCCCCGCGATCACCTCCGCCAGCTTCCGGATGCTCTCCGGCGCGCAGCCCTCCGCCTTGTTGTTCACCATCACGTAGACCTCCGCGCCCTCCCGCACCGCGTCCACCGCCAGGGTCGCCAGCTGTTCCCTCCGCCCGGGGTCCTCCTCCACCAGCCGGTTGAACGGCTCGTACTTCTGCCGAGCGCCCTCGTGCGTCACCCCGGGCGGGTGGAGCCACCTCGCCACCAGCACCCGCCTCACCGCCGCCGGCAGCCGCTCCCGCTGCTCCAGCACGTCCGGCATCCGCCCCCAGACGTTGAAGCAGTGCACCGCGCCCGCGTCCGCCAGCGCGCGCCCGTACGCCTCGGTGAGCAGTTCCTCGTTCCGCAGCTCCACCGCGTACACCGGCCCCTTCGGCAGCTTCGCCAGGAACCCGTGCAGCTTCTCCGCGAACCGCTGCGGCGACCGCACCTCGAACGGCGAGAACTGGAACAGCAGCGGGCCCGCCTTCTCCCCCAGCCCCTCCACGAACGGCCCCACCACCGCGTCCGCCGCCCACGCCGGGTCCAGCAGCCGCGGGTTCCGCTGCCCCGCCCTCGTGCCGAACCGCGCGTGCGCCGGGTACGTCACCACCGTGCAGTCCTGGCTCGCCTTGGTCGGGAACCGGAACCCCTCCGGCACCTGCGCCGCGAACCCGGCGAACGTCGAGGCGGGGAGCGGCTCGTAGAAGGTGCGGTCGATCTCCATCGCCCGCAGCAGCGGATGCTTCGAGTACGCCGTCAGCCCCCGCCCCAGCAGCAGCGCCGGCCGCGTCCCCGGCGCGTACACCAGCCCCGGCCCCGTCCACCCCGGATACACCCACGACTGCCCGCCCATCCTCAAAACCCCAGGCAGCCGCGACGCCACCGCGCGGACCTCCTCCGATACTGGCGCCGGCTCCAGGTCGTCCGCGCCGGTGCCCTGCCCTGGCTCGAACAGCGTGAGCTGCATCGACCCCAGAATGCCCGCTTCCGGGACCTGCACAAGGATCGTGACCACCGCCCCGGTCGAAATTTCTTGACCCCCCGCCGGCGCCCTCAAGTCGGCTACGCTTCCGTCGTCCAGCGAACAGGAGCACGCCGATGTCGCGAGTGGCCTGGGTCCTCCTCCTCACCTCGTCCCTGGCGATGCCCGCCTACGCGCAGCAGTACGGCCCGTGCGGCGGCGTGGTGACCCACCTCTGGATGCCCCAGCCCAACGGCTCCATCACCATCGGCGGAGGGGGCAGCTCCCCGGCCCCAGGCAACGGCGGCGGTGGGAACGGGGGCGGCGGCACGCACGAGGCCACCCCGGTCAGCGGCGGTTCCTCCAGCGGCGGCGGTGGAGGCGGGGGCGACGCGGCGGTGCTCGTCCTGCTCGTGGTGGCCGCGGCGGCGCTGCCCATCGTGGTCTACGCCATCGACGAGGACGCCCGGCCCGACGTGGCGCAGTGCTGGGCCGTTCCCGAGGAGCGCGTCGCCTTCTACGGCGGCACCACCTCCGAATTCGGCCTGGCCCCGTTCCTCGGCGCGCGCGGGCTGCTGAACTGGAATGCCCTGGGCATCGAGGGTGGCGGCGAAGGCTCGCGACTGGGCGCCTCCTTCGACGTGCACGGCGCCGTCCTCGCCCGCATCCCGCCCAAGCAGCACATCGAGTTCGCGCTCGGCCTCGGCGGGCGCCGGCTCTACACCCTCGCCGGCTCGCAGAGCTGGTTCGAGGTCTCCCTCCCCCAGCGCTACACCCCCTTCCGCTGGAACGCCCTCGAGCCCGGCATCTCCTTCGACCTCCGCCCGTCCTTCCTCTGGAACCCCAGCGGCGTCTGGGACGTGCGCCTGGAGGCCGCCATCGTCTTCCCGCTGGGCCCGTACGCCTCCATCGACGTCGGGGGCCGCGCGTACACCTTCCAGGGCGGCGTCCAGGGCGGCGCGATGCTGGGGATGCAGCTCAGCCTCTAGAGCCCACCAACCCGCTACAGCCGGATCCGGTCCGCCACCGCCTTCGCCGCGTCCGCGGTGCTCAGCGACCCGCCGATGTCGCGGGTGCACTGCTCGTCCGCCACCGCCTGCGCCACCGCCTTCTCCAGCGCGCGCGCCTCGGCGACGTGTCCCAGCTCCTCCAGCATCAGGGCCGTCGTCAGGAACATCGCGATCGGGTTGACGATCCCCTTCCCGGCGATGTCCGGCGCCGACCCGTGCACCGGTTCGAACAGCGGCGTCGAGTCCGGGTTCAGGTTCGCCGAAGGCGCCACGCCCATCCCGCCCGTCAGCGCCGCGCCCAGGTCGGTGAGGATGTCGCCGAACAGGTTGGTGGTGACGATCACCTCCAGCGACTCCGGCTTCACCACCATCTGCATCGCCATCGCGTCGACGTAGAGGTGCTTCGCCTCGACGCCGGGGTACTCCTTCGCCACCTCGCGGAACACGCGCAGCCACAGCTCGTGCGCGGCGATGGCGTTGGACTTCTCCGCCACCGCGACCTTCGTCTTCCCGTTCTTCTTCGCCCACGCGAAGGCGGCGCGGATGATCCGCTCCACGCCCTTCCTGGTGTGGATCTCCTCCGCCAGCGCCACCTCGTCCAGCGTGCCCCTCTTCAACCACCCGCCGATGGCGTTGTAGAGGCCCTCGGTGTTCTCGCGGAACACCACGAAGTCCAGCTCCTTCTGCCCCTTCCCCTTCAGCGGCGAGAGCCGGTCGTGGAGCAACCGGCAGGGCCGGAAGTTCACGTACAGGTCCAGCCCGAACCTCAACCCCAGCAAGATCTCCCGAGCGTGCGCGTTGTCCTTCACCCGGGGGTCGCCCACCGCGCCGAACAAGATCGCGTCGTAGTCGCGGCGGAATTCCTCGATCTGCCCGGGCGGCAGCCCCACCCCATCCTTCAGCCACCGCTCCGCCCCGAAGTCGAAGTGCTTCAGCTCCAGCCCGAGCGACCGCTGCCGGCTCAGCGACTCCAGAACCGGGACCACCTGCGCTGCCACCTCGATCCCCGCGCCGTCGCCGGGGATCACCGCGATGCGTGCCATGCGCCGCCTCCTATCACGGCGGGGGCGGCTCGCTCTCGCCGGTGAAGTCGCGCAACCGCCGGTAGTCCTGGTACTGCAGTTGCAGCGTCAGCGCGTCCCCGCGCATCACCTTGGTGTTGCCGCGCGGGTGGAGCACCTCCTCCTCGTCCTTGCGCTCCAGGGACAGTGTCAGCCCGCCGAACTTGTCCCGCACTTCCGACAGCGTGAGCTCCGGCAGCCCGTGGTCCGCAACGAACCGGGAGATCACCATCAGGTGCCCGTTCACCTGGAAGGAGTGGAGGATGCGCGGGTCGAGAGCGGAGAGCGCCATCGCCGGCGCGGCCAGGGCGGAGCTGGACAGCGCCTCCGCCTTGAACGTCTCCCGCACCTTGGCCACCAGGTCGTCGTCGAACAGCCGGATGACGACGCGGATGTCCGGGTTCATCTTCCGGGCGTCGAGCGCGACGTTCAAATTCGCCAGGTCGTCGTCGGTGGCGCAGACGATGGCGTCCGCCGCCTCCACGTGGGTGCGCTTCAAGGAACCGGGGCTCTTGATGTCGTCGATCAGCACCGGCACGCCCTTGTCGCGGAGGATGGCCACGAAGGGCGCGTCCTCCCGCTTCTCGATCACGCACACCTCGCGCCCGAGCGCGAGCAGTTGCTCGCTCACCCGGAAGCCGATCCTTCCGGCGCCGCACACCACCACGTGCTTGCGCATCGTCTGGGAGACCACGGCGATCCACTCCTTGTCGTCGCGATGCTTGGCGAAATAGAGGTAGGCGAAGCGCACCATCCCATCCACCAGCACGATGATCCCGAACGGCGGGATGGCGAAGTCGAGCGCCTCCAGCACCGGGTTGGGCACGTACGGCAGGGACGGCTGCCCGTAGAGCAGGAAGTAGACGTGGTGGATGGCCTGCCCGTAGCTGATCCGGTGCCCGTCCGGGTCCACGTAGAGCACCCGGAAGATGAGCGGCGCGGCGAGGAACAGCACCGTCCCCAAGAGCACCGTCACCCGGAAGCGCGTCACCAGCGCCCAGAGGTACCGGAGGTTCGCGGCCAGGGTGCGGTGGAAGCGGCGCGTCGCCATCGACCGCGCCCGTCTAGCACATCCCCGCGCTCATCCCTGGGTGATGGCGCCCCCGCCCCCGGCCTCGGCGGCCTGCATCCGCGCGCGGCGGCGCTCCACCAGCCACACCGCGAGGACGCCGATCTCGTAGCAGAGGATCATCGGCCCGGCCATCAGCGACAGGTTGATGGCGTCTCCGGTGGGGGTGATGACCGCCGCGATGATCAGGCAGACGATGATCGCGTGGCGCTGGTACTTGAACAGCCAGCGCGACTTCACCAGCCCCACCACCGCCAAGAGCGCCATCACCAGCGGCATCTCGAAGATGATGCCCAGCGCCAGCTCCAGCAGCAGCACCAGCGAGAGCTGCTCGCTCATGGTGAGCATGGGCCGGGTCCAGGCCTCGGAGTGGTAGCGGGAGGCCCCGCTGGCGATGGCCTTCTCCAGCTTCCACACCGAGGCGATCTGCTCGGCGCGGGTGGGGGCGGCGGAGGCCAGCACGGCGGCGGCCTGGTCCAGCGCCTTGCTGGCGGCGACCAGGTCGCCCTTCTCGCGCAGCCCCAGCGCCTCCAGCCGCTTCTCCATCACCGTCCGGAGCACCGGCTTGGCGGCGCCGCGCTCCCAGTCCGCCACCGCGTCCACCATCCGCCCCAGCGCGTCCACCCGCGCGGTCATCTCCACACTGGAGGTGGTGGGGGCGGCGCCGTCGCCGGTCTTCCCCTCGCCCGTGGCGGTGAGCCCCTCGGTGGCCTTGGCCGCCATCGCGCCGGCCTGCTCGGCGTCGCCGAAGCGCAGGTAGCGCAGCGCCTCCGCCTCCTGCGTGCGCGCGCTCTCCAGCCGCTCCTCCAGGGGCGCCGAATCCCCCTCGGTGAGGAGGAACTTGAACATCGTCGGCAGCAGCATGAAGTAGCAGAACGCCGCGCCGGTCACGAACGCCAACGAGCCGAAGAACACGAAGGGCGCGGCGAAGCGGCGCTCGGAGGGGTACAGGCCGGGAGAGACGAAGCCCCAGATCTGCCAGAGGATGACCGGGGTGGTGAGGAAGATGCCGGCGTAGAGGCCGACCTTCATCAGCACGTTGATCTCCTCGATCCCCGACGTGTAGATGAGCGACCGCGCCTCCTCCGGGAGCGCCTGCAGCACCGGGCGCATCAGGATGCCGAAGATGGGCCGGGAGAAGACCAGGCCCACCACCGCGAGCACGCACACCGCCACCACGCACTTGAGGAGGCGCCCGCGCAGCTCCTCCAGGTGATCGGACAGCGACATCCGCAGCTCGCCCGCGCCCTCACCCTCCTGGCCTTCGCCCTCCGGCGCGCCTTGCAGCCGATCCGCGAGGTTCACGCGCCGTCCTCCGGGTCGCTCCCGGTGGGGATCAGCGTCTTCCGGTCGTTCGTCTCGTTCCCGGTGGGGACCAGCGTCGGGCGCTCACGGCGCGCGGGGACGGTGCCGTCGGGCGGCTCGGGAGCGCCGGGCCGGAGCGAGGTGACCTGCCCGTGGCCCGGCAGAGCGCCGGGCGCCGACGCCGGACCGGGGATGCCGGGGTTGGTCGGCTGGGACGCCACCGCCATGAGCGCGGCCGGTGGCCGCGGCGCCTGCACCGGGAGGATGCTGTTGGGCTGGCCCTCCAGCTCGGCGGGGTTGGCCTCGGTGTTGAGGTCCTGATCCATCCGGTAGAACTCGCGCTCCACCACGGAACGGACCTCGTCCGTCTGGCGTCTGATCTCCCGCATGAACTTCCCCAGCCCGCGGGCCAGCTCCGGGAGGCGCTTGGGGCCCAGTATCAGCAGCGCCACGACCAGGATGAGGATGACTTCGCCGGGGCCCACATTGAGCATGGTTCTTCGAGACCTCGCCGAAGCGTTTACCAGGTTGGCGACTCCCGGTGTAGAGAGGCGCCGGATGTGGGCTGGACAAGCGCTCGGCCGCGCGCTAGCTCCCAGCACTGGCGCTTTTCCCCAGAGGCGATCCATGCTCTCCCGACCGATGGCACGGCGATCACCCCGCGGAGTCACCCTGGTCCAGGTCGTGGTCGTGGTGGCGCTCATCGCCATGGCGGTGGGCGGGATGACCTACGCGTTCTTCGGCCAGCTCTCCCCGCTCTTCGGCACCGCGGACAAGAACCTCGCCGGCGCGCAGAAGAACCAGGCGAGCGACAAGGGGACCCAGGATCAGGTCTCCGGGCAGTCGGCCTCCGACCCGAACGCCATGCGCAACAGCATGCAGCAGCAGTCGCAGCAGAACTCCAACGCGACGGCGAAGGCGAAGGGCACGCCGTAGCCCGCGGGAGCCGCGCGCCCGAGCCCGCCGCATCGGCGTCCCCTGGGGTCGGGGACTACGCGGCCAACTGCTCGAACCAGTCCCAGCCCCAGCCCCACTCCTGGACCGGCGGCGCCGCGGGCTTCACCGTCCGCTTCGCCGCCTCCACCAGCGCGGCCACGTCCAGCTTGCCGCCGGTGCTCACCTTGCCGGCCAGGTCCGGGTCCTGGCGCGCGGTCTGGAGGATGAGGTCGCGCACCTGGGCCGCGGTGAGCGCGGGGTTGATCCCGAACGCGAGCGCCGCCGCACCGGCCACCGTGGGCGTCGCCATCGAGGTGCCGCTCATCCGCTGGCGGCCGCCGCCCGGCGCGGTGGAGACGACGTTCTCCCCCACCGCGGCGATCTGGATGACCTGGTCGCCGTAGGAGGAGAAGGGCGCCAGCTTGTCGTTCGCCCGGTCCATGGCGGCGACGGTGATCTCGTTCGGCAGCCCGGGGTTGCCGGGCAGGTCGGGCCGGCCGTTGAGGTTGTTGCCGCTGCCGTTGTCGGTGGCGGCGCAGAACAGGATGTCCGCCGCGGCCAGCTTCTCCACCGCCGCCTTCCAGCGCGCCTGCGCCGCCGGGTCCGGGTACGCGCCGCCGAACGACGCGTTGACCACGCGGACGTTGGCGCCGCGGCCCTTCATGTCCACCACGTAGTCGACCGCGCGCTCGAAGTTGGTGAGCAGGTCGCAGCCGTCGTACATGCCGCCCACGCCCATCACCAGCGCCTGGCCGGCCGCCACGCCCGCGTGCCCGCGCCCGTCGTCCTTCGCCGCCACGATGCCGGCCACGTGCGTGCCGTGCTCGAGCGACGCGCCGGCGGAGAGGTCGCCCCCGCCCAGCCCGACGTTGAAGCCGTGCACGTCGTCCACCACGCCGTTGCCGTCGTTGTCGATGCCGTCGCCGGCGATCTCCCCCGCGTTGGTCCACCACGCGCCGGCGAGCGCCTGGTGCTTCTCGTCCATGGCGCCGTCCATCACCACCACCACCGGCGGGCCGGAGGGCGGGACCGCGGGTCCGGTGACGGGCGGCGGCGGCGGCGCGGGCGGCGTCCACGGCAGGCACGCGTTCCCGCCGTCGCCGCCCGGCCGCGGGACGAACGCGTCGAGCGGGAGCGGCCGCTCGGGCGCCTCGGAACCCTCGGGCGCGCCGGGGCGCCCATCGCCGGCCGAGGTCGGCGTCGAGGCGGCAGGCCGTGGGCCGGGAGATGGCAGGGAGCGAATCACGGGCGAAAGCGATTCTCCGGGTGCCCATCAGGCGCGTTGCGGCACGGCGAACGGCCCGGAATCGCTCGCGAATCCCCGCCGACCCCTGGTGCGCGCGCGCCGCAGCAAGCGTCAACCCGCGATGCGTTCCGGCGGCGCCGAAAGGCTTTTTACGATGGAGCGAGCGCGCTCCGCGGCGACGCTTCCTTCTCCGCGCGGTCGCGGGCGTTCACCCGGTTCTCCACCGCGCGCATCAACAGCGGGAGCACCAGCGTGAGCAGCACGCAGATCTCCGCCACCACGTCCACGTGCACCAGCCTCTGGCCCGGCGGCGTGGCCCCCAGGATCCACGAGGAGGCGCTGGCGCCCAGCGCGGACGACACGTGCTGCACCGACGACTGCAGCGACATGAAGCGAGCGCGCCATTGCGGCCGCGGCACGCGCGAGACGAGCGTGTTGTAGGCCACGTTGCGGAACGCGGTGGAGGTCATGAACGCCACGTAGATCGCCCTGATGGGAAAGCCGGCCGGATAGTTGATGAAGCCCACGTACACCGTGGCGGAGAGCGCCCCTGCGCCGAGCAAGGCGACCCGGAACGCGCCGTACCGGTCCACCAGCCGCCCCACCAGTTGCATCGACACCAGGGAGGCCACGCCGCCCGACGCGTAGAGCGACCACAGCATCGCGCGCGGGTAGCCCAGGTTGTCCTGCACGTAGGCGGAGATGTTGGGGATGAGGATGAAGCCGCCGGCCATCACCACCGCGGTGGTGAGGTACGAGAGCTGGACCACCGGCCGGACGAGGATCTCCTTCACCTCGCGCACCGCTTGCTCGAAGGGGACGTGCCCGCCTCGCTGGAGGTGCGCGCGCATCGGCGGCAGCCAGCTGATCGCCGTCCCCACCACCAGCACGCCCGCCCCGGCGGTGAAGAAGAACGGCGCGCGCCAGCCCAGCCGCCGCCCCAGCTCCAGCGCGATGGGGACGCCCAGGATCTGCGCCACCGAGAACGCCGCCGTCACCTTGGACAGCGCGGCGCCGCGGCGCTCCACCGGTACCACGTCCGCCACGATGGAGAGCGAGACCGAGGTGGCCGGCCCGCCGAAGAGGCCGGCCAGGATGCGCGCCGCCATGAGCGAGGCCAGCCCGCGCGCGAAGCCGCCGGCGACCGTCCCCATCACCAGCCCGGTCATCGCCACCGCCACCACCTTGCGGCGGTCGAAGCGGTCCAGGAAGAACGACCCGACCAGCCCGGAGACCGCGGCCGCGGCGGTGTACGCGCCGCCGACGAGGCCGATCTGGTTGGTCCCGAATCCCAGCCCGCGCGCCAGATCCGGACCCATGGGCAGGGGAATGACGAAGTCGAGGATGTTGATGAACTGGATGGCGCCGACGAGGAGGACGATCAGTCCCTCGGAGCGCGCGCGCTCTGGGGCGTCAGCAGCGGCGGACAAGGCGGGCTACCTTAACGACCGGCGCCGCTCAGAGCCAGTCGTCGTAGTCCTGGAAGAGACCGCGGCGCGTCCGCCGGGCCCACCAGCCGGGCGGTGTGAACAGCAGCCCCAGCGTCGCCAGAGTCCCGATGCAGACCCACCTGAGCCCGAGCTGGTCCGGCCGCCCGTACCACAGGCCGGCGGCCGCGCCCAGGCCCGCCGTCGCGAAGAAGCCGATCAGCACCCACTGCCAGATGGGGTCCGTGAGGGCGTTGATCATCCGGATGCCCCACGGCTGCCCTTCCCGCCTGGCCTGGCCCTGCGCCTCCTTCACCATCTCCGAGAAGGTCTCCCGCTGCACGCGGGCCTGCTCCTCGGTGAGCTCCTCGTTGTGCTGGCGGAGCTGGTCCACCGCCTGCTGCTCCCGCGCGGCCTCGCTCCGGCGCTGCCGCCAGAACCGCTCGTTGTAGTCGCGCTGCTCGTCCGTCTGGAGCGGGGCGCCGCAGTAGATGCAGGCGTGCGCGAAGCGGCTGTTGTCCGCTTCGCAGTGCATGCAGCGGGTGAACTGCTGCTCCTCGGTGGAGCGCTGGTCCAGCGCCAGCGGCTGGTCGGACACCTGCCGCTGGATGCGCTGCGCGGCCGGGCTGGGCGGCGGCGCCTCGCCGGGCGCGCGCTCCTGCTCCACGCGGTTGAAGCGCTCCTGGGTGTTCTTGTCGCCCTCGCTGGAGCGCTCGGCGCGCCGCGTCTCCAGGTGCTTGAAGCGATCCAGCCGGCTCATGCGGCGCCTCCTCCGCGGGCAGTCGACGACGCCGGGCGCGTGCGGTGCTTCGCCCACTCGCGCAGCCGGCCGATCTCCTCGCGCATGGTGGTGGCGATGGGGAACGTCTCGCCGATGGCGGTCTCCAGGTGTCGCTGCTCCAGCTGCTTCCCTTCCGAGAAGGCGTCGTAGAGCCCCGAGATCACCGCCTGCTCCAGCTCCGCGCCGCTGAACGCCTCCGCCTTCCGCGCCAGCGCGTCCAGGTCGAACGAGCGCGCGTCGCGGCCTCGCCGGCCCAGGTGGATGCCCAGGATGTCGCGGCGCTCGCGCGCGCCGGGGAGGTCCACGAAGAAGATCTCGTCGAAGCGCCCCTTGCGGAGCAGCTCCGGCGGCAGCCCGTCGATCCGGTTGGCGGTGGCCACCACGAACACCGGCCCCTTCTTCTCCTGCAGCCAGGTGAGGAACGTCCCGAACACGCGCGCGGTCACCCCGCCGTCCAGCGTGCCCCCGGTGGACCCGGCCAGCCCCTTCTCCACCTCGTCCACCCAGAGCACCACCGGCGCCACGCCCTCCGCCATCTGGATGGCGCGGCGGAGGTTCTCCTCGGAGGAGCCGACCAGCCCGCTGAAGATGCGCCCCATGTCCAGGCGCAAGAGCGGAAGCCGCCACTGCGCCGCCACGGCCTTGGCCATCAGGCTCTTGCCGCAGCCTTGCACGCCCAGCAGCAGCAGGCCCTTGGGCTCCGGGAGGCCGAACTGGCGCGCCGCCTCGGAGAACGCGTTCGAGCGCCGCTGCAGCCACTGCTTGAGCAGGTCCAGGCCGCCCACGTCGGAGAGGGTCTCCTCGGCGGAGTAGTACTCCAGCAGCCCGCCCTTGCGGATGACCTGCCGCTTCTCCTGGAGGATGAGCGAGATGTCGGACCCGTCCAGGCGCTGGTCGTCCGCCACCGCCTTGGCGAAGGCGTTCTCCGCCTCGGTGAGAGTGAGCCCCTGCGCCGCCTTCACCACCTGCTCCGCCTGGTCGCGGGTGAGCGAGACCGTCGCCTTGCCCGACTTGCGGACCACCGCGGCGATGTCCTTGAGCAGCTGGTACAGGTCCTGGAAGGTGGGGAGCGGGACGTCGAGGACGGTGATCTCCTTCTCCAGCTCGGTGGGGATGCTGAGCGTGGGGGAGAGGAGGATGACCGTGGTGTACGTGGTCTTCAGGGAGTGGGCGAGCTCGCGCAGCCCGCGGACGACCGCCGCGTCCTGGAAGTAGGCGTGGAAGTCCTTGAGGACGACGATGGAGGGTTCGTCGATCTTCTCGATGGCCATGAGGACGTTGCGCGGCTCGCGGCTGTCCTCGTCTCCGGAGGCCGCGTTGCGCGACCCGCCGCCGTGGCGCTTGAGGCCGCGCATCACCGACCACTGGTAGAGCGTCTTCCCGTGGGTGTTGGCGAGGTCCTCCAGCAGCGCGTCCACCCGCTGCTCCTCCCAGGACACCAGGTACACCAGCGGGTAGCGGGCGCGGATCAGCGTGTCGAGGTCGCGGATGAACCTCGGGCGATCGTCTCCCGCAGACGCAGTGAGCGGTTCCGGGGTGGGCGTGGGGGTCACCGGACCCCAGTATAGGTGTAGAACCCGGCGACCATATGGACCAGCGCGCACTGTGGGACCGGTACCGGAAGTATCTGTGTGACTGCCCCACGGTGGGGCTCCGCCTCGACGTCTCCCGGATGCGGTTCCCGGACGGCTTCCTGGACGAGATGCGCCCCGCCGTCACCAGGGCCTTCGACGCGATGGAGGCCCTGGAGAAGGGCGCCGTCGCCAACCCGGACGAGCAGCGCCAGGTCGGCCATTACTGGCTGCGCGCCCCGGAGCTGGCGCCCACGCCGGAGCTGCGGCGGGTCGTCGAGGAGACGGTGGCGGGCATCAAGGCGTTCGCCCGCGACGTGCACGCCGGGCAGATCGCCCCTCCGGGCGGGGGCAAGTTCGACCGCCTGCTGGTGGTCGGCATCGGTGGATCGGCGCTGGGGCCGCAGCTGTGCGCGGACGCGCTCACCGCGGGGACGGCCGACAAGATGAAGCCGTTCTTCTTCGACAACACCGACCCGGACGGCATCGACCGGGCGCTGGAGCAGATCGGCGACGGGCTGGGGCGGACGCTCACGGTGGTCATCTCCAAGTCCGGCGGGACGAAGGAGACGCGCAACGGGATGCTGGAGGCCGCGCGCGCCTACGAGAAGAAGGGCCTGGCGTTCGCCAGGCACGCGGTGGCGGTGACGGGGGAAGGGAGCGAGCTGGACAAGCTGGCCGCGAAGCAGGGCTGGCTGCGGCGCTTCCCGATGTGGGACTGGGTCGGGGGGCGGACGTCCGAGACCTCGGCGGTGGGGCTGCTGCCGGCGGCGCTGCAGGGCGTGGACGTGGACGCGATGCTCGGCGGCGCGCGCGACATGGACGCGGTGACGCGCTCGCGCGACGTGGCGAGGAACCCGGCCGCGCTGCTGGCGCTGATGTGGCACCACGTCGGCCGCGGGCGCGGCGAGAAGGACATGGTGGTGCTCCCGTACAAGGACCGCCTGCTGCTCCTGTCGAGATACCTGCAACAGCTCGTGATGGAGTCGCTGGGGAAGGAGAAGGATCTGACGGGCCAGGTGGTGAACCAGGGCATTTCCGTATACGGGAACAAGGGCTCCACCGACCAGCACGCGTACGTGCAGCAGCTGCGGGACGGGGTGCGCAACTTCTTCCTCACCTTCATCGAGGTGATGAAGGACCGCGCGGGCGACTCGATGGCGGTGGAGACGGACGTGACCAGCGGCGACTACCTGCTGGGGTTCCTGCTGGGGACGCGCCGCGCGCTGTACGAGAAGGACCGCGAGTCCATCACCGTCACCATCCAGGACGTGAGCGCCCGGTCGCTGGGGGCGCTGATCGCGCTGTTCGAGCGGGCGGTCGGGCTCTACGCGTCGCTGGTGGGGATCAACGCGTACCACCAGCCGGGCGTGGAGGCGGGGAAGAAGGCCGCCGCGGCGGTGTTGGAGCTGCAGCTCAAGGCGCTGGGAAGGTTGCGGGCGGAGAAGGGCGCCCGCACCGCCGAGCAACTGGCGCAGGAGATGGGCGCGCCGGATGAAGTGGAGACGGTGTTCAAGGTGCTGGAGCACCTCGCGGCGAACCCGGATCACCGGGTGAAGCGCACGGCCGGGGCGACGCCGTTCGAGGCGCGATTCGAAGGGTGAACATCATGCGTGGTCGCATCATCGCGGTGGCTTGTGTCGTCTTCTGGGTGGGGTGCGCCTCGGCGCCGGCTCGGCCGAGGGGCCCGAGGCTGTGGCAGATGCGCCTGCCCGCGCAGACCAGCATCGACGTGCTGCTGGGGTCGACGGTCTCGCTCAACCTCACCACGCCGCAAGTGGCGGAGCTGGTGAAGCTGCAGGCGGAGCTGAACGAGACGGTGAAGCCGATCCGGGAGGAGTTCGTCGCGGCGCGCAGCCCGTCCGCCCCCGCGGCGCCGGGCCCCACACCCGGCGCGCCGCCCCCGCCACCGCCCGACATGCCTCCGCCTGGACCGGCGCTCCCGCCTCCCGTGGGCCCCGGCCGCTGGGTGGGCGCGGTGCGGAGCAGCGGGGACGTCGGCGTGCCGCGCACCGGGCCGAGGGCGAAGGAGGCCCAGGAGCCGATGACGGGCGACTACACGGAGCGGCGCGCGAAGCTGGAGGCGCTGATCAAGAAGTTCGACGACGAGGACCAGGCGGCGTACGGCAAGGCGGAGGCGCTGTTCGACGGCGCGCAGAAGGACGTCGCCCGGAAGCTGATGCAGCAGCGCGCCGCGGATCGCGCGAAGGCGAACGGCGGCTGAGCAGCGGAAGACCAGAGGAGCACGCGCTCGGGTCGCTACGGGCCCCGCGCGCGAAGGCGAACGCGGCCGCTCATCCGTTCTCGGGGACGAGGAGGATCTTCCCGGTGGTGCCTCGGCCCTCGAGCGCCCGGTGCGCCTCCGCGCCTTTCGCGAGCGGGAAGGTCCCCCAGATGGAGACCTTCAGCCGGCCGGAGCGGATCCACCCGAACAGCTCGGCCGAGCGCCGCACCCGCTCCTCGCCCGAGGTGAGGACGTTCCACAGGTCGCCGCCGGAGAGGCGCTTCGAGGTGTCCATCAGCATCCGCGGGTCGACGTGCGGCGGGTCTCCGCCGGCCATCCCGTAGAAGACGACGTGCCCGCCGGTGCGCACGGCGGCGAAGCTGTCCATCAGCGTGCGGCCCACGCCGTCGAACGCGACGTCCGCGCCGCGGCCGCCGGGGGTGAGGCGGCGGAGGGCGTCGGGCCAGCCGGGCTCGTAGGTGAGCGCCGCCTCCGCGCCCAGTTGGAGCGCCGTGGCGCGCTTGGACTCGCTGGAGACGAGCGCGAGGGGGACCGCGCCCCGGATGCGGCAGATCTGGGTGAGCAGGGAGCCGACCCCGCCGGCGGCCGAGTGCACGACGGCGTGCTCGCCGGCGGCCAGGGGGTGGCTGTCCGCGGTGAGGTACTGCGCGGTGAGGCCCTGGAGCATCGAGGCGGCGGCGGTCTCGAAGGAGACGTCGTCCGGGAGCGGGACGAGCTTGTCCCGCGGGGCGAGCACCAGCTCCGCGTTGGCGAAGGGGACGTCCGCGAAGGCGACGCGCTGGCCGGGGCGGAGGGAGGTGTCCGGGGCGGCGGATTCGACGACGCCCGCGGCCTCGTAGCCGGCGATGTACGGGGGCTTCCCGGCGAGGTGGTACGCGCCGCGGCGCCGGTAGACGTCCGCGAAGTTGAGGCCGATGGCGCGGGTGCGCACCACCGCGTGGCCGGGTTGCGGGGCAGGATCGGGGACCTCCCGCCACTCCAGGACCTCCGGGCCGCCGAAGCGGCTGAACGTGAGCGCGCGCACGGTGGCCGGTGGATCAGGTCTCGGTGGACTGGGTGCGCAGGCCCACCAGCCACTCGGTGCCCATCCGGCCCACGAACCAGGTGCGGACGCGGACGACGCCGGGCGCGCGGGCCCAGACGACCTGGATGTCCGTGAGGGTGGCGTTCATCACCTTGCAGAGGGTGGCGTAGCTGGAGCAGTACGGCTCGCCCCACTCGTCGAAGGCGTGCGGGTCCATGTCCCGCTTGTCCAGGCGGTAGCGGTCCGCGACGTGGAGCGCGGCGCGCAGGGCGGCGTCGTCGAACGGCTTGGCCGGGTCGAGCCGGGCGGAGAAGGGCGTGAACTCGTCCGTGGACTCGTCGTACGGGTTGACGAGGTCGTCGGCGAGGGCGCTCAGCGCGCGCGCCATCCGCCGCGCGAGCACCGGCGGCATGGTGGGCGTCCTCGTGGTGGGCTTCGGGTGGTCCATGTGGTGAGCCTCCGCGTGCGGTCGGAGCCGGCGTGGTGAGGGCGGGCAGTCTCTACGGGCGGTCGCCCGCACCGCAAGGGCCCAGGCGCGAGCCGCAGCGGGCACCAGCCAAGCGCATACCGCGCAGGCGCCCCCGCGGCGCCAACGGTGGCGGCGGCAGGCGCCCACGCACACCACGCACCGCGCCTGCGCACGCATCCTGCTTGCCACCCGGCTGCGGCCGGGATGGCGGCCGAGGGCCCGGCGGCGGTATGTCGTGCGCTGTGGAGCTGGGCGCTCGGAGAGCACGGCGGGAACGGCGCCGGTGGGCCACGGCGGCGCTGCTCGCGCTGGCGGCGCACGTGCTGGTGCTCTCCGCGCTGGCGCTGGAGGCGGCGCTCCATCCACCCGTGCGCCCCGTCCTGCCGGCGCCTGTCACGCTGCGGCCCGTGGACGCGCAGGAGTGGGAGCGGCGGCGCGGCCCTCACGCCCCGCCGGAGCCCAGGCCGCCGCAGGAGCCTCGCCGCGGGCCCGCGGCACCCCTTCCTCCTCCGCCCCCGCCTCCGCCCAGGATGAGCCACCAGGGGCAGCTGGTGGAGATGGCGCCGGGCAACGGGGAGACGTCCCCCTCCGCCCGCTTCTTCGGGGAGACCAACAACCGCGTCCAGCGCGAGACCCAGGCGCGCGTGAAGACGCTGCGGCCGGGCCGCCCCGCCACTCCGCCCGATCCGCCGCCGGCCCCGGTGGCCGTGGCCCCTCCCGCGCCTCCTCCCCCGGCGCCCCAGCCCGACCGCCAGGTCCCGAACCTGATCCCGGACATCACGCCGCTGGAGCTGGGGCCCTCCGCGCAGCCCACTCCGCCCGCGGCTTCGATCCCCAAGCCATCGACCGAGGACAAGCCGGGAGAGGCCGGCGGCTTCATCGACGACCTGAGCGGCCTCGCGGTGGGCGACGAGACCTCCCTCAACACCCGCCAGCTCCAGTACGCGCGCTGGTTCAACGCGATGAAGGCGGCCGTGGGCCGGAACTGGCACCCCGACCAGGTGCAGGCCGCCACGCGCCACGTCCTCGACCCGGTCACGCGCGTCACCGTGGTGCGCTTCACCCTCGACCGGTCGGGCGCGCTGAAGGACGTCGCCCTGGAGAAGTCGTGCGGCTTCCAGCCCTATGACGACGAGGCGGTCCGCGCCGTCCGCACCGCCGGGACCTTCCCCGACCCTCCGGACTTCCTCTTCGCGGGCCGGGACAGCTTCCCCTTCCACTACACCTTCACGGTGGACGAGTACTGGCCGAAGCCCCGGCGGCGCTGATTCAGACCTTGAAGCGGCGGATCTCCGCGCGCAGCACCTCCGCCTGCCGCTGGAGGGCGTCGATGGCCTCCTCCATCTGCTTGACGGACCGGTTCTGCTGCTCCGAGCTGAGCTTGATCGCCTCCACCGCCTTGAGCACCTGCTCGCTCCCGGAGGTCTGCTCCTTCTGGGCGCGGTTGAGGTGGGTGACCATCTCGTTGATGCTCTCCATGGCCTTGGTGATCTGCTTCGACCCGCGGGCCTGCTCGGTGATCGAGTTCTGCACGTGGCTGGTGGAGAGCTTCATCTTCTCCGCGCTCTTCATGATCTGCTCCGAGCCGCGCGCCTGCTCGTAGGCGGCCTTGGAGATCTGCTGCACCGTCTCGGCGATCTTCTGGATGGAGACGGTGACCGCCTTCGACCCGCGCGCCTGCTCCACCGTGGCGCGGGCGATGGCCTTCACCATCATGGTGGACTTGTTGGCGGACTCGGAGATCTTCTTCAGCGCGCCCTCCGCCTCGCGGCCCAGCAGCACGCCCTCGTCCACGTTCCGCACGCCCTGGTTCATCGCCGCCACCGCGTTTCGCGACTCGTCCTGCACGCTGCGGATCAGCTCGGCGATCTCCTTGGTGGAGGCGCCGGTGCGCTCGGCGAGGTCCTTGATCTCCTCCGCCACCACCGCGAAGCCCTTGCCGTGCTCGCCCGCCTGGGCGGCGATGATGGCG
>Ga0134122_10001079_pt1 | contig 19567 bp, 9 predicted proteins | sample KB302_FD_96461 | JGI IMG/M metagenome (GOLD analysis project Ga0134122, IMG submission 96461) | Terrestrial soil microbial communities without Nitrogen fertilizer from Kellogg Biological Station, Michigan, USA - KB3-0-2 | ecosystem: Environmental > Terrestrial > Soil > Unclassified ... | reverse complement strand
CCCCACAAAAAGGCGGCTGCCCCCACCAGACCGCTGCCGGCCGTCCACATGAATACGCCCCGCGACGCGCACATCAGGCATCCGGCCGCCGTCAAGCCCAGCGCTATGAACGCAAAGGTTCTTCCGCGTCGATGGCGCAACAGCAGGTAACCGCTGAACCCAAAAACGATCATCCACCCGACGATCAACAAGTCCGAAAATCGCCCGGCGCTGACAAATACCGAAGTGGGCCGATAAACGATTACGCCCGATATCGGAGCTTCGCGATACAACGAGCTTAACAGGCGGATATCCTCCGCCATCACCGCCGGATTCAGAAATGTGTGCCCCAAAATCGCTTGCGCTATGCCCAAGGCGATGATGACCAGCATCAGTCCGAGGTTCACGTGAAAAAATCGCCGCAGATCTGCCTCCGAGTTCATGAAGGCATAGCCCAGCAGGAACAGCGGCACATAGTAGAAGTACAGCTTCATTCCCAGGATGCCGTAGAAGATGCTCGTTGATGCGGGATTGAACATTTGCAGAACGCCGAACCACACAAAAATGATCATCACGGTAAAAAAAGGCGGCCGAATGACCTGCAGGTCCTTTTCCTTACGCCGGTATGCCGCGAAAAACGATAAATAAACCACCGCGACCAGGATGTCTTTGGCGAAATAGATCGCCATATTGTTGCCCAGGTATTTCCGGGCGAAATCCTCAAACAGAAGCCATCCGAGGAAAAAATAGACGCCGTGCCTCCAGTTGTTAAGGATCGCCACGACGATCGCGCCCGCCGCGAATGCCATTCCCGCAAATGCCAGGCTGGTAACATCATTTGCCAGGATGAACCCGGCCAGTTTGTACGCCACCAGAAGCCCGAAGATGAGGAGCCCGGCCCCCAGCAACGGGCCACGCCGCAATTGACCTGGTATCGCGTTCGCCAGCGATCTCATCGCATGAACCTGATCACAATTTGCCGGTTGTTCTGCCGCGGAAAGGCTTCCATACCCGAAAGAAGCCGGGCGTTCGCGTCCATTCGAAAAAGTGCTGCGAATACAGTCATTCGTACGCTGTCACTTTGATTTGTGCGGTGCTCTTCCATGATACGCCGCAAACCGTTCAACTGCAGCTGTCTCTCCGGGGCAGGCGGCATGTCCTTGGTCCGCGGTCGCGTTCGATAAGTATACTATTCTATTATTCTAAGAATTGTCATACTACGTTTCCGCCTGTCGCCCGCGATCCGCATGCCCTCAAAATCCGAGACCTCGCCTCGCGCCACCGGGACCAGCTTTCCGCGCGCCTCCAGCGCATATAGCGGCCGCGCAATCGCCGGCGGATATTCGGGCGAGCGCACCACCCAACGCACGCCTTGCTGGTGGAACAACTCTAGCCATTCCGCCGGGTTGCGATATTGGCTCGGATCGATTGCCCAGCTGGCCGATGGATCCCCATACAGGAACGCCACATTTAGGTAGTAGCCGTGTCGCAGGAACACCAGCACCTTGCCTGTTCCTTCGTTCTGCAAGCTACGATTGATAAACTCCGCCTCTCCATACTCGGGCGCATGGTCGCGCAAATATTCCTCGCGTGGGGTGAAACCAGTCGCGGCGGCCAGCGCAAACCGGTCGTACCAGAGCAATCCCGCAGTTCCGAACAATAGGAAGCCGCAAACACTCGCCGTAGCTACGTAGTACGAGCCCAGCCAGCGCCGCACCTTCAACTGCGCCGCGCCGGCGGCCACTGCCGCTAACGCAATCGGCAACACCGGCAACAGAAATCGCGTCATGCCCGTCCTGAACCCAATGAGCATCGCGCTTCCAACCCAGGTCACCAGCACGGCCCGCCACAACGGTGTGTTCCGCACCGTCAAGATCAGCAGTGGCGCGAACGCCAGCACCAGCGGCCCCAGAAATTGCCAGAATCCCAGGTGCGCCGGATCGATCGCCGCGAATAGAGGAAATGCCGCAAGCTGCCAGAATTCCTTGTGTTCGCTGGCCCCCGTATCCGCGAGGTAGGACGCCAGCGTGTAAGCATTGACTCGCTCCGGCGAGATATATGGAAGTAAGAACGGAAACACTGGATCGCCTGTCCACATCAGATTCCGCACATACGGCCACATGCCCGCGGCGAGCGCCGATAGCCCGAACAGCACCGCCCTTGCCGCCGAACGCGCCTCCCACAAGAACGCCGCCGCCAGGCTCGCTGCCACCAGGCACCCGGTATATTTCGCGCCGGCCACTCCTCCCGCCAGCGCGCCCGCCGCAACCGCAAGCGGCATCCGTGGCATCTCCCGGTAACGCGAAATCACCAGTACGCCGATCGTTGTATAGAAGCTCATCCACAAATCCGGCGCGCCGGCCGCGGAAATTTGCCAAAACACCACCGGAGTTACCAAAAACACCAAAGCCGCCAGCCCGGCCGTTTTCCGATCCATCCATCGGTACGCCACACACGCCGTGGCCGCCGCCGCCAGCACTCCTCCTAGAAATAGCAATCCCATCGACAACCGATCGCTGCCTAGCGCAAGCCCCGCCAGAATCAAAGTGTGCGATTGTCCAGTAAAGAAACTATGTGACAGGAAAAAATTGGGACGAAATCCGTAGCGCAAGGTCTGTGATGGCGCCGTGAAATGATAGTGCAGCGCGTCAGAACCCGTGAGCGGAGCCATCGCTCCCAGCCCCTCAACCAGCAAAACCACCGCAATCGCGGTAATCGTCCATTTTTCCACGCGCGACCCGCGCATCGTCCGCCACACCAGCCCGTACGCCCTCGCTGCGATTGCTAGAACATCCGGGAATCCAAATACGAAAGCCAGCGCCAGTGCGGCAATCACCGCGACGCGAATGTGCCCCGCGATTTGCGCACCAAACAAAAAAACCTGCAGGCAGAGCATTCCCAGCGCCGCCGAACACAACAGGTGTTCACTGTCCGAGGGAAATTCCAGGCCACCGAGCCGGAGAATGCGATGTCCGGCAGCGCTCACGATCACCGCGAACAATCCAACCGCCAGCAGCAACGCGCACGAGGCTGCTAGTGCCATAACCTGCGCAACGCGATTGAGAACATGGAGCGGAACTGCTCCTTGAATTGCGCGTAGTACCAGATCTGCGCGGCCGCCATCCACGCGCAAACGAAGAATTGCAACAACCTGGAGCGTTGTGGCGTTTTTTCCCGCATTGCCGCGGAGTATATCACCAGCCGAATGAGCGCCCGTGCAGCCCCAATTTGTCCCCGGCGTCGTCTAGTTCTCTGCTGATCCTGCGTGCTGCATATCCGGATGCACGAAATGCTCCGCCAGCGCCAGCCCGGTAACCGGCACGATCTTTCGTGTGAATAAATCCATGTAAATGGGCGTGACGTGCTCGGGCGCGAATTTGTCCATTGCCCGAATCTCTCCACGCCGCAGGAACTTCAGCCTTGCAGGCACGTTCTCCACGTTAGGCGTCGTCAGAAATCGCCACACCGTTCGTTTTCAATGGCCGCGCAATGATCCGCAGGAACGCCGTAGGATATTCCAGGTGCTCGATCACTTCCACCGACGCGATCAAATCGAATTGTGATCCCACAGCTCGATCGAAAGTTGGATCGTTGCAGTCCAGACTGATGAAGTCCGTCTTTAGGCGCAAACGCACTGCCGACGTCCGCGGCGGTCACGCGAAATCCCGCCGACAGCAATCGCTCCGTCAAACCGCCGCTACTTGCGCCCAGATCCAGCGCCGTGGAACCCGCCGGAACATAACGCAACGCCGTGTTCACCACTCGTTCGTGCGTGCCCGGAAGGGCTCTGACCGGCAGGGCGAACTGTTTTTCACTTGAATCTGTCATCGACTCGTACGACAGCGTAGCAACACCGAACCAGGCAGTCACGTTGGGAATCCCATCCGCACGTGGTTCCAGAGTTCAGCTCAGTATTTGCTCTTATGAAAGGAAAATTTCGCCGTAGAGTCGGGCGTGATCCGCGATCATCCGCTCGCGAACGAAAAGTTCACGCGCGCGCTCCTTCGCCTTGGCCCCACGCGTGGGTATGACTTTCGGGTCGCGCAGAACGTCCCCGATCGCGTTGGCAAGGTCGTCCGCGCGCCCTGGGTCAAACGTAATGCCGGCGGTTCCAACGATTTCACCTAACCCGCCGATCCGCGCCGCCATCACCAGCCTCCCGCGCATCATCTGTTCAATGGCCGCCAGACCCGCGGTCTCTTCCCACGACGACGGCATCAGGAAAACATTGACCGTTTTTGTTGCTTCCGCGAACGCCGTCCCCTGCAGAAATCCCGTGCAGCGCACAAAGTCGCTCAAACCACTTCGTGTGATTCGCTCCTCGACCTTCACGCGTTCTGGCCCATCCCCTATCAACAGCAGCTGGAACTCAAGTTTTTGCTTCTTCAGCTGATCCGCTGCCTCCAGCAGCGTCCCCAGTCCCTTCTCCGGCACGAACCGTCCTACATACGCAAAGCAGATCTTTCCCTCGTTCGCCGATCCGGAAAACAGAGGGTCTGGATCAGCCACATCCGCTACCCCGTGATAAATCAATAGAGTGGAGGGCAACGTCATTCGCTTCAGCTGATGCTGAGAGATCGCTATGTTTCGCGCCACTCGCCGTGCCAGAAAATTTCGCGGGAACATCGCCAGCACGCTCCCGATGCCTTGCAACCACGACATCTCACACGTCTGACATTTCACGCACTTGTCGTAACGCCGCGCCTGAAAATATCCGGGACAAATCTTCCGCTCGGGCAATTCCACCAGCAGACCGTTCGGGCATATCGCCTGATACCCGTGATGCTCGATCACCACTGGCTTGCCCGCTAGCCGCGCCAGAATCAGCGGCAGCAGCGCAGGTCCCGCCAAATGAATCACGTCTGCCGCGCGAATCAGTTTCCACAATCGCAAAATGCCCGGCTGGCGAATCACCGGAAACTCCACCGGCAAGCGATCGTCCGAATCCCTACCCGCGGGCGTTTGAGTCACCAGCGTCAATTCGAATTGTGGTTTCCCGTCCTCCCCGCGCAGCTCCGCCAACCCTCGCGTCAGCGACAGTACGATCGTCTCGATTCCGCCGACGTTCGGTGCGAACGAATACGAGTAAACGAGCAGCTTCATTCGGGAAGTTTCTGCGAGACGCTCGCTGCAGGCTTTGCACCGGCCCGCGTCCCAACGGCGGCCCCTCCGCCGCGGCGCACGCGACTCACGCCGTGCGAAACCGCCTCCAGCGTCGCCTCAATGTTCTCGCGCGGAGACCACGTTTCCATCCGCGCTCGCGCCCCCTGCCCCATCTCCTTCAGTCGCGCAGGATTGCCAAAAGCTCGCAGCAACACCCCCGCCAGGGCTTCAACATCTCCGCATGGATACACAAAGCCGGTCCGTCCTTGCGCGATCAAATCCCGCGCCGCGCCAACATGATCGCTGGCCGCCACTACGCACCCGCACAGCATCGCCTCGTTCACCACCACTCCAAAAGCGTCATACACCGACGGCAAGACCATCAAATCCGCAGCCGTATAAATCGCCGGCAATTGCGATTGGTTCACAAAGCCCAGAAAACGAACTCGCCCCGCCACTCCCAACGCCTCAGCTCGTGCTTTCAGTTCGCCGCGCAGCGGACCCTCGCCGGCAAACACCAGCAGCGCATCGGAAATCCCGCTCTTTGCGAACGCCTCCAGCAGATCGAACGGGCGCTTCCACGGCTGCAGCTTCGCGCAGAACAGCACCACGCCGACGGCATCTGTCGCGCCCCAAGCCGCTCGCGCCGCGGCGCGATCCACCTTCGCTGCTTGCTCCCGCCACCAGTCGTTATCCACCACATAGGGCGTGATCGTGACGCGTTCATCCGGAAGCCCCAGCGATCTCATCAGGTCCCGGCTCCCTGTAGAAGGCACAATCAACTGGTCCGCCATGCGAAACAACCATGGCCACAGGACCCGCTTCACCGACCGCTTCCACATCCGCCCATCCAGCGGGTTCAGCGTCGTAGTATCGGTCCCGAACAAAAAAGCCGCCCCGGAGAGCCACGCTGCAACTCGCGCAATCCAAAACGTCGCCCGCCGGTAGCTCACATAGCAAAGCACCGCATCGAAATGTCCCTCGCGAATCATCCGCCACAGCCCGGCATTCTGCAGCCCCCAAAAACTCTCTCCGCCAGACCCGCGGTTCGCTACCTGCACCCACGCATATCCGTCCAGCAGCGGCACATCCCACTGCACCGTCGCTCCGAACTCCGGATCATGCGCCGCTTCCGCCCCTCGCAGAGTGCAGTACGCCACCTGCAATTCCAGATCGCTGCGCGCCGCCATCCGCCGGAACAACGGCGCCTGGTACTGCGCCGGCTGCTGCGCGATGGCCAGCACGCGAAGCCTCCGCTCAGCCATCCCATGCCCCGTCGATAGCGCGATTTTCCCTGCGTAAAGCCTGCATCGTCGCGAAGTATACCCCCGTTTCCCGGCAGCATCGGCTATGCTAAACTGCGGTCGTTCCGCAGGGTAGGCGGTACACCGTAAGTCTCCGCACAGTGCAGGTTGTGCCTGTGAAGCACCTGTTCGCACGGTGCCGGGCTGCTGAAGTTTCACCAAATTTTTGGCCGCTCGCCGGTCCGATCCATCATCTGCTCGATCGACCTCGCGGCCGCAAATCTACGACGAGGGATGCATCATGTCTGGGCACTCAAAATGGGCCACCATCAAGCACAAAAAGGCGGCTACTGACGCCAAGCGCGGCCGCGTCTTTACTCGCGTCATTCGCGAAATCACCATCGCCGCCCGCATCGGCGGCGGCGACCCCAACTCCAATCCCCGCCTCCGTACCGCCATCCTCGCCGGCAAGAACGAAAATATGCCTAACGAGAATATCGAGCGCGCCATTCTGCGCGGCACCGGCCAGCTCGAAGGCGAGCAATATGAAGAAGTCACCTTCGAAGGCTACGGACCCGGGGGCGTCGGCATGCTCATCCAGGTGGTCACCACCAACCGCAACCGCGTCGTCGGCGAATTCCGCCACCTGATGAGCAAGAACGGTGGCAACATGGCCGAAGCCGGCGCCGTCGGCTGGATGTTCCATCGCAAAGGCGAAATTGTCGTCCCCAAAGAACTCGCTACCGAAGACAAAATGATGGACATCGTCCTCGAAGCCGGCGCCGATGACCTCAAGGATGATGGCTCCGGCTGGTACGTGACCACGCCGCCCGAAGCCCTCGACAGAGTGAAGGAAGCCCTCGTCAAGGCCGGCATCACCCCCGCCTCCGCCGAGGTCGGCATGGTCCCGCAAAATTACGTCAAGCTCACCGGCGCGCAAGCCACCCAAATGGTCCGCCTGGTCGAGGCCCTGGAAGAACACGACGACGTCCAACACGTCTACGCCAACTTCGACATCGACGAATCCGAAATCCAAGCCGCCGTCGGCGCCAACTAATTCCGAAATCTCATGTAGGGGCGCAGCACCGCGGCGCCCCATCTCGGCAAAATTTCCAAAAATAGCTCCAATCCGATTTTTTCCGAATCCGTTGTCACAATCCCACACTTCCACCACACAAAACCCTACCCGGTCCCGTCCCCTTCGCCGTAAACTAAAAATCCATGAATCATCCCTACGCCGCAAACGGGCACATACGCGTCTTGGGACTCGACCCCGCCGCCGCCGGCCCCACGGGCTACGGTGTCATCGAAAGCGACGGTCGCCAACATGTAATGCTCCGTTGCGGCGCCTTTCGCGCCTCCGCCAAACGCCAAAAAGAATCCGCTGGCGCCACTCTCCAGGATATCCACCAACTCCTCTGCTCGCTGATTCGCGAATTTTCTCCCGCTGCCGTGGCCGTCGAATCCATCTTCAGCGCCCTCAATGTCCGCACCGCGCTCCGCTTGGCCGAAGTCCGCGGCGTAGTCCTGCTAGCCGCCGCCCAGCACGAAATCGCGGTCCACAGCTATTCGCCGCGCGAAGTAAAAGCCTCCGTCGCCGGCTATGGGCATGCCGACAAACGCCAGATGCAGGTCATGGTCCGGGCGCTTCTCTCGATGTCGGAACTACCCGAACCATCCGACGCTGCCGACGCCCTGGCCGTCGCGCTTTGCCACCTGCAGACCGAATACGCTCGCCAACGCTTCGCTCTGCCCGACCCCAAAACTTTAGCCAGGCCCGCTCGCGCAATTCGCTTGGCTTCGCCCTCTGCTAGCCACCCCTCTCCCAGCCACAAAGAAACGCGAATCCGGGCGGCAGGCATCTAACCGCGCTATGGGACGTGTCTACTCGAAACTTGCCTGGAGCGCTGCCACAGCCCCGCTGATCTTTGCTCTGCTTTTCTCATCAGCCGCTGTTTCCACACCGAAGCCTGCTCCGCGCTCGACCAGCTTTGCCTTGTCGCTTCCCGCCCCAGCCGCCGCAAAGCTCACCTTCCGCCGCATATTCAAATCCAGCACTCCCGAATTCATCGAAATCACCATTCGCGAAGACGCCGATCAGGCCACCTACGACATTCGTCAGATCGACGAAGATCCCGAAAAATTGCAGTTTGAAGTCGGCGCTCCTCTTCGCGCCAAAATGTTTGAGCTGGCCGGCGAACTCAACCACTTTCAGGGACAGGACCTCGACGTCCACCGCAAAATTGCCAACCTCGGGGAGAAGACCTTCCGCTGGGAGCAAGGCACTCATGCCTACGAAGCAAAATTCAATTACACGCTGAGCACTCCCGCCACCCAACTACTGCAGATATTCGAGGGCCTTGCCCGTCAGCAGGAACTCCTCATGCTCCTCGAGCGCCGCATGAAATACGACCGCCTCGGCATCAACGACGCGCTCCTCCAATTTGAGACCGAGCTCAACCGCAAGCTCCTCCCCGAGCCCCAGCGCGCTCTCGCCACACTCGACCAGATCGCCGGCGACCCCCGCTTCGTCGAAATTGGCCGCCAGCGCGCCCGCGCCCTCGCCGAACGGATCCGCCATCCGAGCTAGACTGACTCGACTTTCCAACCGTATCGCTAGACGCGTGGATGACCTGAATCACCCGACACAGCATTCCCCTCCAATACTTGCAGCTCGACAGCAGCTTGCTTCGCAGTGGTACCGGTACCTCACCGGCAATCATCTCCTTCCGGTCATTTGCCATACAATTTTGCGTATTACCATCCCGAACCCTGTATAGATCGCAATAACTCGGAACTTTCATTTAGATAAACCAAACAATTTAGAAGATTTGTTAATGGTCCAATTGTTGGCAAGTAGCTTGCATTACTTATTGCAAACGATTTTGCCACTCATGTTAGGGCACCCCGGTATTCGTTCCGGGAATGACAGTCAGGTCTGAGTGACATTGCTTCCTCGCGATCGACCCGCTCTCCGGGTTGGACGCCGCGAGTGAGTTTCCGAGCAATGTAAGTCTAAAAATCTAAATTCAATCTTGGAGGGCGAATGGTCTTCTCGCGTTTGTTCGCATCGTGGTTGACGCTGCTGCTCATGCTGGTCGCAGCTGCAGGCGTCAGCCTCTCAGTACCACAAGCAACTCGAGCCCAGGCTGGTCTCTCAACCGGTACGATTCAAGGCACTGTTCTGGACCCGAATGGCGCAGCGGTTACCGCAGCCAAAGTAACCATCCACAGCAAGGGTACGGGAGCAAGTAACGCCGTCGACGTCACCGGATCCGGTCAATTTTCCTCCGGACCGCTGGTTCCTGGCGACTACGTCGTCCGCGTTGAAGCTAACGGCTTCAAGTCCATCGAAATTCCCGTGACCGTTCGCGTCGGCAACATCAGCGGCCTCAACATCAACCTGGAAATCGGCTCCGCCAGTACCGTGATCACCGTCGAAGGCGCTACCGTTTCCGTGGACACCGATCAGGCCACCATTCAAGACGTCGTCACGCAAGATCAGATACAGAACCTTCCTATCAACGGCCGCAACTTCCTCGACTTGGCGCAACTGGAACCCGGTGTCCAGATTCAGGATGGCGGTGACTTCGACCCCACCAAAAAGGGCTTTTCCTCGATCTCCTTCGGTGGACGTTTCGGCCGCACCGCCCGCATCGAAGTGGACGGCCTCGACATCTCCGATGAGACCGTCGGCACAACCACTCAAAACGTGCCTGTCAACTCCATCAAGGAATTTCAGGTGGCTCAGTCGAACCTCGACCTCGCTACCGAGCTCACCTCCTCCGGCACCGTCAACATCACGACTCTCTCCGGCACCAATCAGATCCATGGCGAGGGCTTCTTCAACTATCGCAGCGACGGTACCTCCGCTGCGATCGGCAATCCCGCTTCGGTGTTCACCCGCAAGCAGTACGGCATCAATCTCGGCGGCCCGATTGTCCGCGACAAGCTATTCGCCTTCGGATCCTGGGAGCGCACCACACAGGACCTGCTCGCCAGCGTTGAGCCTCAGGCTCCCTTCGACTCCTTGGCCGGCACGTTCAACAGCCCCTTCCGCGACCAGCAATTCCTCGGCAGGCTCGATTACAACCTCACTTCGCGCATCCGCATTTTTGCCAAGTACGGTTTCGAGCAGAATCGCAACGTCGCTTCCTTCGTGACCGGCACCTATCAGCCCTTTGCGAACGTTGACTACACTCCCAGCTACGCCGTAGGTGCAGACATCTCCACCGGCTCGTTTACGCACAGTATCCGTTTCGGCTATTTCAAGTTCCGCAACGGCATCACTGATGCCGTTACCGGCACCAACATCATCAATCCGGCTCCCGGACTTGCGATGGCCATCGGCAACGTTTCCACTTCCTGCACCGCCGCCGGCGACCTGTTCTGCTCCGGCGCTAACATTCTGGCGCCGCAAAAGACCTATCAGAGCAACAAGCAGTTCAAGTACGACGGCTCCAAGCCCTGGCATTCCCACATCCTGCGTTATGGCGTGGGCGTGAACCGCATTCTCGGCGGCGGATTCGCCAGCTTCTTCGGCATTCAGCCCGCCGTTCGCGGCGCGTTCAACGACGCATCAGAAGCGGCGGCCGCAGCCGGACCGTTCGCAGGCGGCATCAACAACCCGCTGAACTATCCGGTCACGCGCATCACTCTCGGCAACGGCGAAGGTTGCTTTACAGAAATTCCGCAATTCGGTCAGGACTGCGGCGGTCAATTCGATACTCGCGTTCAGGCCTACCTCGGCGACAGCTGGAAGGTGAAGCCCAACTTCACCTTTACCTATGGCGTCCGCTACAACCGCGACACCGGCCGCTCCGACAGCGACCTGCCCGCCATCTCCGAGCTCAACGATGTTCGTGCGGGCTACGGCGAAAAAGTCAACCAGCCCGACCACAACTTCGGCGGCACCATCGGTGTTGCCTGGGATCCTTCGCATCGCGGCAAGACCGTCATCCGCGCAGGCGCCGGCGTTTACTACGAAAACGGCGTCTTCAATAACATCTTGTTTGATCGTCCGGGCCGTTTGCCCACGGGTCTGTTCAACGCCACCGCCAGCCCTTGCCCCTCGGGAAGCGTGGCTCTTCCGGACGGCACCTCCCTCACCTCGATCAACGGTAAGGACATCGCTACGCAGATCTGCAATCAGCCCATCGGCAGCGTAGCCGCCGACATCGTGGCGCTACAGAATACGTTCCAAGCCGCCACGATTGCCGCCGGACCGCAGGCCAACGGCGTCTATTTCCCCAACGCTTTGGCGGCGGGTGCCAACGTTACCGGTACGACGCTCTACGCTCCCAACTTCCAGACTCCGCGGTCGTACCAGATGAACATTGGCGTCCAGCATGAATTGCGTCCTGGCACCGTCTTGTCCGTTGACTACCTTCGCAACGTCGGCGTGCACACGCTGCTCGCGATCGACGAAAACCACGACGGCGATGCCCGCTTTCTCGATAAAGACGGCGCGACCGGAGCCATCACTGCGACTAACACCTCATTCGGCTGCCCGGCGGGCTCCGCAGGTATCGACTGCGCGATCGCTGCCGGTGCCACCATTGCGGACTATGCCGGCAACGGCCTGACCTCCGGCGTCCTCGCTGCCGGCGGCGGACCTGCTGGACCAGGCACCGTGGCTTTCCCCGGCATCAATGCCAACTTTGGGGTCGTTCAATTCCTTGAACCGATCGGACGCTCTGTCTACAACGGTCTGGACGTCGTCCTGAAGTCGGACTTGAAGAGCCCGGTGTCATTCATGCGCCACATCAACGCGCAAGTCTCTTACTCGTATTCGCGCTTTGTTAGCGAAGCGAGTGATGTGGACTTCATCAACTCCGCCGTCGACCAGGCCAACCCCGGCCAGTTTATCGGCCCCAACGGTCTCGATCGCACCCACCAATTCTCTGCCGGCGTCATCATGGACCTCCCGGCCGGCATTCGTGCGAACTTCATCACCCACTGGTACTCCGCGCTGCCGCAGAACATCGTTTTCAACGCCCCGGGGAATCCGGAAGATCTGCTGCAGCTTGATACCTACGGCGACGGCCAGCAAGGTCTTGCTCCGATTCCGGGTACGCAGATCGGTGCCTTCGGTCGTGACGTCAGCGCCGGTGGCCTCAACAACCTGCTGAGCAGCTATAGCAGCAAGTTCGGCAACCAGCTCACTCCAGCCGGACAAGCGCTGGTCAGTGCCGGCCTGTTCACGCAGGCACAGTTGCAGTCACTGTGCGCCATCACCCCTTCGCTCACGCCGATGGGTAATTGCGGCACGGAGTTCCCCACCCTGCAGCTCGCGCCGGCGCCTGCGGGTGCGGTTGGCAACGGCAACTTCTTCACCTTTGACACCCGCCTGGGCTGGTCCATCAAGCCGATCGGCCGCTGGGAACGCTTCCGCATTGAACCCCAGGTCGCTTTCTACAACCTCTTCAACCACAAGAACTACAACAGCCCGACCTCGCTGCTTAGCGGCGTTCTCGACGGCGCCGCCGGCTCCATCAACGGCACCACCAAGGCAGACCGCGCTCCCAACGAGATCGGTCTCGGCTCCGGTGTCTTCTCGATCGGCGCTCCGCGCTCCATCGAGTTCGGCATCAAGGTCAACTTCTAACCAACTCAAGCGAAGTGGTCACCAAGCGGCGGAGAGCGCAAGCTCTCCGCCGTTCTTTTTCGCCCAGAAAACTACATTGCTATGGATAATTTAGTTTTCGTTGTTGTCTGACTTTCTCTCTGAATGGACTTAACTAAAACAAAAAGCTGCTCTTACTCATCTTCCGTTTCGGTGGCAGGTTGCTTGCATGCCCTTTGGCGGCTACAGTGAACTCGACTATGAGGGCAACAGGAATCGTAGGAATAAGCGAACCTCGTAAGCTTCTGACCCGCCCTGGGTTGGCCCTCACGATATCCATCCTTTTCTTTCTGACCGGCGCAGCCGGCTCCTTCGCCCAAAAGAATCCCAAGCTGCCCAACAGTTTCCGGGACTGGCTCGAACGCGACGTCACCTACATCATCACCAGGGACGAGCGCGAACAATTCCTCCAGCTCACCACCGACGACGCCCGTGACCAATTCATCGAGCGCTTTTGGCAGGTCCGCAACCCCGATCCTGGCTCGGCAACAAACTCCTACCGCGAGGAAATCTATCGCCGCATTGCCTTCGCCAATGCCCGCTTCGGCGTCGGTTCTGGTGCCGAAGGCTGGCGTAGCGACCGCGGCCGCACCTACATCACCCTCGGCGAACCCCAGCAAAAGCAGGTCTACCGCAACTCCGCCAACCTCTATCCCATCGAAATTTGGTTCTACGCCAACGTAAATCCATCCCTCCCCCGCGCCTTCTATGTCATGTTCTACCAGCGCGAAGGCAGCGGGGACTATCGCTTCTACAGCCCCTACACCGACGGCCCCGATAAGCTCGTCACCGGCGTCGAAGCCGTCAACTCCGTCTCCGCGGCCCTCCGCGTCATCCGCACTTCCACGGGCCCCGAAGTCGCGCGCATCTCTCTTAGCCTCCTTTCTGATGAGCCCGTCGATCCCAACGGCCGCCCTAGCCTCGAATCCGACCTCTTGCTATCCGAAATCAAAGGTCTCGCCAACCTTCCCGCAAACCGTGCCGACATCGCTCAACGCTATAGTCTCCGCGAAAATGTGAAGTCCCGGCTCCTGCTCGAAGGCAACAACCTCGACGTTGTCACTTTTCCTGTCCACGACTCGCGTGGTCTTTCTCGCCTCGATTACGCGATCCGTCTACGCCACCCCACCCATCTCGCCGTCACCGACGAACAGGACGGCCGTTACCGTTATTCTGCCGAAGTCTGCGTTATCGTCTTCACCGCCGACAACAAACCCGTTTTCACTCAACAAAAAACGGTCACCGATATCCTGAGCAAGAAAGACCTCGACCGCTTCAAAGAAAAATCCTTCGGCTACTTGGGCACCCTTCCATTACCGCCCGGCGCCTATCGTTTGGATATCCAGTTCACCGACTGGTCGGCCAAGAATGCCTACCACACCACCCGCGAAGTCACGATTCCCCCGACGCCGCAACAAGGCCAGATCGTTCCCGCGATCCTTCCTTTCACCTCCGCGGAACAGGTTGGCCCTGGGCTCGCCGATCTCACCCCATTCGCGTTGGCCGGCGTGAAGTTCACTCCTGCCTTCACCGCTGCCCCCACGCTATCCCCCGGCTCAAGTTTGCAAGTCATGTATCAAATATGGGCGCAACCCCAAAATCCCCAGACTTATTCCGGCCGTGTTCTCGAAGTCGAGTACGCGCTTGGCAAACCTGCCGCAGCGGGAGGCATCGTCCGCCTCAAAGACGAACTCCCCATGGAGCAATTCGATCTTGCCGGCAACATGGTCAATGGCAAGAAGCTTCCGCTTGAGCAGCAAACTACCGGCAATTACGTGCTCACCCTCTCCCTCAACGAGCGCGGCAACAATCAACGTGTCTTTGCCACTACCAACTTCAGAGTGCTCGACGGCGGCGCCAGCCCCGAACCCGCCGACATACTCGAACCCGGCCTCGCCGAAGAAGCCGAAACTGGCATCCTCGATCAGCAACGTGCCCAGTGCCACCTCGCCCTGGGCCAGACCAATGACGCCCGCGTCTGGTTTCGCCGCTCGCTCCAGCTCAACCACGCCAATGACCTCGCGCGCTCCCGCTTGGTCGACGCCTATTTCTCACAAAAGGATTACGCTGCCGTCGTTAGTCTCTACAAGGATGCCGGCATCACCGACTCCACAGACTCACCAACGATCCTCCGCATCGCCGAGAGCCTGCGCCAGAAAGGCGATACCTCTGCGGCAATTGCCATGCTGGAAAAAGTCCTCGATGCGCGTCCTCACGAAAACGCCTTGTATCTTGCACTCGCCCAGTCTTATTGGGAATCCGGCAATGGTGCTAAGGCCACCGAAGTCGCCCGCAAGGCCCAGGCCGTGGTTGCACAATAAGCCCGCGAATCATCAACAGCCTGGCAGGCTCCTCTCGTTCCTCATCCTCATATCCGGATAACTATTCTGGAACTTGAATCTAACTTCCCTAAAATTTTCACCACTCCCGCGCTGTTCCCGAAATAAACCCCATCTGCCAAGTCACTTACGATTTCTTCCTTTTACACATTGTTTGGAATCGCCGATGCAAGGCACGTCTTCAGTTATCAAGCGCACGTTGGGTGTGGGGTGCGCTTCGTTCTCGGGGCTAACTCTAAAATCTGCTGATCCTCAAAAGTGGCTAAGGAGTCGTGTATATGCGAAAGCTGTTTCTAAGTGCTCTCGTGCTCACTATCTGCTCGATGTGCTCTCTGTCCGCGCTTGCCCAGGACCAGGGCTCCGCTCGTGGAAACCTTAGTGGCATCGTGTACGACTCGTCTAAAGCGGTCGTACCCGATGCTCAGGTCACCATAACCGGTCCGCTCGGCAGTCAATCGGAGCCCACCGGCGACCAGGGTTCCTTCCTCTTTCAAACTCTCGTTCCCGGTATCTATTCCGTTCGAGTTCAGAAGCCCGGCTTCAAAGTCGTCGAAATGCGCGGCGCCGAAGTCCTCATCAACAAAACCACCAGCATTGAGGTGACCCTCGAAGCCGGCGAAGTCTCCCAAACCATCGAAGTCAGCTCCGCCGCGGTCACTGTCGACACCTCCACCTCCTCGGTGAACTCCAATTTCTCCGATACCTTCTACGAAAATGTTCCCATGCAGCGCGGCGTCTCCAGCCTTTTCTATCTGAGCCCCGGGTCGGTCGACGGCCAGAAGACCGGCAGTAACAATCCTTCCATCTCTGGTTCCAGCGGTCTGGAGAATGCCTACATCGCGGATGGTGTCGCCATTAACGATCCCGCCTTCGGTGGCCTGGGTATTTGGTCGCGCACCTATGGCGCTCTTGGCACTGGCATCAATCTTTCTTTCGTTAAAGAAGTGCAGGTAAAGACCGGTGGCTTCGAGCCCCAGTACGGTCACGCCAGCGGCGGTTTAGTCCAGATCGTCACCAAGTCCGGTGGCACGCGCATGTTTGGCGAGGTTGCCGGCTTCTTCAAAAGCCGCGGCATGCAGGCCACGCCCCTCAACAGCGATGATCCCCAATTTTCCGCCGGCACTTTGTTCGGGCGTGTTCTCGGTAACGCCAACTATGAAGGCAGCGCCGAACTTGGCGGCTATGTTCCACTCGGCCGCCTGCGAAATCATCTGTTCTTTTTCGGCAACTTCAACCCCATCTTTGCCAATCAGTACGTCGCTCCCGCCGTCGGCTCGAATCTCTTTAACATTTTCAATGGCGAGGTAAATCGCCGCACCAATTCTTACGACTACGCCGGCAAGCTCACCTACAAGATCAACGACCGTCACGTAATCGAATCCTCGATCTTTGGCGATCCCTCGCACACCAATCACGTGCCTTGGGTAACCCTCAACGCCGCCGACGACTCCGTCGTCTCCAAGTGGGATCTCGGCACTCGCAACTGGGCGGTTCGCTACGACGGCGCCTTGACCTCCACCTGGCTCGTCGACGCCGCCTTTACCTGGAGCTGGAATCACTTCACCGAGACCCCCGCCTCCGATGTCGTTCAGATCATCGACCAAACTCAGGCGGAAGGCCTTCCAGGGCAAGCGGGCACCTTCAACGGCCAGGGCTTCGGCGTTGTCGAACCCTACGATTCCAATACCCGTAGCATCTCCATGGACACTTCCAAAACCATGCGCTTCCTCGGCCAGCACACCGTCAGCGCCGGTTACACCTGGCAGTTTCCCGTCTACGACGACATCACCAAATATTCGGGCGGAAAATTTCCGCTGCCTTCCGCAAACGCCTCCGGTGGAGACCCAGGTTATCTCGGTGACACCGATCCCGTGCGCGCTGGCGCGTTGTCGGATGCCGATCTTTTCCTGCTTCCGCTGGTTAAGACCGACGGCGTGACTCCCATCGTACCTAACAGCGGAGCCTGCACCCTCTGCCCGTACATGGCGGTTCCCGGTTACTCCACCCCTGTCCAGGTCCTGCTCAACCAGACCCGAGGCCGCTTTGATCCCGGCGTCACCCACAGCACCGGCAAATATCACGCCGCTTACCTCAACGACGCTTGGGAATTCAGCAAGTACGCGACTCTCAGCGTCGGCTTGCGCTGGGAACAGCAGCGCCTCGTCGGCAACGCCGCCGAGAAACTCTTTAACGATATGTGGTCTCCTCGCATCGGCTTTATCGTCGATCCCAAGGGCGATCGCAAAAACAAGATTTATGCCAACTTCGGTAGGTACGCCTTCGTTTTGCCTCTCGACGCCGCGCTCCGCGCGCTCAGCAGCGAAAACGACGTTCTCAACGCTTACTGGGCTCCGGCATCGACCACCACCGGCTGCCCGGCAGGCACGCCTTCAGGCGCTTCCTGCGTTGTAACCAACGCTGACGGCTCGCCCAACTACGCCGACTTCTTCGTGCCCGATGCCGCCCACCTGTTGAACAATGCCACCGGCGGCGTCCTCCAAGGCGTGAATACCGGTGTCAGCGGTGGCGAGCCCTTCCAGCCCGGCGTAAAGATGGAATACACCGATGAATTTGTCGTCGGTGCCGAGCATCAATTTCGCGGTGGCATTATCGTCAGCGCTCGCTATATCGATCGTCGCCTCAAGCGTGTCATCGAAGACGAGGGCGGCATCTCCGTCGAGCAATTCAACGCTCTCGCCAATAATGGCGGTGGCCTGAACTACTTCATTGGCAATCCCAATGCGACCTCTGACGTCTTCGTGAATCCCAACGAAATCACTTTCGGTCTCGGCACTACTGTTGCCACCGATGGCTCGGCCCTTCCCGCTGCTTGTGGCGGCACTCCTTTTATCGCTTACAACCAGCAGGACACCTTCGGCAATGTCGTCGGCAGCGCCTGCTTCCCTGAAGTTGCTCCGGGCCTGTTCGGCGGCGAATTCCAGCCCGACGGCAAGCCTGACACCTACAAAGACCCCAAGCGGGAATACCAGGCCGTGGAATTTGAAGTCAACAAGGGCTTCAGCCACAACTGGGCTTTGGTTGCCAACTATCGCATCGCTCGACTCCGCGGCAATTACGAAGGCGCGTTCCGCAACGACAACAACCAGGCCGACCCCGGCATCAGCTCTCTGTTCGATCTGACCGAAGGTAATCTTGGCCTTCTCGGACAGCAGCAGGGGATCGGCCCGCTCAATACCGACCGCCGCCACGTCGTCAACACCTACGTCACCTACGTTCTCGATCATTCCAAACTCAAGGGCATGGTCTTCGGCACCGGCGTAAAAGTGCAATCCGGCGTGCCATTGACCACCTTGGTCGCCCAGCAGGCTTACGGAACGCCCGGCGAAGTGCCACTGTTCGGTCGCGGCGACTTGGGCCGCGCCCCGGTCACCGGCACGGTGGACGCGCACGTCGAGTATCCCTGGAAGTTCACCGAACGCCTCACTCTCAAGCTTGGCTTCGACGCCTTCAACATCGCCAACTCCAGGCGTGAGACCCTGATCAACCAGAACGCCGATTCCGGCTTCGCCGTGCCAACCTCCGATTTCAAGAAGCCGTTCACTGCCGCTCCCGGTGCGCCAAACCTCACCGGAAGCTACTTCGTCCAACCCTTCAACGCACGCTTCAGTGTTCGCCTGGTCTTCTGACCCGGCACTCTAATTGCGAGCACAGCCAGGGCGCCGGTCAACTCCCGGCGCCCTTCTGTTTTACACCGGTTCTCTGTGCCTCGACGCGACGAGCCACAAAGACCGCAAAAACCAGTACGGACGTATGATGGACTCTCCAGAGCTTCGATGGCATTACGTGTATGTCGGTGTAAGTTATGCTGGGAATTGCAATTCAGCTTCCCTGCAAAGTACCATGGCGCCTTCGTTAAAATCGTCGTAACCCGTTTGGAATGATAACGATGCGTCTAAGTACTTTGTAAGTTCAATGGAATTACAACGATCCACAACAACAGGGGGGTGAGGGTACAAAATCACTAGAAAAACACAATAGGTTGTGGTTGTCGCCCACAACCTTCTGCCGACGGCCTCGAAACATCGCCCAGTCCTCGACGTATACTCTATGTGCCCTCGCCTATGCAGCGCGCTTCCTCCATGCATCTCACCGAGGCTGTGGCCATTGCCACCTCCAGCCTCTGGGCTCACAAGCTGCGCAGCATCCTCACCCTCATCGGCGTGGTCATAGGAGTGACCTCGGTGATCGCCGTGGTCAGCCTCATCAATGGCGCCAACCAGTACGTCGCCACGCGCGTCTTTCGCCTCGGCGCAGAT
>Ga0134122_10001078_pt1 | contig 19570 bp, 24 predicted proteins | sample KB302_FD_96461 | JGI IMG/M metagenome (GOLD analysis project Ga0134122, IMG submission 96461) | Terrestrial soil microbial communities without Nitrogen fertilizer from Kellogg Biological Station, Michigan, USA - KB3-0-2 | ecosystem: Environmental > Terrestrial > Soil > Unclassified ... | reverse complement strand
GTCTCCCGCCAGGGCATCGTCGCGGCCCTCCTTGGACCCCAACTCTGCCCCAACCTGTTACCGATGTCTTGAGGTCGAGGTGTTACCTATGTCCTGAGGCCGGACACCCCCGTGGCCGCCCTTTGACCGCAGGTCGTGCCCCATCGAGGGCGGCGACGGGGCGCCGCCCCTACGCCAGACCGAGAGAGATCCCCCCACGTCCTTGCGCCCTCCAACCCTGAACCTCAACCGCCGACCGCAATGTGAGCGACGCTCGACGCAGCGCTACAGTGTCGAGATCAAACCCGTTCGAGCCGCACCAGCAGGCTCACCTTGCGGAGCGAACGGTGGAGCGGTCCTGGCAAAACGCGCAGGACGAAGCGGCCGAGCGGACCGATCGGCGGCCGGCGGTCGAGGCGCTCACCCTCTTCGATTGAGGAGCGGACCTCCGCGGGGCGCCAGCCGAACGGCGCGAAGAAACGCTCGCCCTCGGCGGGCGCGAAGCGGAACGGCGCCTGGGTCAGATGTCGCCCCCAGGAGCGTTTTGCCATCCGTAGCGCGAATAGCGAGATCAGGTCGAGCGCCCAATGGCGGAGCGTTCCGGCGGCATGGAGGTCGGAGGCGAGCGCCGCGACCTCCTCGTCCCTGAGGTAGGTGACCAGCCCCTCGCTCAAAACGAAGACTTCGCGCCGGCCGGCCGCAACGCGCTCGAACAGCCGCCGACGCGCTTCCCGATCGGCGAGATCGACCGCGATCCGCTCGATCCGGCAGACCGGCCGCTCGTTGGCAAGCAGGGACTCCTTCTCGGCGACAAGCGGCGGCAGGTCGGCCTCGAACCAGGGCAGGTCGGCGGGCAGCGGAAGCCGGTACGGCCGGGTGTCGAAACCGGCCGCAAGATTAAGCACCGCGTCCGCGCCCCGCAAGATCGCTTCGAGGATCATCTCGTCGAACACCGCCGTGCGAACGACCATCGACCAGCCCGCGTCCGTACCGCGAGGCAGAGCGCGAACGATCTCCCGCCCGCGCTCCCCGGCCAGCCGATCCGCCAGCGGATCGCGGAAGATTGCATCCGGGCGCGCCGTCTCATCGGCGCGGTAGGTCGCAACCCACCGCGCGGTGTCGGAGACGTTGCGAATCAAGGGCTCGGGCATCGATCCACCCCCTACCGCAAGATTACACGGATTCGTCGGGACGAGCGGGGGACGCGCCGCGAAGGATCGCCGTTAGCTCGGCTCAAGGCTGAGTGTTAGCATGTGTCCACCCTTCAGAGTCCCAGGAGAACGGCGATGCGGAATTCGATCTTGGCGATGAGTCTGGCCCTGACCCTCGTAACCGGACAGCTCGGTGCGGCAACCCCGAAGCCCGATGTCGGCCCTGGGCGTATCGCCTGGTTCGACATCTCAACGACCGACCTCCCGAAGTCGAAAGAGTTCTACGGCAAGCTTTTCGACTGGCGTTTCACGCCGCTTCAGGGAACCGATCTGGCGGTCGAGATCGTCGCGGGCGGCACGGCGATCGGGACGTTGCGTGTCGCGGAGGGCAAGATCGGTGCGTTCAACGGCGTCGTCTACGTCCAGGTAACCGACATCCAGGCCAGCAGCCAGAAGGCGACTCAGTTGGGAGGAACCGTCGTGTCCGGGTTTCCCTTCAACCTGGACGACGACAGGGGAGCGATCTCCCTGATCGTAGATCCCGCAGGCCACCCGATCGGCATGTACTCCAGGACCCCGCTCCCTCCCGCGACGACTCCGGCTCCGTGAGGATCCGCGCCTCACCTGCGTGGTTGCTGGAGGCATTGGTTACCTTTCCTGGAAAAGGCGCTCATCCGGGCGCCGGTCTGCTGGGGTGTCATCTACGGTGGCAGGAGGAACCTCCGGAAAGCCACCGCCAGTCCTCCGTGTTGCGGTCCGGTAGCCTCGCTTGGCATATGATCTGGAGATTCGAGGAGGAACTATCGTGACCCAACTGCTAGAGAAGGCGCTTTCGGAGGTTGCGAAGCTGGATGAGCCGGAACAGGACGCGCTGGCATCAATCCTTCTCGACGAGATCGTCTCGGAACAGCGTTGGACGCGGGCGTTCGCAGAATCTCAGGATGTCCTGTCGAATCTGGCCGATGAGGCGCTCGCGGAGCACGCGGCCGGACGCACTCGGCCGCTCTGAGCTCTGTGGAGTCGAAGACCACGGAGAGGTTTCGTTCGCTCCTTGCCGCCGCGTCCAAATCGACGCAAGCCAAGGTGCGAGCTTCCTACCGTCTTTGGTCGGAAGATCCACATCATCCTTCACTTCGATTCAAGAAAGTTCACGCTACTCGGCCCATCTACTCCGTTCGAATCGATCTAGACTGGCGTGCCGTTGGTGTCCTTGAGGAAGGAACCATGTTTTGGTTTTGGGTCGGCCCCCACCGCGAGTACGAGAAGCTCCTCGTCCAATTTTAGTCAAGACATAAGTGCTTCCTGTTGGAACCTGCTTCCCGTCGGGTGGCGACCGGATGACCGGACGTTCCTCGCGCCCATGTGTCGAATTCGACGGAGCCGGAATCGAACTTGTCGGACTGGAATTCCGCGTCTCGAAGGGTCGGTTAACCCGCGGAGAGCGCACTGATCGTGACGTCGTATCCGTCCGGATCCCGGAGCAAGAACTTCTCTGTTTGAGTGTTTGGATTCACATGCGGCTTCTCTTAGTGCCGAGCGACGAGAGCGAGCGCTCTCTTCAGAGTTATCTCAAGATCGCTGAAGCGGACGAACAAAAGTAGCCCGTTGCGAGGTGGAATCTCGTCCAGGATTGCTATACTACAACCAGTAGATAATGTATCAGCCGTCCGCAGGCGACCACGACGAAGCTGTCTCCTCAGAACTCATAGTTCTCTTTATCTCCTCCGCTATCTGTACAGCATCCCTTCCCGCCTCGATTCTTCTGTAAGGAGTGAGAAGGGCTGGGACATCACAATCACCTAAAAGAACCGGTATAACTCTAATCCGCCCCGTTGAGATCGCCTCATGAAGTGCATGATGCATCTCCGCCCTTACCCATGGCGATGAAATGGATGAAGAGGACAGAAAAACTACCACCGCAGTTGCTCTGGAAAGGCCTTCCTCAATTCTCTCTATAATTCGGTCACCGGGCAGTACGTCCAAATCATCGAACCATGTTTCGAGGGCCAAATTATGCAGTATAGCTGCAACCTCTCTCACCACTAGCCTATCCTCGTGGCTGTAGCTCAGAAAGCAGATTGGGGGAGCAGGCGCAGGCGCTGCCTTATCACCAACTCCACGTCTAAATCGCATGGCAACACTCGATATCTTACTATGAAATTGAGTGGTACCTTGGTGCCGGGCTATAATTCGCCGCAAGCAGGAAGTTAGGTCATCTCTAAGCGGCAAGATGAACTCCACCTCCCCCTTATTAGTAAGGGCGACCGCGCAAGGAAGTTGGTCAACGGGGACACCGAGTTTTGCCGCAATGGTATAGGACTCATTTTTATTGTATGGAAGTGAGTCTGACCAACCAAGGAGCCGCCAAGCCGCATAATGCACTTCCGGAAGAATTTTTCGCCAGTAAGAGGTGGAGTCTAATACGCTCGGCCTTTCGATAATAGCTATGTCACATATATTACCCGACGCTTTGTCGATTGCATCCATGTGAGTCCTTACGTAGGAGGCAACATGTGGGTCTTCGTCTGTGTATAGGAGAACCACTATGGGTAGGGTACCAGAACGATCCCGCGGCCTCTTGTTCGGGCTAACTAACTCCCCTTCCTCGGTCACCGTCCTTATTAGCGTGAACAGATCCTTACAATTTCTCATAGACATAACGCAGAGGCTAGGAGGAGGGATGAAGGATCTTACTGTTTTTTCAATGATGTCATCCAGTGCATGGCGAACAAGTACTAGGGCTTCACCGTCAATAATTTGAGATCCCAGAATGGTCTTCTGATTGTCGCATTCCTCCAAAGTACCAAAGTGACACTTGGCAACCTGCGCGCTAGGGGTTGCGGCGACTCTCTGGCGGACAGCATCAAGTATGGCTTTCACCCCGTCGTGTTCGTGGTCCCTATGACGCACATGGGATGCGACACGCCCTATCCACTCAAGCCGGGGTTGTATGAGATCATGAACCTCCTGATCTGTATAGTGGCGAGGAGGTTCTCCTACCGCCTGTCCGATAACCTCATAAAGCTGCATTGAATCCGGGACAAAAACCTTCCTGATCGGAGCATTGAAACTTATACAAGAATCACGACAACGTAGGTACGCTACACCCTCCCATCCCTTAGGGTCATCATACTCGCTGTAACTGAGAGCCTGAAGCCATTGGCGATAATCCTTTTCGTCAATTACATAGACTGTATGCATGAGCCCTCCTTACATGCTCATCAGCCACCTATTACCCATCGCATAACCTTGCCGCTAACCAGTGCAGTTCCGCCAAATCGTCGGCGCTGTTAGGCGCGGATAGCGATTCGATTGCACCTTGATTTTAAGTCTTATCGCGACGTAAAGCAATTGTTGTTCCCTCCGCGTCAAAGGCGACGGGAGAGTGGAAGTGCTGTCGGCTAATGCGCCGCCGGCACGAGTATCGCCATGGCCTCGGCGATACAGACTGCTGAGGCGAAGGCCGCCTAGGGCTTGGTCGAAATCGGCCGGCAGCTTAAAGTGGCCATTGGCGGCATTCAGAGGCCGTCGCCTAGCTCGCTGCATGTCACCTCCACGGCACCACCAGCTTGCCAGAAATCCGTCGCTTCCCGTGCCGTCGCTTCCTGCGTGATCGTATCCATCGTGCGGCAACAGGAACCGCGCCGGTCTGGACCGTAGTCGTTCCAAAGCGTTCACTGTAGATCGGCGTGAGCGCGGATGAATCTCTGGAGAGCCCGACGGGCCGACCGCCGTCTTAGACCAACCTCCACCTGATCACCAAAGCCACAAGAGCCGGCACGCCAAACAAAAGCAGCAGGATCGGCAGCTCCTCACGCGTCGAGTACCCAGCCTTCATCACGCCGACCCACAAATTGAACGCCGTGAGCGCGAGCCACAGAAGAAGGAAAGCCGCTGTCGCCCAAGTGGTCGAGCCAGGGTAGTTCTGGGAGAACAGTCGAGCGAGAATCAACGCCGCCGCTAGGAGCAGAAAGCCGGCGAGGAGGAAGAGTCCGGTGCGCATAGGCTGCCTCATTGAGGAGGGTTCTTGGGAACCTTGCTCTTCGACTATAGGTCCTTCCCATCCGCCAGCTCCTGCACCTTGCCCCAATCCGTCACCTTTTCGGAGAACGGCCAGGTTCTGCCGATGACTCGGAACCATCCGAGGTCCCGGAGCACGACTCCGAGGAGCATTCCGAGAAAGACGTAGAAAACCACCCAGAACTTCAGGTTGGCGAACACGGCGAGCCCGAGGATCATGATGGCGAAGAGGAGAAGGTAGCGCTTGGCGTTACGGCGCAACAGGACAGGGATCGAGAAGCCGCGATCGCGGGTCTCGAGCATACGTTTCGCCAGGAGCTGATCGCTGGGTCGTTTCATGGCTCGCACAGAAAGAGTGTGGAAAGAATACCACCGCTTTCAACCGCCGATCCCGCACTGGATCAGGCCGGCCCGCTGGAATCGGCTGATCATCCCCGCGCCGCTTGATTCGCCCCCTGGTTCCCGTCTAGCCTCCTCGGGACACCCGCGAGCCCATTTCGTCGAGAGTCCGCCGGTCCGAGCCGGCGTTTCCGGAGCGAAGAGGAATCCTCATGCCGACCAAGAGCTATGCCCTGGAAGCCGACGGGCCGAAGCGACTGACCGCAAGCTGGACGGGAAAGTACGAGCAGCTTCACCTGACGCTCGATGGCAAAGAGGTTCTCTATGTTCCCTCCACCGTGGAGCTGGAGGTGGGGCGCAGTACGACCCTTCCCGACGGGCGGCCGTTGCGCGCGCAGCTGATGCGGTCGTTCCGGTCGCGGGAGCTGTACTTGGACATCGACGGCAAGCACCTTCCGGGGTCGGCCGGCGAGCCGCTCACCCGGATCTGGAACGTCGTGGGCCTCATCTATTTCATCGGCGGCCTGAGCTTTCTCGTCGGTCTCGCCGCGGAGATTTTTTCGATCGGTTCGCTGCTAAGCGCCGGTCTCGGCTGGGGCGCCTGCCTGGTCGGATTGATCTTCGGCGCCCTGGGCTTCTGGCTGCAGAAACGCCACTCCCCGATCGCGCTCTCGCTGGTGATCGGCTTGATCGCTCTCGACATGTTGACGACGATCTACTCGTACTTCCAAATCGGCCCCCACGGCGGGGCGGGCTCCCTCCTGGTCAAGACCTTCTTTCTCATCGCCCTGGGGCGCGGCTATGGCGCGATTCGCGACCACAAGGCGCTTCAGCCGGCGGTCTGAAGCGGGGAAGATCGTTCGCTCCTGCCAACTTCCGTTGCCTCTCGGTTTTCGCTGCGCCGCGTGTTAGCGTTTCCGCTGTAGACCCCAGTTCGAGACCCACTCTCCGGCGTCGCTTCCGCGGCGTCCGGCGTGGAACGTCCTGCGCGGCGCAGGGAGGAGAACGGCATGAGCGAGAACGGCGAAAGCGGCATGGGGGGCGGGCCCTTTACCCGTCGGCGGTTTCTCGAAATGGTCGGCGTCGTGGGAGGCACCTCGGCGGTGTACGAAACGATGGTCGCCTTCGGGGTGATGCCGACCCCTGCCGCCGCGGCTCCCTTGGCGCTGGGCGCGGAAGAGTGCAAGGGAAAAACCGTGCTCATTCTGGGGGCCGGCGTCGCCGGGCTCACGGCGGCGTACCGGTTGAGGAAAGCAGGTTGCTCGGTGGTCGTGCTGGAGGCGTCGGACCGGATCGGCGGCCGGAACTTCACGGTCACCAGCGACCCGGTGGAGAAGCGCAACGTGATCCGCCAGATCGGCCGCGCGGATCAAACTTGCCGCTACGACCGGGGCCTTTATTTCGAGGCCGGCTGCGGACGCATCCCGTACCACCACACCGCCCTGCTGGCCCTCTGCGCCGAGCTGGGCGTGACTCTCGAGACCTACATCATGGAGACGCGGGCGAACCGGTTCCAGACCGACATCGCGTTCGATCGCGCCTCGATCGCGAACCGGCGGATTGCCAACGACACCCGCGGCTACGTCTCCCAGCTGCTCGACAAGGCGGTCGGTCAAGGGTCCTTGAACAGCGAGATCCCGAGCGAGAAAGAGCGCCAGGAGCTGCGCGACCTGCTCGTCGCGTTCGGCAAAATCGACAAGGTCACGCGCCAATACAACGGCTCGCCGCGGATCGGCTACGTCAAGGAGCCGGGCGTCGTAACCCCCGGAATTCTCGACCAGAGACTTGATCGCTCCCAATTGTTCGGTTCGCGATTCTGGGATCACCGCTTTTACCAGCCGGAGGATTACGAGTGGCAGACGACGCTGTTCCAGCCGGTCGGCGGCATGCGGAAGATCGTGGACGCCCTGGCCACGGCGGTCGGGGGCGATTCGACCATCCTGCGCGGAGCGATCGTCACGCGCATCCAGAACGGCGCCACGGGGGTCGCGGTCCGCACCGCGGACGGTAGGAACTTCAAGGGCGATTACTGCATCAGCACGATCCCGCTGCGCCTGTTGACCAAAGCGCTCGACAAATCGACGTTCGAGCCCGCGTACGTCGAAGCGGTGGGCACCGTGCCGCTCGCCAATACCTGCAAAGTCGGCTGGCAGGCCGAGCGGCGTTTCTGGGAGGATCTCGACGGCGACCGCCTGTTCGGCGGCATCAGCTGGATCGACCATCCGGTGACGCAGGTCTGGTATCCCTCGTCGGGCTTCTTTTCGAAGGGGCGCGCGGTGCTGACCGGCACCTACAACTACGACTCTTCGATCAAGAAAACCGCCGAGATCTTTGGCAACCTGTCGCTCGACGAGCGGCTGGAAGAGGCGCTCCGGGGCGGCGAGCGATTGCATCCCCGATTCCGCGAGTTCGTGCCGAAGTCCGGCGGTCTGTCGATCGCCTGGCAACAGGTGCCGTTCCTGGAAGGCGGCTGGGCCGATTGGGATCGCAACAACGAGGCCCACAAGAAAGCCTACGCGCGCCTGCTTTTCCCCGATCAGCGCTTCTACGTGGCGGGCGACCAGATGTCCTACCTGCCCGGCTGGCAGGAGGGCGCCGTCCTCTCCGCGGACCACGTGATCGCCCAGATGTCCGAACGCAAGGCGAAGGCCCCGATGGCGGCCGAGCTTCAGGCGATCGAGTACGCGCCGTCCGCGGCTTCGGTGACCGGCGCCGAATAGGCAGCCGGCCGGCCAAGGAAAGGACCTGAGGGACGGCAGGGACCTCAAGGACTTTGAGTCCTTGCGGACCTTGCGGTCCTTTGGGTCCTTTTTGCGCCAGGTCGATTCCGATTCCGGCTTCTCACGCACCTGCCCTGAGGAGACCCGCGAGATGCGATAAGTCGAGTGGGGGGTTGCTTGATCCCGCATCCATTCGGCGCTATCGTCCGAAGGAGATGAAGTTTCCTTTTTCGGCACTTCATCGCATCAATCCGACACCACTTTCCTCCTTGATCCTGTAACTCGCTCCCGAGTTGGGGATTTGAGGCCCAAGGGAATCGTTCGAGAACATGTCCGCATCCTTTGCGAGTCCGGCAGCCGACCGTCCGAAATCCGAGCGCCTGCGCTTGGCGATCGAGGTTTTCTTCGCCCGGACCACACGGCGCGGGCACCCGGAAGGAGAGTGGCGGGATGGCCTCTGGTACCCCTCGCGCGAAGAGCGCCAGGCCTGCTGCGTAGGCATCGAGCCGACCCTCCAGAACCGCCAGGCGCTCGAGAGCCACTGCCGCACTCAAGCCCACGTGGCCGCCCTGTACGATGTTGCGGTCGGCGAGCTGAAGGCTGCAGTGCGCGACGATCGCAAGCAGGGCTCGCCGATCGCCCAGCGCGTCGCCTCGACCTTCGTGGGACCCCCGTCGCGGAGCACCGAGACCTTCGCCGAGCTGCGCCAAAAGGGAAGAGACGAGGCCTTCGAGAAGCTGCGGGCGGTCCTCGCTCAAGGGCTCCCCTTGTTCGAACGCCTGCGGACCTTCCCGGAGTCCGAGGACCCGAATGCGATGGAGCCCCTCCTCGAAACCGCCTCCGAAAGCGCCGAGCGCCTGCTCGCCACGATCAACTCCGCGCGCCGGCAAGAGGCGTTCATGGCCTGCGCGGGCGCCTTCCTGGAGACGCTCAAGACGACCTTGGAGCAGCCGAAGGGCAAGAAACGCCGAGCCGAGCCGTCCGGAAAGGAGGTCCAAGCCTAAGTTTCGGCAGATAAATACTGCCAAATGTCTTGACATGCGCTGTGCGATTTCAAATAATCGCCGTCAAATGTGCGATAAGAACGTCGCCTCCACCCTAAAACGCCCCGCCGGTCCGTCGCTCGAAGACGCCGAAGAATCACCGCGCGTCGCTCCAACCTCTCCCGAGCCCCCCACGGAGCCCCAGCGAGCCTCCTTGGAGCCGGCCGTCCAGGCCCAGCCTCCGCCACCACCAGCCGCACCGGTCAAGCGCCGATGGAGGGCACCGCGCGCGGAAGACTGGGAGCGGCGCGAGGGCTTGCGTACCACCCTTCTCCTCCACCTTCCCACTCTCCGGGAACGAGCAACCTTCCGCCGGATGGGCCAGGTTCTCTACGACGCCTCGCTCGCCCGAAGTGAAGAGACGAGCGAATCCCCCCGCGACTTCGCTTTTCGCCAAGCGGAGGCGCTGCTCTCCGAGCTGAGGTTTCTCGAGGGCTTCGCGGACGACGTCGCCGAGCTTCACGACCAGGATGACGAGAAGGCCATCGCCCGGCTTGGGCGCTACGTTAGCAGGGTGGGACAACGGCTTTCGCGCCTCGCCGACGACCTGGCGCAGAAGCTCGAAGCGGAAGCGGACCTCCGTTGATCGACTCATCGACCCCATTTAGCGGCCTCCGGTGCGTTAAAAGCTGTCACCGGAGGCGCGCTTGGCACCAAACTTCTGACACGGTACACTTCGCCTCATGACCGACACCCCCGAAGGCGACCCGGTCGAACCCGTCCTCCGTCTCCTCTCGCGCCTGGTCCACGAAGCAGGATTTTCGGCCCGAGCGCTCGACCGCGAGCTGGGCTATTCGCGCGGCCAATCGAACGCGATCCTCGCCGGCCAGCAGCAGCTCCGCTATCGGAACATCCTGGAGATCCTCGGCGCGCTCGGCATCGAGCCGAAGGACTTTTTCGCGCTCCTGTACTGGGATGCCTCGGAGCCGCTCCCTCCGTCGCTGGAAGCGATCTACCGCCGCCAGGCGGGATTACCGAAAGCGGACAAGAGCCGCCCGTCGAAGTTCCCGAAGGAGCCGGAGCCTGTCGAGGAGCCGAACGAGGAGAAGGCGAAAGCCAACCCCGCGCTCGCGCAGCTGCTCGCTCTGGTCCAATCGATGATCGACGAGGGGATCGACCAGCGCCTGCGCACTTTGGTCGAGTCCGCGAAAAAGCAGTAGCCGGCTACTTCTTCCGCCCCGCGATCGGCTCCAAGCGGCCAGCCGCTTCTTCGATCAGAGTCAACGTGGCCGCCTCGCGCGCCGCGGCTTCGTGGAGCAAGGTAAGAGCGGCAAGCGCCTCGGGCGCGATGTGCAGGGCGCGGAACGTCGCGAGCATCTGTTCCACCGCGGCGAAGATTTCGTGATGCCGTCCCTGCGCCAGCCAGACCACCGCAAGGTCGAGGGTGACCAGCGCCTCATGAAACGGAAGCTCGCGCTCGCGATAAGCGCCGCGAAGCTTGCCGAAGATGGCCTCGGCGGAAAACCAAGAGCGTCGCTTCGCTGCGATCTTTCCCTCGAGCCACTGGGCCTTCAGGAGGTCGAGCGGACCGCCGAGATTTTCATACAGAGGCCGAGCTCGTTTGAGTAGCCGCGCAGCGCCCTCAGGAGCGCCTAGATCCGAGCAAGTGCCGATCAGGTTGTGCAACGCGGCCAACGCCAGCTCCGGCTCCTGGGCGTGGTCGAGCAGGGAAAAACCTCGCGAAAGAAAGCGGGATGCGTTGTACGACTCGTGTCGATAGATATCGACGAGACCCCGCCTAACGAGCGTTCTGCCGGCAGCGTGGCAGTCACTCCGCTCCAAGTAGCTCTGGGTGAGGTCTTCGAGAAGTGCCGCGGCTTCTTCATAGCGCCGACTGGAGATCAAAAAAGCGGCGTAGTCCTCCGCCCGATGCGAACCGCGATCGGCGGCGATCAGCTCGTCCGTCAGCTCGGCCACCGCAAGCGCGGCGCGGGCGAATGCCTTCTCGGCTTCAGCCAAGTCGCCCGCAATTCGCATAGCGTTGGCGACCTCAACACCACAATCGGCCTGAAGCTGGGCAAGTGAGCCGAGAGGAAAATCGGTCGGATCGAGGCTCCGGGCGAGCGTTTCGGCCATCAACGCCACCAGCTTCGCCAGCTCGGCGTCGATCCTGCGGAAGCCGCGGGCCTCAGCGAGGAAAGCCTCGGCCCGCGCCCAGGTGAGTTGGGGGGTGTTAGTGGCGATTGGAAACCCTGCCAGCTCACACCCGGCCTGGACGCGTGCCGCCTCGAGGTTCCGGGCAGCTTTGGCCACCGACAGGCCGGCGCGCCGCATCGGCATCTCGTAAGCGTCGGCGCCTGCCGGATGGGGAGCAAACCCGGCGAGCACCGCGACCGCGCGGCGGCAGGCCCTGCAAGTTAGCAGGTGGCGGCCGACTTCGCGCTGCGGTTCGGCCTCTAGCTCGCCGCGCATCCAGTCGCGCCAAGTGGCGGATTCCGGGTGCTTTTCCATTGCAGGAATTCTCCTCGCCGCTCCCCAATCCTCTCTCGGGTTTCCGTCATCGGATTGTCGCACATCGTGGTCCTTTGGGCGCGCGAGGGCGTAACAGTGCCCCTCCCCTCAAGGCCGATAGGACGCGTCGGTCGGGCGTGGCGGGGGTGTCACTAACCCGCTCGGATCGATCCCCCAGCCCTCCTCCGCCCAGACCGCGGACGCCTCACCCCGCGCTTCGGGCGCAGGCCGGCCGCCCGGGATGATCCCCGCCCCCTCTTCTGCCCAGAGCAGACGCAGCCCAACCCAAAGATCGTCGAGCCAACCGGCCGCTGCCGGACGGGGAGCAAGAACGGGCGTCAGGAGCGTAAGGATCAGGGCGATCGGCAGAGCGCGGTGCCTGGGTGTCCATTTCGACAACAGGCGTGAGGTGGAGCGAGAGGCTTGAGACATAAGGCTCCCTTGCGGTCCCGCGGGTCGATTCCGGGCAGCCAGGATGACCCCCGCGCCCGCGGGGGCAACGCTTCGGGGCGTTGCACGAGCCTCAAGTGTCGCAAGGTTTCGCTTCCGCGTCTCGGACCGATCGATGCGGAGACCGCGAGAGGATCTCGACTCTGTTGTCGTATCTGACAACTTCGAAGAGCCCATATCGGAGAAAGATGAAAAAGAAAAGCCGCCGGCCTGCTCTACTTTCTCCTTCGACGACCGGTAATTGGGGTTTCGCTCTTGACCTTCGCTTCCGATCGTCAGATTATCCAGGCCATATGCAGCCAAACACAGCCGAATGCCTGCCTGTCACAGGCTACCCCCAAGGGGGCCGGCTGTGTGCGATTTCCTATGGGAATTCGCCGGTTGGAGCGCGTCGAGAAATTTTGGGCGAATCTTCCGCGCGCGCGCTCCTCGGAGGCCATTCAATGCTCATTGTCGTTGGCGGGTTGACCGTGGAGGGGCACATCCTGGTTGAAGATCAGGTCGGTCACGACCTCGAGATCCTGAAGCGCGCTGTAAAGCTGGCTGCGAATCGGTTCCGCGACGCGAATCTCATCGACGATTTTCGTCGCCCGGCCGAGGGCTTCGGAGATCCGGCGAAGCCTTCCCTGGGGGAGATGTCGCCGTGCGCTTCGAGTCGCCACCAGGATCGATTTCGGGATTCTCGACGACCCTTCCGAGTCTCGGCGCTCGCAACGGTCCGTCGCGGACCGGCGGAGGAACTCGGACACGGTGGTCTCATCAGCCTCCGAAACCTCACCGATCCATTTCAAAAGCCAGTCGGGCAAGACGACCTTGACGACTTTGGCCAAGAGCCACCTCCTGGAGGACCCGGGCCCCACGGGTCGCAGTGGACCCTGTGTGGAATCGCCAGGCAATGCCGAGAGGCCTAATGGCGCCGCATTACGCTCATTAATGCCTCTTCCAGGATATTGCGCCACTTATTTGCGGAAGTCAAGAGTCCAAATAGGCGGAAATATCTCCTTCATGGTAATCCAACCGAAAAACGGGTGGAGCCGGAAGCTCCACCCGAGCAAGTCATGAAGAGAGATCGGCGGGCGCGCCGTGCGCGCAAGAAGGCGGCGCGCACGGCGCGCCCTTCGAAGGGTTACGCCGGAGGCGAAGGCTTCGGCGGAACCGTCTCTTTCCGGCTGCGGCGATTCGGGTTCTCCCAACGCACTCCGATGGTTTCGAGAATCGGATTGTCGAAACCGAGCTGCCCCCTAGCGATCGCCGAGATGCGACGTACCGTCCGGCGTGCCTCGCGCGAAAGTTCACGGCGCTGCCGTACGGCGTCGAACTGCTTGCCGCGCATCGTCAGAATGCTGTCGTGCGCCGCGCGAAGAGCCTCGACTTTCAGCTTCAGCTCCGCGAACGGCGCCTCCGCCCCGGGAATACCGGGAAGGATCTCCTGGATGTTGTTGACGAGGCTTTGCCACACGTCGACCTGATCCGAAAACGAACTGACGAACCTCATGATGTTTCTCCTTGGGGTATGAAGGGGCGCCGAAAGGACGCCCCTCGCAAACAACGACCGGTGCGCCGGACCGGAGCACCAGAGGTCCGCGACCTCTCCCCTCGTGCTCCGAAACGGCCCACCGGTATCCAACGTCTGCGCACCGCTTTCCACCGGGTCGAGAACGATCGGCCCGGGCGAAAGCCGCGTGCTTTGGTGCGGTACGGCGATCAGTTCGGCCGGCTGAGGACGCGTGCCAGCTCGAGATCCTGCGCGCTGAACGATCCGCCGTGCGACCAGAGCGAGACCGTCACCATGTCGCCCCGGTACGTGAAGCCGGGACCGCGTCCACCGAACGCGGACTCGGTGCGCTCGGTCGATTTGATGACGTGGCGCAGAAACGCCAACGACTCGTTGCGGGTCTCGAAGTGGAACTTGCGCTGGATTCGCCGAGCGTCGCGGGAGGCCTGCCAGCCCGGCATCTCCTCCAGCCAGATCTGAATCCGTTCGGCTTTGAGCGACGACGGCACGGCGGGCGAGGACTGGATCGACGACGAAGAAACGTGTGCACTCATGACGAGAACCCCCTAGGTTCTTGTCCGACCGGAGAATTCCGGACGGACGGGCACAACCCATCGCGAGGAACGCGTCGCGCCCGCTTCGAGAAACGGAAGCCGAAAGGTGCGGCACGAGCGCCTGGGGCGCAGGGGCGGTTTCGGGGAGCGGAGGGTTCGTGTTCATCGCGAAACGAACCCTACGGCGGGCAAAAAATCGGTTCTAGGCAAAAAGATGGCCGTTTTTTGGCCCTCTTTTCGGGTTGCAACGAAATCGGTTTTCGTGTACCCGACACCCTGCTTCGGACCCGATGGATGCCCTGTGGTGGTTGACGAACTGGAGGCGCCCCAGCGGCGACGGACCCGTTTCTCTCGCGAGCACGAGCGGGCGTCGATGCGCCACAACCCTCTACCTCAAGGGTCAGGATCGGCGCTTGGCGAGCACCAAACGCCGGCCGGCGAAGGCGCTCGAGGGGCTTGCGAGCGCACCACCCCACGTTTCGGCCTTGCCGAAGCACCTTTGCGACGCATCGAGGAACTTCGCGATTGCCCCGGCCCCTGGACGAGGACCACCGAGGGGTGCGCGGCAACAAACAACCGGTCGGCGGGCGCTACGCACCGGTGGGGGAACGCGCAGCACCGGTGGGTGAACACGCAGCACGGGTGAGCGAGCGCGGGGCACCGGGGAGCGGACGCTGGGCACCGGTTCGCGAACACCGAGCACCGGTGAGCGAACGCGCAGCACTGGTGAGCGAGCGCAGAGCACCAGTGCATAAACGCCGAGCACCAGTGCATAGACGCGGAACACCGGTGCATAAACGCCGCAAGGCGGTGCGCAAGCTCGGCGAGGCGCGCGTTCGTGTTCATCAAGCTCCGCCTAGCGTCCGCCCGGCGGGTCGGTGCGTTCGCGAACCGCTTCGTCGCGCCGCAACACCCGGTTCCGGCAGCCGCGATGGAGTCTGTCGCTGTCGCGCCGCGGTGTTCGCCTTCGATCCAGTAGTCCCGGGTTGTCGCGAAGCAGGTAGGAGCGATCGAACGGCGGTGCTCCGGTTCGCCTCCCAAGTCTCCGGGCGCCGCACCGGCCCTATCGGATCGGCCCGGCTGGGGCGTGGTGAACGCATTCGAGGCTAAGGCGTGAGAAAGATTCTGCGACCGTTGCGATCCACCGCATCCTTCGAGCCAGGCGTTCGGCCACCGCTCTTGCGATCGTGGTGGGCGCGAAGGATTAGGGCGCGGTGAAGTTCTACGAAAAGTTCGGGGGGCAGGCGCTTCCGCTTCGACCCGGGCGGACTTACGGCCACGTAGGCGGGGTGTTCCAGGATAGCTTTAGGCCACTACGCCGTTGGTTCTCCGCTTGAGCGAGAGGCACTCTTGCGCACCAACTCAATGAGAGCCTGAATTATCTTGTTGCGGGCGTTCGAGTATTGGGCGTGCCTTCTGTACTTTGGCGCGAGCACATCCAATGCATAGCTCAACTGCGCCGCAGCCGTAAGCGGGGAGACCATTTTTTTTAATTCGCTTTCGTAAGCCTTAAATGCTTTAGCGTAGCCAACTAACTCGGGCAGCGTGATCTTGTTCTTGAGTATCTCGTCAAACAAATCCTGCGTCATTACGTCGTGAGGCTCGCTTGTAGGATAGAAAAAGACCAGGAGTTCTTTCAGAGTGTCTAGATTCAATTCGAGCGTGGTGTCAAACTTGCCCTCCTTGGCGGCTTTCAGCGCAATTTCCTTTCGATATTCGCCGACATCCTCTACCAAGCTCTGAAACTGGTCATCTGCCTCCTCTACCTTGGCTGAAAGAAGGAATAGTTTTCGCTCAAGATCGCGGGGTACTTGCACGCTTGATTTGTATTGAAGCTTATGTTCGATTTCCGCCCATGCATGCATCAGAACTGTGCGGAGCTGAACCTCAACGATAATATTCTCAAGGCCTCTATAGTTTGGGGTCTTGGCCCAGGACTTGGGTGTTCGCAGCAGCAAGTGGTGCGATCGATATCCAAATTCGTTCGCCTTCAGTAAATCTGACTTATCTGCGCTCTCAATTACGTCAAACTCTTTGGCCAAGAGTGCCTGTGCAGCGATGACATCCTTTGGGAAGTAGAGAATCACTCTAACTCCGACAAAATCCGTCGACTGCTTGAACGGAGCGTCGTAGTTTTTTCGATCTATCTTCTCCTTGAATGACTCGAATGTCTTTACCCGGGCCAGTACCGTCAAGACGGGAATGTCGGCGCCTGCGACAAGAAGCTCTATCGCCTCTCTAATGTTCTTGGATGCTCGGATGTAAGTTGGGAGTCTCTTGTCGTACTCGACACGGAGTGCGGTAGGTTCCATAGTCTTCTTCGCTTTATAGAGGCTAGGATAAGGTCCATCCGTCGGGGTCGTGTGCGTGAAGCAAGTACGTGGGCCGTCTGGATCTCGGGGTTTAGCGCGAGTTCTTCTCGGGGACTGCCAGGCCTTTCCCGATCCGTCGAACGCTGCATCAATTGGCCGGCGCCCCGTCGTGATTCTCATAGTCAGAGGGGTCCTTCTGGGGAGGAGCCGACAGCGGAAGTTCCTGCTGGCGATTAGAAGCCTCTGGATACGCAGGGCCTGTTTCAGGTTTGGACGATTCCTGGGGTGGTCCCTTTTCAACTAAGGAGAGACTCTTCTCCGGAACGAGATAGGCCAACCGGCCAGCTAGTGCCAAGGAGCGAGTACGCACCTCCCTGGCGCTATTGAAGGAACCGTTAGCTTGCCTAATACACAGAAGTATCACCAAAGCCAAGACGATTTGGAGGCCCGTAGCCGAAAAGTCGAACGTCCACCCCTCGGCCTTCGTATGGGAAAACTTCACCGCAGCACCAGTCCCGCCCACGAAGAATAGAAACAAGCCAGTGGACAAGGCGACGGCCAGCATGAGAACACCGAAGATCGAGTGCGCCCGCGCCGCCTCCTTCCAGCTGTAGCTAGAATCGGCGCCCCTGCTGCGCTTCTCCTTCCCCCACGGCATCATCATGACCGCTCCCCAGTGGCAACAACACAGCACCGCCCGGTTGGCTGTCTAAGCTTCCAGGTAGCCAATTTTTAGCCATCCTATCTAGCTTGTCAACTACTTATTGACGACGAGGCGGGATCGAACTATGCTGACTAGCCGCAGTTTAGCCGCGGCGCAGGGATTTCGGCCCAATGAGAGAAAGAAGCAACGCATACCCCATTTTCGATTTAGCCGTCGCCTATCGGATTCTCCGCCAGGACCTCGCCGACCTGGGCGCAGGTGAGTTCGATCGCTCCACGATCTTCTCTAGGCTTGGGCATACAGCCGAGGTCAGCGGCGGGGCGGCGAGAAAGGTTGCGGCCTTGGTGCAGTACGGCCTGCTCGATTACCGCGGCGGTCTCTATGGCTTGAGTGCGCTCGGACTACGCCTGCAACGGTTGAAGCTGGGGGATCCCGAGTTTCGCTCCGCGACATCGGCGTGTCTTGAATGTCCTACACTATTTAGGGCGATTTTGGAGCGTTTTCGGAGTGAGGGCAGAATCCCCCAAGACCTCGCTCAGCACCTATCTGCGTTCCGCATCATGACCAAGGCCAGCACAGAGGCTGCAGGAGTCTTCTGGCGATCAGCGCTTTTCGCTGACGTGCTCACGACAGATGGGCGCCTGACTCTTTCTCCAGACCCAAACTTTGCGCCCGCTCCAAGAACCAAGGCGCGAGCGACCCCAACCGAGGAAGTGCGCGATATCCCGATGCTGCTCGCTAAGGGGCGCCAGGGAATCCTCAGAATCCCCGGGAACCTCTCGAGGGAAGACTTTCTGGCCCTTGAGGACTCTTGGAGGGCAGTCAAGAGGCACCTCGGATTCCCAGCTTCCATCAACACGTCGAGCAAAGAACGAAAGCAAAAGGCTAAGCCCTTACTCCCCTTCAGAATGCCAAAGCGTTAGGTCTGTAGCTGGAGACGGAGCCTACTAGAAGCTTTCCCTACTCGACCGCAACCGCATGCCGCCGGAAGAAAGTCGCCGCATCGGCCTTGCTCGAACCGCCGGTCGCTACGGCCAGGACCAGATCTCCCAGCAACTGCGGATCCGCGATGACCTCATAGTCATTGAGCCACAGGAAGGCGAGCGCAGCGGCTAGGGCCACGCGTTTGTTTCCATCCAAGAAGGGATGATTCTTGGCGAGGTGAAACAGGTAGGCAGCAGCCATCTCGAAGAGGGTCGGGTGAAGGTACTCGCCGTCGAAGGTGGCCTCCGGCGCGCCCAGGGCGGACGCCAAGAGCCCTACGTCGCGCAGCCCGCCGATCCCGCCGTAGCGGCCGATCTGGTCCGAGTGCAGGGCCAGGACGTCATCGAGGGTCAGAAAGACCGGCGTCATTCGGCGAGGCGCGCAAAGACGCCCGCGTAGCGACGGTGCATCGCCTCAACTCCGGCCTTCAGCTTGGCAGTTCGCTCTGCGCTACGAACCGGAGAAATCACGATGACGTCGCCACTGGTCGAGATTTCGAGCGGAGTGGAGGCGTCCACGCCGGCCGCCTCCAACAGAGGGCGGTCCAAAACCAGGGCTAGGCTGTTACCGCTCGTCGTCAGCTTTTTGATCATGGAGGAGTCTCCCCTGCCTCTCGGTACGCACAGAGTACCGAGTACGTACGTACCACGCAATAGGCCCGGGCGCTCGAAGATTTGGCTCTGGCGTAGGGGAAGCGAGGGATTGAAATCCCTCGAAACCTTACGGCGTCCCTGGCGGGACGCTCCCCACTCCCAGCGGCTCTTCCTCCCGCCAGACTTCCGAGCCATCGGTGTAGCGCTCGCGTTTCCAGATCGGCACCTCCGCCTTGAGACGTTCGAGGGCGGTTCGGCTCGCTTCGTAGGCCGCGGCGCGATGGGGGGAGGCGACGGCGATCGCCACGCTCGGTTCTCCCACCGGCACGTCGCCCAGCCGGTGGACGATCGCGGCGCGTAGGTCCGTTCCCTGCGTTTCGAGGTCGGCGACGATTTCGGCGAGTTTTTGTTCCGCCATCCGGGCGTAGGCCGAATAGGTGAGCGCCGCGACCTCCCGCCCGGCGTGGGCGTTTCGCACCGTTCCGAGGAAGAGGACGATCGCGCCGCGGCCCGGCCCCGCGACCGCGGCGGAGATCGCTCCGACGTCGATCGGCCCCTCGGTGAGCGCCGCGCGGCGGTTTTCGATCTCTCCTTCCGGCGCGCCCCCTGAAACCGGAGGCAACAGCGCCACCTCCGCGCCGTCCGGAATCGCCTCCTCCGCGCGCGCCAGCCGCCCGTCGATCGCGATCGCGAGGCGCGGCCAGAGAGGGGAGAGCGCGGGAAAGTCGGCGAGCAGGCGATCCCGCAGGTCGGCGATCGTGGCGCCGGCAGGAAGATCGAGATCCCGTTCCGGCCCCAGGGAGTCGGCGGCGGTG
>Ga0134122_10001076_pt1 | contig 19581 bp, 13 predicted proteins | sample KB302_FD_96461 | JGI IMG/M metagenome (GOLD analysis project Ga0134122, IMG submission 96461) | Terrestrial soil microbial communities without Nitrogen fertilizer from Kellogg Biological Station, Michigan, USA - KB3-0-2 | ecosystem: Environmental > Terrestrial > Soil > Unclassified ... | reverse complement strand
GGGGCTCGGCGTCACCTCGCCGCAGCGCTCGCCGCTCGCGCCGGAGCTTCCGGCGATCGCGGAGATGTTCCCGGGCTTCGAGACCCGCATCTGGTACGGCCTGGTGGCGCCGGCGAACACGCCGAAGGCGGTCGTGGCGAAGGTGCACGACGTCGTTTCGACGAGCCTCGCCAGGCCCGAGGTCAAGGCGAGGCTGGCCGGGCTCGGCCTCGAGCCCGCGCCGATGCCGCCCGAGGAGTTCGCGGCGTTCATCCGGCAGGAAATCGCCAAGTGGACGAAGGAGATCCGCGAGGCGGGGATCCAGCCAGAATGATCGACGCCGCGATCGTCGGTCTCGGGCGCTGGGGCCGCAGCCTCGTCGAGTCGGTGCAGGGGAAATCGGACAGGCTGCGCTTCGTCATCGGCGTCGAGCCCGCGATGGACGGCGCGCGCGAGTTCGCCGCGAAGCATCGCTTCAGGCTCGTGTCCGCGCTGGAGGAGGCGCTCGGCGATCTTTCGGCGGCAGCGGTCGTGCTTGCCACCCCGCATTCGCTGCATCGCCCGCAGGTGCTCGCCGCGGCGCGGGCGGGCAAGCACGTGTACTGCGAAAAGCCGTTCGCCCTCACACGCGCCGACGCGAAGGCGATGCTCCAGGCCTGCGCGAGCGCCAACGTCGTGGTCGGGGTAGGTCACAACCGGCGATGGTGGCCGGCGATGCGTGAGCTGAAGAGCCTGGTCGAATCCGGCCGGCTCGGCACCCTGCTCCACCTCGAAGGCCACAACAGCAACGAGAATTCGAACGCCGTGGCAGGCGGCTGGCGCACGCTCGAGAGCGAATCCCCCGGCGGCGGCATGACCGGCGCGGGCCTGCACGCGCTCGATGCCATGGTCGGCATCGCCGGGCCGGTGAAGCGCGTCCAAGCCCAGCTCATCGCGCGCAAGCCGCCGCCGATGCCGCACGATACGGTTTCCGCGCTGCTCGAGTTCGAGTCGGGTGTAAGCGGCCTCCTCGCCAGCGTGCGCGCCACGCCGTTCTACTGGCGGGTGCACGCCTTCGGAACACTGGGCAACGCCGAAGTGCTCGGCGAAACCGAGCTCGTGCTGCGCATGAGCGGCCGCCCACCCGAGCGCCGCAGCCTCGCCCCCGCAGACTCGCTGCGAGCCGAGCTCGAGGCCTTCGCCGATGCCGTCGAGGGCCGCGCGCCGTTCCCGGTTACGCCAGCGCAGATGCTCGATACGGTCGGGGCGTTCGAGTCGGTGGTCGACGCGCTGCAAACCTGACGCTTTAGGCGCCGTTAGTACGCAGGCGGTTGGTTATGCGAATCGCAATGAATACGATCGCCGTCAGGAATGCGGCATTAAGGACGATTCCGGTCAAAAGGATGACTGGAGTTGCGACTTCACCGCTGACATCGGCGTAAGCGGTCGTGAGCATGGTTGCGACCCAGATCGGCGCCATGGCAAGCCCCAGCCATTCGGCATTGGTGGCCGTCAGCAGCATCCCGGCGACAGAAAAAGCCAGGGCAAGAAGGAACACCGCGGTCGCCACGGCCACGCGCCGGCTAACCCACTTTCGTCCTATCAACGCGATGCAGAATCCCCAAAGCAGGCTGTTCGCTCCAAAAGCTGCCCACCGGAGGGAGGCTGGAAGCTCGCCGGGCAGAAGCTGAACCAGCGCACTGGCCGGCTGGATGAGAACAATGCATGCCCACCTTACGGGCGCGGCCTCGAATGTGAGCGCCGCCGCGCTCAGAGTAAGACCCAGGACGAAATGCACCACCGACATCGCGGCGGCAATTGCGAGAAGCCGGCGGCCCAGGAGCGGCAACTTCACAGCGCCAAGCCTGCTTTCTTGTTATGGATCGGGGTTACGAATCGCTATCCTGGGCCACGCTGGCGGAGCAGACAAATGAATCAATCACTTGTCCTGTGCGGGAACGAGGGATCCGGCACAAAAGGCGATAAAGATTGATCTGCGACTACTGCGACTTCTAATCGACGATGAACAACGTGGCGCCGACCTCGGTGTACGAGCGATGTGGCTCCGCGTTGTCGGCTACTTGATAGCTCATCCCCGGGCGCAGCGTAAAGATGCGGCCGTCTCGCAGCTCGGTGTGGAGCTCGCCCTCCGTGCAAAGAAGGATGTGACCCTTGACGCACCAGTGATCAGCGAGATAGCCCGGCGTGTACTCCACCATGCGTACGCGGATCCCGCCGAAGACTCGGGTGCGCCAAAACGCCATGCCGCGCTCGCCTCGATGCTCCGTGCGCTCGACTTGCGACCAGTCGGTTGTGCCAAACGGTATGGAGGACATGTCCATGAAGCGGCCTACCGTTCCCGCTCTGCGGCATTTCCTTCAACGTATTTCTTGTAGTTGTCCAGAATCGCCTGCCATCCGCCCTTCTGTTGCTCGTGCGAGGACGTCGCCTCCGCCACGAATGTCTCAATCACCTTGGTCTTGCCATTTTCACCTTGGAAGTCGATGACGACCTCCCGCTCGTCTCCAAGCGAGTACCTGATTCGCTCGAGATGACGGATCTCCGTGTACTTCCCCGTGAAGTCAAAGCCCATGGATCCGTCTCTGGACTCCATGCGATAGCTGAACTGGCCGCCAACTCGCAGATCGTTCTCGGCCTTTGGGCAACGCCAATCTGGACTCGCAAAGTTCCACTGAGTAATCGCTTGCGGGCTGGTAAACGCATCCCAAGCGGTTCTGACGTCGCGATTCACCAGGACCTCTACCGTGATCTCTTGGGCGTTGGACATTGAGCTCTCTCCCGACTGCTTCCCGTGCGTTGGACACGCATAGTAGTGTGATCTAACGGTTAGTTCAGCGGCTGCCGAAAGCAGCCCGCTAAAACGAAAGGTCGGACCGGCGCTTCACCAGCCGCCTTCCTGGAGCGGCAGCAAGCGCGAGTCTTCCAATGCAGCCGTGCGGTGACCGATACCTGCAAGGTATTCGGCATTGGACGCAAATGCCACGAATGCTGCTGGGCTAGATTGCTGTACCAGCATTGCCGCATCCCAGCGCTCATTCTCGGGCCCAATGAGGAAGGCACCGCCTCGTCCAAAGAACAGCAGTTTGCCGCCGGACTTCTCCAGGTGCGGCATGGTGTGCTCCATGTAGAGACGATAGGCAAGCTCGCCAGCAATCGGCGTTGCAGGGGCAAGCTGTGGCGATGCCGAATAGTCGGCAATGGCGCGGAAGCGAAGCAGATTCAACATGACCAGACTACCCGTTATGCCTCGGTTCAAGAAAGCACGGCCGGACTCTTGCGTCGGTTCGAGATACGTCTGCATATTGGATCGCCTTACTGGGTTTCTTGCAGGCCTAACCCTCCGGTTCAGCAGCGGACCGTCCGCTGCAACCGGTTGTTAGACGCCAACGCGCGAGTTCTCAACGCTTACGTTCCATGGGATTTTCTCGGGAGGTCTGCTGGCCGAGCTGTTGAGCGAGCCCGATGAGAATTCCTTCGGGACCCCGGATGTAGCAGAGCCGGTAAACGTCTTCGTATTTGACCACTTCCATCGACCACCGTCGCACCGAGCTTACTCAGCCGGGCGAGGGTGTCGTCGATGTCCTCGACGGTGAACATGACGCGGAGGTATCCCAACGAGTTCACGGGGGCTGTGCGGTGATCGGACGCGATGGCGGGGGCGTCGAAGCGCGAGAGCTCGAGGCGGTTGTGGCCGTCGGGGGTGCGCATCATGGCGATCTCGACGCGCTGGCCGCGCACTCCGGTGACGCGACCGGCCCATTCACCTTCGATGGGCATTCGGCCTTCGAGCGTAAGGCCGAGCTCGGTGAAGAACTCAATGGCGGCATCGATGTCTTCCACCACGATGCCGACGTTGTCCATACGCTTGACAGTCAAGATGTCTCCTTGGCGTCTAACGTTCGCGTTTTGCCACGCCGCGCTGAGCGCGGAGCCGCGAGGTGGAGGCGTCGGACAACAACGCGCTGTTAGGTGCCATGGCTATGTTTGCGTCATTGACCATAAAAACTCTGTAAGCATCCAAAGACCGAATGACAACATTAGCGCATGCATCGAAACCCAGAAGGCGCGGCCGTGGCGACGAAACGAGCCGTCTTGCCTGAAAAAGACATTTCGTATTAGGTCGACCCGGCCTCCAAACCATAGCCAATGAGGACCGGCTTTATTTTTGATGCTCGGATGGAATGCGACGACTATCGCCGTTGCACAAGCCACTGGAGCAAGCGTCAATATGGCGAGAACCAAGATCGTACCCGCTTGCACTTGGCACCTAACGCCGTATATCCCGAAACATTTCCGTATATCTTGGCGCACGTCGGCAGAGTGGACAAATGAATCAATTACTTGTCCTTCGCGCGGATTTGTTATCCGGCGCGAAATGGGACAAGCGCTTGATTTGTCGGCGCTGCAGGAGAAACGGACCCCTTGGGGCTGTGAATCAGGTGTTGAGAACGACTACCCGACCCACTTGCGCGCGTTGCGGAACATGCGCATCCAGGGCGAGTCCTCGACGGAGCGGTCGGGGGCCCAGGACATCTGGACGGTGCGGAAGACGCGCTCGGGGTGAGGCATGACGATGGTGAAGCGGCCGTCGGGGGTGGTGAGGCCGGTGGTGCCGTGCGGAGAGCCGCTCGGGTTGTACGGGTAGGCTTCGGTGGGCTCGCCGCGGTTGTTGACGTAGCGCATGCAGACGAGGGCGCCGGCTTCGCCGTCGGTGAAGAACGCGCGGCCCTCGCCGTGCGCGGTGACGATGGGCATGCGGCTGCCTTCCATGCCCTGGAAGAAGATCGAGGGGCTCGGGGTCACTTCGACCATGACGAAGCGCGCCTCGAACTGCTCGGATTTGTTGCGCACGAAGGTCGGCCAGCCGGCGGCGCCGGGGACGAGCTCCTTCAGCGCGGCGAGCATCTGGCAGCCGTTGCAGGCACCCAGGGCGAAGGTGTCGGGGCGGGCGAAGAAGCGCTCGAATTCGCGGCGCGCGCGCGCGTTGAAGAGGATGGTCTTGGCCCAGCCCTGCCCGGCGCCGAGGACGTCGCCGTAGGAGAAGCCGCCGCCGGCGACGAAGGCGTTGAAGCGCTCGAGCGAGGCGCGCCCGGCGATGAGATCGGTCATGTGCACGTCGACCGAGTCGAAGCCGGCGCGGTCGAAGGCCGCGGCCATCTCGACGTGGCCGTTCACGCCCTGCTCGCGGAGCACGGCGATGCGCGGCCGCGCGCCGGTGGCGACGAACACTTCCTTCGGATCCCCGAAGGTCTCCTTCGGATCATAGGTGAGCGAGAGCGAAAGGCCCGGGTCGTTCTGCTCGATGATGCGGTCGTACTCCTCGCGCGCGCACTGCGGGTTGTCGCGCAGCGCCTGCATCCGGCGCGTGACCTCGGCCCAGGGGCGCTGCAGGTGGTCGCGCTTGTTGTTGAACACGCTCTTGTTGTTGCGGGTGAAGCGGATCTCGTCGCGTGCGTTGGGCTGGCCGATGAGGTGGCTGCAGTGGCCGAGGCCGTGCTTTCGCAGCACCTCCATCACCCGGCCGCGGTCGCCGGCGCGGATCTGCAGCACCGCGCCGAGCTCCTCGTTGAAGAGCGCCGCGAGGGCGAGGTCGTTCAACCGCCCCGCGAGCTGCTCGTCGGCGTTGCGCTTGAATGCGTCGACGTCGTCCACCGCGGCATCGGAGGTGAGCACGTCGAGGTTGAGCGTGACGCCGCAGTGGCCGGCGAAGGCCATCTCGCACACCGCCGCGAAGAGACCGCCGTCGGAGCGGTCGTGGTAGGCGAGAAGCTGCGGGCGCAGCTCCTGGATCGCGCCGAAGAACGCCTTCACGAGGCGGGGGTCGGCATCCGGCGCCTGGTCGCCGAGCTGCGAGAACACCTGCGCGAGGATCGAGCCGCCGAGGCGGTTCTTCCCTTCCCCGAGGTCGACGAGGACCAGCTCGGTCTCGCCGCAATCGGTCCGAAGCTGCGGCGTGAGCGTGGCGCGCGCGTCCTCCATCGGCGCGAAGGCCGAGACGATAAGCGAGAGCGGGCTCACCATCTCCTTCGCGTCCCAGGCGGTGCGCATCGACAGCGAATCCTTGCCCACCGGGATGGAAATGCCGAGCGCCGGGCAGAACTCGAGCGCGACCGCGCGCACCGTGTCGTAGAGCGCCGCGTCCTCGCCGGGGTGGCCGGCCGCCGCCATCCAGTTGGCGGAGAGCTTCACTTTCGACAGAGAGGCAATCGGCGCCGCGGCGAGGTTGGTGAGCGCCTCGCCCACGGCCATGCGCCCCGAAGCGGGCGCATCGATGAGCGCGAGCGGCGTGCGCTCGCCGATGGCGAAGGCCTCGCCGGCGTAACCCCGGTAGTCGGCGAGCGTGACCGCGCAGTCGGCCACCGGCACCTGCCATGGACCGACGAAGGGGTCGCGTGCGCACAGACCGCCGACCGTGCGGTCGCCGATGGCGATGAGAAAGGTCTTGTCGGCGACGCTCGGGTGCTGGAGCACGCGGTAAGCCGCCGCCTGCAGCGTGACCTTGTCGAGCGCGAGCGGCTTGAGCGCGGGCTTCAGGCGCTTCACGTCGCGCAGCATCTTCGGCGGTCTTCCGAGGATGAGCTCGAGCGGAACGTCGACCGGGCTCTTGCCGAGCTTCGAATCGGTGACCAGCAGGCGGCCGTCGGCGGTCGCGGTTCCGAGCACGGCGAAGGGGCAGCGCTCGCGCTCGCAGATCTGGCGGAAAACTTCGATATCTTTTTCCGAAACCGCCAGCACGTAGCGCTCCTGCGCCTCGTTGCTCCAGATCTCGCGTGGCGACATGCCGGTGTCCTCGGCCGGGATCGCGCGGAGCTCGATGCGCGCGCCGCGGCCGGCGGAATGCACGAGCTCGGGCAGCGCATTCGACAGCCCGCCCGCGCCGACGTCGTGGATCGAGAGGATCGGGTTCGCCTCGCCGAGCTGCCAGCAGCGGTCGATCACCTCCTGGGCGCGGCGCTCCATCTCGGCGTTGTCGCGCTGCACCGAGTCGAAGTCGAGCTCGGCGACGTTGGCGCCGGCGCCCATCGAAGAGGCGGCGCCCCCGCCCATGCCTATCAGCATCCCGGGGCCGCCCAGTTGGATCAGCAGATCGCCTTCGCCAATGGCCTTCTTGTGGGAATGCTGCGCGCGCAGGCTCCCGATCCCTCCGGCGAGCATGATCGGCTTGTGGTAGCCGCGCGCACCCATCTCGAAGGCGCGGAAGTAGCCGCACAGGTTCGGCCGGCCGAACTCGTTGTTGTAGGCGGCGGCGCCGATCGGCGCTTCGAGCATGATGTCGAGCGCCGAGGCGATGCGCCCGGGCTTGCCGACGCCCTCGCCTTCCCAGGGCTGCAGCGCGCCCGGGATGCGCAGGTTCGACACCGAGTAGCCGACGAGGCCGGCCTTGGGCTTGGCGCCGCGCCCGGTCGCACCCTCGTCGCGGATCTCGCCGCCCGCGCCGGTGGCCGCGCCGGCGAAGGGTGAGATCGCCGTGGGGTGGTTGTGGGTCTCGCACTTGGCGACGAAATGGGTCAACTCGGGAACGAGGCCGTAGACCCGGTCTCGATTTGGCGTGAAGCGATGCGCCTTGCCGCCCTCGATCACGGCGGCGTTGTCGGCGTAGGCGACCACCGTGCCCTCGGGGGCCAATGCGTGGGTGTGGCGGATCATGGCGAAGAGCGACTGCGGCTGGCGCTCGCCGTCGACGATCCAGTCGGCGTTGAAGATCTTGTGGCGGCAGTGCTCCGAGTTCGCCTGGGCGAACATGGTGAGCTCGGCGTCGGTCGGATCCCGCCCCAGCCCGCGGTAGGCGCGCTCGAGGTACTCGATCTCGTCGTCGCTCAGCGCCAAACCGAGGTCCGCGTTTGCCCTCCGAATGTCCCTAATCGTCTTTAACGGCCTGGGCGGGACATGCTGGAACAGGCGCGGCACCTCGTCGAAGGAGCGCAGCACCGTTTGCGTCATGCGGTCGTGCAACCCGGCGGCGAGCGCCGCCTCGCTGGAACCGACGTAATAGAGCGTGCCGCGTTCGATGCGCTTCACCGGCGAAAGGCCGCAGTTGCGCGCGATGTCGGTGGCCTTCGACGACCAGGGCGAGACGGTGCCGAGCCGCGGCACGACGAGAAAGATGCTGCTGCCGGCGTCCTCCCCGGGCGGCGCGCCGCCGTCGTCGAGCAGCGCGCGCAGCGTGCGGGTCTCGTGCGGCTCGAGCCCGCGCTCGAGCTCGACGAAATAGCGGTATTCGGCGCTCAGCGAGCGCAGACCCGGGTCGATCTTCTGCAGCGAGGCGAGCAGCTTGGCGAGTCGGAACTGCGACAGGGCGCGCGGCCCGCGAAGCTGAAGGATTTCGAACACTGACACTAGTTACGGACCGCGGACACTAGTTACGGACTTGCGGTTCCTTGACGGTTCCCCCGATCACGAGTATCGCACGCAAAGGCTGCACCGTGGTGCGGATGTCGGCGACGATGCGCCCCGCGATCGCGCCGCCCGGCGCGATGTCGGCGTTCGCGCCCGCGGTGAGCGCCCCGGCGCTGATGTTGACGTTTCGCAACGCCACGGCGCCGCGGTCGTAGGTGGCGTGTCCGGTCATCTCCGTGAACTGGGTGCGTCCGCCGTACTGGCGGCCGCTGGTGTGCAGCACGCGCGACAGGTCGACGGTGCCGAGCACGCCTTTGCCCACGCTGAAACTCCCCTCGAGGTACGCGGCGTTGTAGAGCTTCGCCGGATCCTTCCCGCTCATGGAGAAGCGCGCCTGGCCTTCGGCCTTGCCCTCGGAGAGCAGCGCGGGAGCGAACGCCGCAGCATTGATCGCGCGCGCAGTGAGCCCGCCTTCGAGCTGCCAGGCGCCGCTCCAGCGAACGCTCGCGGTTCCGGACACCGCGCCGTCGAGCACTCCGCCACCCCATGAAGCGATATTCATACCCTGGCCGTTGGCCTTGCCCTTCATCGCAAACGTCGACAGCACGACCTCGGGAGCGAACGGGATCGCGAGCGTCGCGGCGGTGACGTCGAATTCGACCTCGCCGTTCGCAGTCGGCGTGAGCGTGCCAGCCAGGCCGTCCGGTCCGCTCAATATCACGCTGTTCACCGCGCCGTCGGGCCCGAACCGCGCCTCGGCCTCAAGCGCCGGCAGCGGCACGGAACCGGTGAGCCGCAGGTCCTTGGCGAAGACCCGCGCGCCACGGAAGCCGTCGCCGCGCAGCTTCGCCCCGACCACCGCGCCTATCGACGACTGCGGCAGCGTCACGCCCACGAGCTCGAGGCGGCCCAGGACTTGCCTGCCCTCGATCAGCGCGCGGAGCTGCGGATACGCCCGCGCCGATGCGATCTTGGCCACGCCGTCGACGCTCACGTTGTCGAGGTCGAGGCGCAGGCCGCTGTACAGCGAGAGCCGGCCGGTGCCGATCTTCACCGGACGGCCGAGCGCATCCGAAGCCGCGCGCTCGTACTCGTCCATCGGCAGCGGGATGATGTGCAGCGCCACGAGGCCCGCGACAAGCAGCGTGAGCAGCGTGATCGCGGCCGGCCGCCCCCAGTTGACCTTGCGGCGCATCTTCGGGTACTTGACCGACGCCTCGCGCGCCGCGGCCTTGGCGTGCTCCTTCGCCTCCTTGGCGCGCTGGCGTGCTTCGCGCTCGCGCTCGCGCTGCGCCTTGCGCGCCTCGCGCGCGACCGACGCCTCGTCGTGGCGCACCTCGTCCATGCCGAGGTCCTTGTCGCTCACCTCGATGTCCGGCAGCGGCGCGGCCTTCGCGAGAAGCGCTTCCTGCGCCTTGCGCTTGCGCTCCTCGGCCTCGAGCCGGCGGCTCTCCTCGGCCTCGAGCCTGCGGCGCTCCTCGACACCCGCGCGGCGCTCGGCTTCCTCGCGGGCGCGGCGCTCTTCCTCGTCGCGGCGCTGGCGTTCTTCCTGCTCGCGCGCCTGGCGCTCGAGCTGCTCGCGCATCTGGCGCTCGGCGTCCTCCTGCGCCCGGCGCTCGGCGTCGGCCTGCGCCTTGCGCTTGCCTTCCTCGCGCGCCTGGCGGTCGGTGGCTTCGCGGGCCTGGCGCTCTTCGTCCTCGCGCTGCGAGAAGGAGTCGAGGTCGGCCATGAGCGCGTCGAGGCTGCCTCCGCCGGGGGCCGTGGGCGCGGCGGCGGGCAGCGTGGGCTGCGCTACCCTGGTTTCGTCCTTGGACTTGCCGCGACCGCGGTTGTCTTCCGGGTCGCGCTCGCGTTCGCGCTGGCGCACGCGGTGGCGCGCCTCCTCCATGGCGCGCGCCTGGAGCATGCGTGCTTCCTCGGCCTCCTTGGCGCGGCGCACCTGCTCCTCTTTCTCGCGCAGCAGGCGGTCTTCCTCCTCGCGCCGCGCGCGCTCCGCGGCCTCGCGCGCCTTGGCCTCGATCTCCTCGCGCAGGCGGCGCGCTTCCTCTTCGACCCGGCGCTCCTCTTCCGCGCGGCGCTTCTTCTCTTCCTCTTCGCGGCGCTTGCGCTCCTCCTCCTCGCGGCGCTTGCGCTCGGCTTCCTCGCGCGCCCTGCGCTCGGCTTCTTCGCGAGCGCGCCGCTCTTCCTCTTCCTTGCGGCGGCGCTCCTCTTCTTCCCTGCGCTTGCGCTCGACTTCGTCGCGCGCCTTGCGTTCCTCTTCGAGCCGCTGGCGCAGCGCCTCGGCTTCGCGCAGCGACCGCTCGGACTCCTCGCGCACCTTGCGCTCGACTTCCTCGCGCACCTTGCGCTCGGCATCGAGCTTCGCCTGTACCTCGGCCTCGGCCTTCGCCCGGGCCGCCTTCACCTGCGCTTCGGCCGCGGCCTTCGCGCGCCCGATCGCTTCCTCGCGCAGGCGGTTCTCCGCGTCGAGCCGCGCCTTGGCCTCGGCCTCGGCGCGCGCCTTGGTCTCGGCCTCCTGCTTCACTCGGTCGCGCTCGGCCTGCGCCTTCGCTTCGGCTTCCTGGCGCGCCTTGTAGAGCGCCGATTCCTGCTCCTTCGCGCGCAGCGCGGCATCGCTCGCCTGCGCCTTGGAAGGCGCGGCGGCGCTCGCCAGCGGACGCGCCGCGGGCTTGATCGCCGGCATAATGGTGGTGAAGTCCAGGTCGTCGACGCCGCCCGATGAAGTGGACGACGCCTTCGCTGCGGGCGCCTTCGCCGAGGGCTTCGCCGCCGCGACCGCGGGCCGCGACTGCGACGCCGCCGAGGAAGCGGCGGCAGCGACCTCGCGCACGAAGCCGTCCTTGTCGAGCTGCGCGATGAGCTTCTCGAACTCCGCGTCGAAGCTCTTGCCGACCTTCTGCGCCACCTCGCCCAGCGTGGCGCGGCCGTCGATGGCAGAGAGCACCGCGCGGTCTGCGCGCTTGAGAAGGCTCGTCTTGCCGGAAGCTTCCTGGACGCCCTTGCCCGACTTCGAATAGATCGTGCTCGGCTTCATTAGAGTTCTAGTTATTCGCCGGGTCCTATTCTATAGCGCCGAAGCCGCCGCCACCCGGGGTCTCTATCACGAATACATCGTCAGGATTCATTTCGGTCTGGTCGAATGGACCGAGCCCGGTGCGACTTCCGTCACTGCGCAAAACGTAATTATTTCCTGCGGCGCCGGCTGCGCCGCCCGCCATGCCGTGCGGACGCACCAGGCGATGGCCCGACAGGATCGCGGCGGTCATCGGCTCGAGGAAGCGAACGCGCCGCACCGCGCCGTGCCCGCCGCGACTGCGCCCGCGGCCGCCCGATCCCGCGCGGATCTCGAAGCTCTCGAGGCGCACCGGGAAGCGCCACTCGAGCACCTCTGGATCGGTGAGGCGCGAATTGGTCATGTGCGTCTGCACCACGTCGGCGCCGTCGAAGTCCGGACCGGCGCCGGAGCCGCCGGCGACCGTCTCGTAGTACTGGTAGCGGTCGTTGCCGAACGTGAAATTGTTCATGGTTCCCTGCGAGGCCGCGAGCATGCCAAGCGCGCCGTAGAGCGCGTCGGTGATGCACTGCGAGGTCTCGACGTTGCCCGCCACCACCGCCGCCGGGTAGCGCGGACGCAACATGCAGCCCTCGGGGATCGACACGCTGAGCGGCTTGAGGCAGCCGGCATTCAGCGGGATGTCGTCGTCGACCAGCGTGCGGAACACGTACAGCACCGCCGCCATGCACACCGCGGAAGGCGCGTTGAAGTTGTTGGGCAGCTGCGCCGAGGTGCCAGTGAAGTCGATTTTCGCTTCCCGCTTCTTCTTCAGAATCCTTATCGAAACCTTGATCCGCGCACCGTTGTCGAGCGGGTAATCGAACTCGCCATCTTTCAGCACCCCGATGACCCGGCGCACCGATTCCTCGGCGTTGTCCTGCACGTGGCGCATGTAGGCGCGCACCACGTCCAGGCCGAAGTGGGCCACCATCCGCGCGAGCTCCTGCACGCCCTTCTCGTTGGCGGCGACCTGCGCCTGCAGGTCGGCGATGTTCTGGTGCACGTTGCGCACCGGATACGCGCCCGAGCCGAGCAGTGCCGCCACCTCCTTCTCGCGCAGGCGTCCTTCCTCGACCAGCAGGAAGTTGTCGATGAGCACGCCTTCCTCCTCGACCACCTTCGAGCCCGGCGGCATCGATCCCGGCGTGATGCCGCCGATGTCGGCGTGGTGCCCGCGTGAGCCCACATAAAAGAGCACTTCTTTTCCATTCTGATCGAAAACCGGCGTAATCACCGTCACGTCCGGAAGATGCGTGCCGCCGTTGTACGGCGCGTTGAGCACGTACACGTTGCCCGGCTTCATGGTTGCCGCGTTCAAACGGATCACGGTCTTGATCGATTCGCCCATCGAGCCAAGGTGGACCGGCATGTGCGGCGCGTTGGCGATCAGGTTGCCTTCGCCGTCGAACAGCGCACAGGAGAAATCCAGCCGCTCCTTGATGTTCACGGAGTACGCCGTATTCTGCAGCCGCAAGCCCATCTGCTCGGCGATGGACATGTAAAGGTTGTTGAAAATCTCGAGCATCACCGGATCGACTTGCGTGCCTATCGCACGATGTGACTTTCTCGGCTTGATGCGCTCGAGAACCAGATGGTCCAGCGGCGTGACGCTCGCGCGCCACTCGGGTTCGACCACCGTGGTGGCGTTCGCCTCGGCGATGATCGCGGGACCGTCGACGCGCTGGCCCGGCGCCAGAGCCTCGCGCCGGTAGAGCGGCGCCGCGCGCCAGGTGCCGCCGGTAAAAATGCGCACCGTCTCCGCCGGCGCACCCGCGGGCTTCGGCGGCGCGGCATGCTCGGCGATCGCCTGGCCGGCGGCGAGCGCCTCGACCGAGACCGCCTCGGCGACGAGCGCCTTTCCCGGCATCAGGAAGGAGAACTGCTTGCGGTACGCGGCCTCGAACTGCGCTTGCATCTCGGCGAGCGAGCCGAGCGTCACGACGAGCGCCGTGTCGGTGCCCTCGTACTTGAGGTGCGCCCGCCGCAGCACCTTGACCGCCGCGGCCGGTACGCCCTGCGCGACGAGATCGGCGCTCGCCTCGGCCGCGAGCCGCTCGGCGAGCTCCTCGAGCGGCCGGGGGTCCTCGAGCCGCGCCTCGAGCGCCTGGCTGCGCATCGCCACCTGGTCGGCGAGCCCCATGCCGTAGGCCGAGAGCACGCCGGCGAGCGGATGGATAAAGACGCGCGTCATCGCGAGCGCATCGGCGACCAGGCAGGCGTGCTGGCCCGCGGCGCCGCCGAAGCAGCACAGCGTGTACTGCGTGACGTCGTGCCCGCGCTGCACCGAGATGTGCTTGATCGCGTTCGCCATGTTGCCGACCGCGATCTGGATGAAGCCCTCGGCGACGGCTTCCGGAGAGCGGCCGTCCGCGATTTTTTGGGTCAGGGAAGAAAAAAGGCGGTGCACCGCTTCTTCGTCTAGTGATTCATTCCCATTTGGGCCGAAAACCTGAGGGAAGTACTTCGGCTGGACCTTGCCGAGCATGACGTTGGCATCGGTCACGGTGAGCGGTCCGCCGCGGCGGTAGCTTGCCGGCCCCGGGTTCGCGCCCGCCGAGTCGGGACCGACGCGGTAGCGCGCGCCGTCGAAGTGCAGGATCGAGCCGCCGCCTGCGGCGACCGTGTGGATGCTCATCATCGGCGCGCGCATGCGCACGCCCGCGACCCGGGTCTCGAACTCGCGCTCGAGCTCGCCGGCATAGTGCGACACGTCGGTGGATGTGCCGCCCATGTCGAAGCCGATGATGCGGTCGAAGCCGGCGGCGGCCGAGGTGCGCACCGCGCCGACGATGCCGCCCGCCGGCCCGGAGAGGATCGCGTCCTTGCCCTGGAACTGGTGCGCGCCGGCGAGGCCGCCGTTCGACTGCATGAAAAGAAGGCGCACGCCCGGGAGCTCGGCGGCGACCTCCTCGACGTAGCGGCGCAGGATCGGCGAAAGATAGGCGTCCACGACCGTGGTATCGCCGCGGCCTACGAGCTTCATGAGCGGGCTCACCCGGTGCGAGACCGAAATCTGGGTGAATCCGATGCGCCTCGCGAGCTCGGCCACCTTCGACTCGTGGTCTGGGTAGCGGTAGCCGTGCATGAACACGATGGCGATCGACCTGTAGCCTTCGTCGAACGCTTCCTGGAGGTCGAGCAGCGCGCGCTTTTCGTCCAGCGGAAGAACGATGTTCCCGTGGGCGCCGAGGCGCTCGTCCACCTCCATTACCTTCGAATAGAGCATCTCCGGCAGCACGATGTGCCGGTCGAAGATGCGCGGCCGGTTCTGGTAGGCGATGCGCAGCGCGTCGCGAAAGCCGCGCGTGATGAAGAGGACGGTGCGGGCGCCCTTGCGCTCGAGCAGCGCGTTGGTCGCCACCGTGGTGCCCATCTTCACAGCTTCTATGACATCGGAAGGAATCCTGGCTCCCTTTTTCAGGGAGAGGAGCTCGCGGATGCCCGCGAGCGCCGCGTCGCGGTAGCGACCGGGGTTTTCGGACAGCAGCTTGTGCGTGACAAGGGTGCCGTCGGGGCGGCGCCCGACGATGTCGGTGAACGTGCCGCCGCGGTCGATCCAGAATTGCCAGCCGCTCATGGTTAGAATCGCATCCTACTAAATCAGCGCGGCCCTGCTCGGTGGAACGGCTTGATGCGGTGGTGATCGGCGCCGGGGTCGTGGGCCTCGCGATGGCGCGCGAGCTCGCCCTGTCGGGACGCGAGGTGGTGATCCTGGAAGCCGAGGACGCGATCGGCACGCACACCAGCTCGCGCAACTCCGAGGTGATCCACGCCGGCATCTACTATCCCAAGGGTTCGCTCAAGGCGCGCGCCTGCGTCGAGGGCAGGACGCTGCTGTACGAATATTGCGTCGCGCACGGCGTGCCCCACCGGCGCTCAGGGAAGCTCATCGTCGCGGCCGATGACTCGCAGCTCCCTGAATTGGAGACGATTCAGGCAAAGGCACATGGCAATGGGGTCACCGACGTCGTCTGGATGACGCGCGCCCAGGCGCTCGCGCTCGAGCCCGAGCTTTCTTGCGTCGCCGCGCTCTACTCGCCCTCCACCGGGATCATCGACAGCCACGCGCTCATGCTCGCCTATCTCGGCGATGCCGAGGCACACGGGACGATGCTCGCCTTGAAGAGCCCGCTGGAGCGAGTAGACGTCAAAAGCGACGGCTTCGTTCTCCACGTCGATGGCAGCGAGCCGATCCAATCTTCGATCCTGGTGAACTCCGCTGGGCTCAGAGCCCCCACGGTCGCAAGAAAAATGGAGGGCTACCGTGCGGAGCTCGCGCCGGGGGAGTTCTACGCCAAGGGCAACTACTACTCCCTCGCGCGCCGCTCGCCCTTCTCCAGGCTGGTCTACCCGATCCCCGAGCCCGGCGGCCTCGGCGTACACGTGACACTGGACCTCGCCGGGCAGGCGCGCTTCGGGCCGGACGTCGAATGGATCGAGCGCATCGGAGGAAGGGACGACTATGCCGTCGACCCTCGCCGCGCCGAGCGCTTCTACGCCGCGATCCGGCGCTACTGGCCGGCCCTGCCCGACGGTGCGCTCCTACCCGGCTATTCGGGCATCCGGCCCAAGACCGCCGGCCCGAAAGCACCCGCGCCGGACTTCGAGATCCAGGGCCCGGCACGGCACGGCATTGCCGGCCTGGTGCACCTCTTCGGCATCGAGTCCCCGGGGCTCACGGCGAGCCTCGCCCTGGCCAAAGCCGTTCTAGCGCAACTGGAAAATCGCTAGGCGCGCCGAACGGCACGTCGGCGATGAGCGGCGCGCGCAGGCGGCGCCGAAGCGCTTCGATGTTCTCTTCGGCGTGCGCCATGGCGGGATCGATCCGGTTGGCAACCCAGCCGGCGAGCTCGAGCCCCTCGGTTTTGATCGCCTCCTTGGTGAGCAGCGCGTGGTTCAGGCACCCCAGGCGCATGCCAACCACCAGGATCACCCGCAGCCCGAGTCGCTTCGGGAGCGCGGCCGCATCTCCACTCTCGCCCAGTGGCACGCGAAACCCGCCCACGCCCTCCACGATCACGATGTCGGCCTGATTGGCAAGAGCATGGAAAGCGCGCTCGATGACCGAGAGATCGATCGTCACGCCGGCTTCGGCTGCCGCGATATGCGGCGCGATCGGCGGCTCGAAGAGGTAGGGACACACCAGGGTACGGTCGAGGCCGCCCATCCCGGCGGCGAGCAGTGCTTCGACATCGTCGTTGCGGCCCTGCTCGCAGCCCGCGGCGATCGGCTTCATGCCCGCGGCGCGCAGGCCGAGCGCGCTAAATCGGCGAAGGAGCGCCGCGGCGACGAACGTCTTGCCGACGCCGGTGTCGGTCCCGGCGACGAAGAGCCCGGCGTTCACTCGAGCTCGTCGAGCAGCAATGCGGTGCGCTCGACCAGGAGCTCGATCTCGTCTGGCTCGATCACGTAGGGCGGCATGAAGTACACCGTGCGGCCGAGCGGACGCAGCAGCAGCTCGCGCTCGAGCGCGGCGCCATGGAAGCGTCGCGCGAACTCGGGATCCTCGGTCTCGACGTCGAACGCCCAGATCATCCCGGTATTGCGCCAGTTCCGGACCCGCGGGTGAGAGGCAAGGCCGCGCGCCTTTTCATTTAGAAGGGTCTGTTTGGCGCGATTCGACTCCAGCACCCGCTCCTCCTCCAGGATCGAAAGCGCGGCGAGCGCGGCGCGGCAGGCAAGCGGGTTGCCGGTATAGGAATGCGAGTGAAGGAACCCGCGCGCGACCTCGTCGTCGTAGAACGCCTGGTACACCGCCTCGGTCGTGAGCACGACCGAAAGCGGCAGGTAGCCGCCGGAGAGGCCCTTGGAAAGGCACAGGAAGTCGGGCCGCACCGGGCCCTGCTCGCAGGCGAGGAAGGTGCCCGTGCGGCCGCAGCCGACGGCGATCTCGTCGGCGATGAGGTGGACCTCGCGGCGCTCGCACAGGCGCCTCGCCCGGCGCAGATACTCCGGGTGGTACATCGCCATGCCGGCGGCGCACTGCACCAGCGGCTCGAGGATCAGCGCCGCCGTTTGGGCATGGTTTTTCTCCAGATAGCTTTCCAGGTCGGCTGCGCGCCGGATCGCATATTCGACCTGGGATTCACCCGGGTCGGCGGCGCGCCAGTCGGGGCTCGGTACGGTCGCGCCCTGCCGCAGTAAGGGTGCGTAGGCGTCCCGAAAGAGCGGCACGTCGGTGACCGAAAGCGCCCCCAGCGTCTCGCCGTGGTAGCCGCCCGAAAGCGCCACGAACGATCGCTTCTCCGGCCGGCCGGTGTTCCTCCAGCAATGAAAGCTCATCTTGAGCGCGATCTCGACCGCCGAGGCGCCATCGGAGGCGTAAAAGCAATGCCCTAGCCCCTTACCACCTAGTGCAACAGTGAGCGCGGCGAGTCGCTCGGAAAGCTCGACCACCGGTGCGTGGGTGAAGCCGGCGAGCATCACGTGCTCGAGCCGCTCGAGCTGCTCGCGCAACGCAGCGTTGATGCGCGGATGGGCGTGGCCGAGGATGTTGACCCACCAGGAGCCGACCGCGTCGAGGTAGCGCCGGCCGTCGAAGTCGTAGAGCCACACCCCGGCGGCGCGCTCGATCGGTACCGGCGGAAAGCGCTCGTGCGCCTTCATCTGCGTGCACGGATGCCACACCGCCCGGCGGCTGCGCTCGAGGAGCTCGCGGCTTTTCATTTTCCGCGGGCGAGCTCGTGCAGCGCGGCCGCAAGCTCGTCGACGTGCTCGGCGTTGTGCGCCGCCGACAGCGCGATGCGCAACCGCGCGCTTCCCGCCGGCACGGTCGGCGGGCGGATCGCCGGCACCCAGATGCCTCGTTCGCGCAGCCCCTCGGCGAGCTCGAGCGCCGCTCGGTTGTCGCCGACGATGAGTGGTTGAATTGGGGTTTCAGAAGCACCAAGGCGCCACTGCAACCCTTCCAACTTGGTTTTGACTCGTTCGATCAATTCTCGAAGGCGTGTACGGCGGTGCTCCTCGGCTTCGATGAGCTCGAGACTCGCCATCAGCGCGCAGGCGAGGAGCGGCGGGCTCGCGGTCGTGAAGACGTAGGTGCGCGCGCGCTGCACGAGCCATTCGATCAGCACCTCCTCCCCGGCGACGAAGGCGCCGTGGACGCCGGCCGCCTTGCCGAGCGTGCCCATGTAGGCGATGCGCGGGGAGGCGATGCCGAAGTGCGAGAGCGCCCCCCGTCCGCCCTCGCCGAGCACGCCGAATCCGTGCGCGTCGTCAACCACCAGCCACGCGTCGTGCCGCTCGCACAGCGCGAGGAGCTCCGGCAGCGGAGCGAGATCGCCGTCCATGCTGAACACCGCGTCGGTTGCCACCAGCTTCCCGGGCGTTTCGCAGCGCTCGAGCATGCGAGCCAGCACGACGAGGTCGAGGTGTGGATACACCCGCACCTCCGCGCGCGAAAGGCGAGCCCCGTCGATGAGGCAGGCGTGGTTGAGCTCGTCGGAGAACACCGAGCCGCCGCGGCCGGCGAGCGCGGCGACGAGGCCGAGGTTCGCGAGGTAGCCCGCGCCGAAGTGCAGCGCGCGCGGCAGGCGCACGAACCGGGCGAGGCGCGCCTCGAGCGCCTCGTGGGCCTCGGTATGCCCGCTGATGAGCGCCGAGGCGCCGGCGCCGACGCCGTAGCGCTCGGCGCCGCGGCATGCCGCCTCCACGAGCGCCGGGTGATGCGCGAGGCCCAGATAGTCGTTGCTGCAGAACGCGAGGTAGCGCCGGCCCTCGACGACGAGGTGCGGCCCGTCCGTGCTTTCCACCACGCGCCGGTGGCGGGCGAGCCCGGCGCGCGCGAGCTCGTCGAGCTGCAGGGAGAGATCGGGCATGGCGGCAGTCTAGGCTAAGATGCGGCCTCCAGAACGGGAGGAGGACCGATGATTGCCCGCACCGCATTGCTCGCCGCGGCCGCCGTCGCTTTCGGCGCAGCGCAAGCGCAGACCAAGTGGGACATGCCGACGCCGTATTCCGAAGGCGAGTTCCACACGCGCAACGTCAAGTCCTTCGCCGAGGACGTGAAGAAGGCGACCGAAGGCCGGCTCGACATCGTGGTCCACTCGAACGGCTCGCTCATCAAGCATCCCGACATGCTGCGCGCGGTGTCGACCGGGCAGGTCAACATCGCCGAGTTCCTGCTCTCGCAGTTCGGCAACGAGGACCCGGTGTTCGAGGCCGACAACATCCCGTTCGTCGCCGCGGGCTACGACGACGCCTGGAAGTTC
>Ga0134122_10001075_pt1 | contig 19586 bp, 13 predicted proteins | sample KB302_FD_96461 | JGI IMG/M metagenome (GOLD analysis project Ga0134122, IMG submission 96461) | Terrestrial soil microbial communities without Nitrogen fertilizer from Kellogg Biological Station, Michigan, USA - KB3-0-2 | ecosystem: Environmental > Terrestrial > Soil > Unclassified ... | reverse complement strand
TGCTAGTCCTTGGAATAAACAGGGAAAGTAGAAACATCCCTGCGCTCAAAGGACGTAGTCTCTTTGAATTTTTCTCCAATCGCGACCTGGAAGGCATGGAGTCAACAGCGCTCGCTGGCTTCTTGGAGCGGCGCCATCTGACGGAATCCGATCACAAGCTCGCCCTGAGCTTCATGTATGAAGTCCCGGCAACAGAGCTCATTACTTGGGATGACCATGTACGGAGTGAAATCGGAAAAACTAATGATCTCACCCCGGAGCGCCATGGCTCAAAACTGTACTTCAGCGATATGCCGGAGGTCCTCGGACGCCAGATCAACACCATGGCGCGAGAAAGGGGTCTGGAGAAGATGCAAGTCGCCATCTATTTCTGGCAACTCTGGAATGAATTTCTCCGCGATACCGCCGAAAAAAATAATTCCGGCGATGAGCCCACTACTCCCGAACGCGGACTCGCCATCGCGAAAGCAGCATACTACTATCAGGAAAAAGCGCCGCAGGGCTATGAACTCTATCGCGACCAGATTCCGACTCTCTTGCAAAACCAGTTCACCAAGAATCCGCCGCGCTTGGGCGATCTCATCAATGCCGAAGTAACGCTCTATGACATCTGGGAGGCCAAGCGCAAAAATACGCCGATTGAGAAAATTCTGATCGATATGGGGTATGGACTTTATGCCCAGCTCCTTCCTTATGTCATTGACGTTAAAGATTGGAGCATCAATGAGATGCTTTCACTCATGGCAAAATTGAAAGAGGTCTGGGCACCAGAACTCATCACGATGCTTAAGGATGCCGGATACACGATATCTAAATTCACCAAAGATATGTGGCATCGCGGGGTCTATAAGCTCGAGGTCTTGCTCGGCAAGACGCGCGTGACCATCGAAAAAACCAAAAAAGCCGGTATTGCGGTGCTGAAATTTGTTTGGGATGTCGGCGAATGGATGGTGGAAACAGCTGAAGATGCCATCCCTACGATTCTCGATCAATTCAATCATACCAAGAATTGGGCGGAAGGCTGGCTCAAAGAAGCCTTCTCTGAAAGTGAGGCCGGAAATGAACTGGTGAAAATTTCCACTTCCGATGATATGTTACGAGTTTTCTCGGAGCTCGGAATAACCGATCAAATTCGTCAGGCCTACGGCTTAGTACGCCCCGAGGATCTGAAAAATTTCTGTAATTTGGTGCTGCAAAAAGACGGAGGAAATTGGTTCCCCACAATTTTAGATCAGAATCTCACCAAGAATGCGAAGGAGCGAGAATGGCCGCTTCCTCACGCCAATCAACCCGGTGCTGCGGGAAAGACCGGGAAAATCCATTTGGAGAAAGGAAACATTCAGGTTCCACGAAAGTGTATCGGGCAATTCTTCTTCTTTAATATTCCGGGACTGAATGCGATCCAGTGGGTGGGGGATAAAGTGGTGGCAATAATGCGGGTCGGATCTGATATCCTCAAGCTTTCGGCGAAGGTGGGAACCCTCGGCTGGAATAAGCTCGAAGGACCGCTCTGGAGCACGATTGAAGCGGTTACGCCCGATGGCGCACCCGATGTCCGAACCATCGAGCGCATGCCCTATCTGGCAAGATTTTTGGCAGATGAATTTGAAAGCAAAAACGAACAAGCGCCTGTGGTCGTCTGGACCAAAGGTCAAGTGCTGACTTTGGGCGAAGAAGTTGCACGAAATCTGGGGAACCCCGGTGAGAACAATAATATTCCCGGTATTCAGGCAGCACTGGCGTTTATAGAAGAAAAACCCGAATGGGTGCTTTCCGGAGTACAAAAAGACCAAAATCTCAAGGTCTTGAATAAACACAACGTAAAAGCGAAAATTAAAGGCATTATCGATAAATTTTCCGAAGATGCCGTCTTGGGATCTCCGCTCGATCTCAAGAAAAAGTTAGAAGACTTGGGATTGGTGCCGGAAGAAGCTGAAAAAGATGAAGGCTTTTGGAAAAAATTAGGTAAAAAAATGAAAAATAAATTTGCTCCTTGGCTCGATAACTAATTTTCTCCTATATATTTTTAAAAACCATGTCAGATGTTCCACAACCATTAGCCCCACTTGATCCGCCAAGTCCTGAACCAGGGCCACCCGATCCGGTGGCTGCCGAGTCGCAAGGACTACTGCGGAGTGTCTCGAATAATATTCGTGGGTATATCTTTAGTCCCGGAAACCTAGGAGCAGGGCTGATTTTAACCGGATCAATGTTTTTACCAATCAGTATTTACCCTGCTTTCGCCGCTGCCTTAGCATGGAAAAATGGTGTTAGGGAGCGATCCCGAGTCAAGCAACTGGGTGAAGATCCAAACTCGGCAAAAAATATTGTTAAAACAACGAGAACACTCCTATTTAGTTTATTAGGAGCAGCTGTAGGAGTTCCCTTTCCAGGTGAGTGGGCAACATATATTGGTTCAGCTCTAGGCGCTGTTGGCGACACTATTGCCCAGGTCAAAAATATGAACGAGAATTTGCAACATCATCTGCGAACAGTGGAGTACCAACAAGTTCCTCTGCGTTATCCCCATATCCTCCAAAGGCTCCAGACAGTTCATGGTAGAGAATTTATTGACAAGTTAGAACCCAAGTTAGTTTTTCCGCCTCTTCCAAGTGAATGGAGAGAAAATGAAGAGGCTTATTGGCAACGATTCATAGCAGAAAATAAAAAAGTGATGCCGATTCAACAATTAGCTGAAGTACTAAACTCCATCGAATACATCCTCACTACCACGAGCAAACACACCCCGGACTTGTCGAAGGTAGAACATCAACACTTGGTGAAAGATCGCGCCGCCAAATACTTTTTATGGGAGAAACTTTCAGACTCCGCAAGGGAAAACCTTACCGGGAAAAAGTTTGCTACCAAGGTAACTGTAGAAGAATTTAAAGAACTCGACTCGACGAAGGTCAAAGGGCTTTTTGCTCAGCATCCGCAGCTCCGTACCGCGTATCTTCGAACCGCTGCTGTAGCCGGCAGACATGCCGACTTGAAGTGGTTTAAAATGCATCAACAGGAAGCCGACCAACTCCTGTATCAGGATGAGCATAGGGGAAGGGTATTTGCAGCCATACTGGTAGCACCGGATGGCAAAGCAAAGCTCGAAAAATTAGTAAAAAAGAGCTATCACACTGATGTCTCCGAAGATCGCTTTGTTCGAGATGTTACGACTGCGGATTTAGACCGGTTGTGGGCAGCGCCGCCGGAACGGGAAATAGCCTACTTACACCAATTTGATACCGAGCAGGCAGGAGTCCGGCAAAATTGGCATCAGTATCAACCGCAAGTAAAAAAGCGCGAGCTCGGTAGTCCACGTGCGGCGAATTTCCTCGCGAATAAGCTTTCTCGTCGCCAAATGGAAGCAGTTATTGGGAGACAATACAAACAAAATATAGCACCAGTAGAGTTTGTGACTATTGCAAGTGCGCCGGCAAGAAGGTCAAAACTGGAAAGTTACTTTCGGAGAGTGGATATTTCTGGTACTCAAATTCCGCTTGAAATGAGTGAGTGGTGGAATAATAGTAAAACCGCACTTACCAGTCCCGAGGCAATAGAGTTTATTGTCAGTAAAGAAGCTCCAGGAAATGCTGACTTCATTAGGAAACCTAGTTTTGATCCATTTAAATATTTTTCTAAAAACCCTTCTCATCGCGATGAATTTTTGAATTCACGGGGATATCCCGCTCCACCTGAAGTTGCTGGGAAAGGAGGGTTGCAATTTCAAAATGTCGCAGAACTCCGACCCTTCATCTTTGCCAATCAACATCCAATGGACCTCGCTAGAGCAGTATATCCTTGTCTTACACCACAAGAGCGAGTTGCCCTGTGCGATAAAAACTTTGGTGGAGACAGAGAGCTTAAAGCTGACTTCTTGAACCTATCACCCGACGCGATCGCTGCAGTGTTTGCCCGTTCCGAATTTGGGGCGGAAGCGTGGGAACAAGAATTCTTAGTAATTGTACCAACTGAATTCCAGGCAGCGATGTGGTGGGATATTGCACCAAATATTAAAATGCAAAAACTCGCTGATCGCCGAGAGCGTCTGAGTTTCCTCTATACCCAGCTCACGCCTCAGGAACGAGTGGAAGATGCTCTACATTTAAATTTTGGAACTGATGCCAATCTGGAAGAGGATTTCAAAGACCTTAATCCGAATGAAATTTCAGGATTTTTTAGGACAAACACTGCTTTACGCGAGCAGATATTAGAAACCCTGCCGGTACCTACTGGCTACGGACATTGGTGGCAACTCGACCCCGCTGCGGCTGATCAGGAATGCTCCACTCCGGCGGCGGCGGCGTTTTTATATACCCAGATCACTGATGAACGGGCGAGGATCGCGGCAATGGGTGAACCGTGGCATTTCGGAACCAAAGGAGATGCCAAAAAAGACTTCTTGGAACCAAACGAGGACACTGACAAAAAGGTGCTGGATCGCTATAAAACGGATGCGGCACTCACGCGGGAATTTTTTCAAACAGAGCAAGGGGAGGTACTTATAGCTGACTTTATTTTGGAAAAACTCGATAGGCGCAAGCTAATCTTAAGTCAAGAGCAAAGAGAAAGGGAAAGACAGAAACAGGTAAGTTATAGAAAGAAATCGGGAAGAGCAGCGCGTGATTTTTTGGTGGGATTTATTCCCGGGGTCCCAGAATGGCTAAAAAATATCCTCAACGGAGCGTTTGCAATCGAAGAGGTTGCGGAAGCGAGAACTGAAGCTCAAGCTTCTAGTACAGCAGCCGCTTCTACTCCTGCAACGCCTCATCCTCCTACTACGCCCCCTCATTCCTAATCTTTTTCCATGTTTTTCCCAAGACAGTCGTACATTTTTGGCTCGCCGCATCAACGCATCTGGCATGAGCAACAGCATCAGACGCCTCCTCTTGCTGATCAATCTGAAGAAGAAACAGAGAATGATCCAGTTGGAACAACGAGAGATGCTTATGCAAAAAAAATAAAGAATGTATTTAAACCTGGAAAAGGATTCTGGTCGCACATCCTTTATCCAATTACTACCCCTTGGAAGCTCATGGGGTTCGCTGTTGGTGAGGCTATTGACGGTACGGTCAAAGTTGCGAAGAGTAAGCCGGTGGAAAATGGAATCACGGCAGTCAATGACAATCTCTTCGGAGTAGATGGGAAGGGCGGAGCAGTGAGAAACTTAGCTGATACTGCTACCCAAGCAACTCTTGGCGGAGTCATAGAAGTTCCGATAAATGGAGTAATAAACATGACAAAATATCTACTCAAAGCGCTTTGGCAGTTCCGACTGCTCGATTTTCGTTCTGTTCCGGCCATTATTAAGACCGTACGATACTCACCAGAACTTGCTTATGAAACTGGTAGGGATGTTATTACGCCAATCCGTGCGATGGTACGGGGTGGTGTAAATGCAGTTTTCAAAACGACGAATTTCCTGGCAAAGACATTCCTCGGCCGAGAGAATCTCCTCAAGACCATCAGCCCCAGAAAGAGCAAATTATCGAAGAGGTTCAAAGAGATTTGGGGACCTTTTGGCATACAGTTTGCTCACGGCTTTACCCCGGCAGCCCTCAAAATGGTCATGGAGCCGATGGAAGCCTATAATCGTTGGTTCCAAAGGGTCAGAAACAGCGGAGCAGTTGACTGGGCAGCCAAGAAGTTAGAACCTAAGAAACCGATTGAAGATGGTCGAGTGCGCAGAGGACTTAAAGAATTCTTTTCTACCGATCTGCCGACTGCCGCAAATGATAATCTCCATGCCGCAAACGATAATCACGCACCAGCTGCGCATGGACATCCGCCCGCTGCCAATGATAATCATGCACCTGCAGCTCATGGAGAAGACCATAAAGCTGCCTAAAAGCTATTCCCCAAACCGCAGCTTCGCGCCGCGCTTCTCCAGCTCCGCCAAGATCTTGCGGAGGATTTCGTCGCGTTCACTTTCGGTCAGCGTGTGATCCGGCGCGCGGAATTCACAGGAGATGGTGACGGATTTCTGCCCCTTTGGTACACCTTTGCCGGACCAAGCTTCCATGATCTCCATGCTGTAGATCCGGGCATCGAGTTCCTCCAGATCTTTGATGAGATTGCCGACGGGGATCTTTTCAGCGCAGAGCACGGAGAAATCAAAGGGGATTTCCTGATACTTTGGCAACGACAGGATTTTTTTCGCCCCCCCTTCCATCTCCGCGAGTGGGAGAAGATCCATACAAAGGAGCGAAGTATTTTTCGGCAGACCGAAATTCGCGCTGACCTCAGGGTGGATCTCGGCAATCTTGATGCGCCCGGATTTCCCGATGCAGAAAATCGCATGGCGCGCCGGGTGGAGAAATGCCGGTGGATTTTCCCAGACACTGAGTCGCCCCTGCCAATCCTGCGTATGCATGAGCTCTTCCGCAATCGCTTTCGCGCCGAGGAAATCATCGCCGACGAGCAGTACCGTGATGCGCGAAATTTCCCGTTTTTCACGATTCTCGAGATGATACACATTCCCGCTTTCAAAGAGCCGAAAGTTCGATCGCGCGCGGATATTTTTCTCCGCGATTTCGAGGAGACGCGGGGTGAGCGACGGGCGCATGATGCTCATGTCCTCGGAGAGCGGATTTGCCAAGCGAATGGAACTCTCATCATCCGTGAGCTTGCAGCGCGTGAGCAACTCTTTGCCGAGAAAGGCGAGGGTCAGGATCTCATAGCAGCCATTTTGCACCAAGATGTGCGCGATTTCCTGCTCCAGTTTACGGCGCGGATTTTGTGGTGTATGGCGCATGCTCATCTCGGGCGGGCTCGCTTCGATGTGATTCAGCCCGTACATGCGCACCACTTCTTCGGCGAGATCCTCGGGAATATTCAGGTCCTTGGTGCGCCAGCCGGGGGGCGTGACGGCGAGCACTTCATCCTTCTGTTCTTTCACGCTGCAGCCGAGCGAGGTCAAGATGCGAATGATTTCAGTGGGAGGAATTTTTTGTCCCATGATGCGTTCGATGAGCTTGAGTGGCAGGTCAATTGGCAAGAGTTCCACATCAATATTCTTTTGATCCATGATCTTCGAAACTACTTTTGCTTCCGGGAAAATTTCGAGCAGGAGTTCCAGAGCTCGGAGCAGTGCGCCCTCGACCATCATGACCGGCACATTTTTCTCAAAGATTGCGGCGGCATCAGTGCGCGGTCCGACCTTGAGTGCCGTGCGGCGGATCTTCACCGGATCGTAGGACATGGCGTGCAGGAGGAGTTCTTTCGTCGTTTCGCGAATGCCGGAATTCTCACCACCCATGATGCCGCAGAGGTCGAAAATCCCATCCTTTTCACTTTCAAAGACGATCGTTTCAGCGGTGAGTTTGCGCGTCACGCCGTCGAGCGTGACCATCGTTTCGCCGTCTTTCGCGAGTCGCATATTCCAGTTTTTCCCGGTGCGATCGCGGTCAAAGGCGTGCATCGGGACGCCGTACTCCAGCATCACATAGTTCGTGATATCGACGAGTGCCGAGATCGGACGAATGCCGCAACTTTGCAGACGCTTTTGCAGCCACTCCGGCGACGCTCTCATACCATCGACTCCATCCACCGCGACCGCCATATAGCGCTGGCAGATTTCCGGATCTTTCGGCACGGTGATCTGGATCGGCAGCTCGGCACTGACTTTCGGCGCCTTGGGAAGTTCCAATTTCTTGAGTTTTCCGAGGTCACAGGCGGCGATCTCATGGGCAAAACCAATATGCGAAAAAAGATCGGGGCGATTGGTGAGCGCCGGATTCTCGATGTCGAGCACGGTGTCAACGCCGATTACATACTCTAAAAAGCTCTTTCCTACCGGTGCATCATTAGGCAAGAGGTAAATCTCTTTATTCTGCGATGGCGCAACCTTGAGCTCTTCCGTCGAACAGATCATGCCGCAGGACTCCACCTCGCGGAGTTTCGCTTTCTTGATCGGGATCTCACCCCAGAGGTTCGCACCGACGAGCGCGATCGAAACTTTTGCCCCAACCTGAAGGTTGCTTCCGCCGCACACGATTTCCAAAACTTCCGTCGGACTCACGCGAATCTTCGTTAGCTTAAGTTTATCGGCATTCGGATGCTTGGTAATTTCCAAGATTTCACCGATGACCACATTCTGCAGTGCGGTTTCCAGGACTTCCATGATCGGCAGTCCGAGCGAAGTATTGCCTGGGAAGCGCAGCAGCCCTTCTTTCGTAAAATGAAAGTTGAGTTCGGCCTCCGAACACACCATGCCTTCGGTCTTGACCCCCATGATTTTCGTATCTTTGACCGTGACGCCACTCGGGAGAACGGTTCCTCCCAGTGCAATCGGGTAAATTTCCCCGACCTGAAGTTCAAATACTTTTCCAAAAATCACTTCTTTGGTGCCCTGCTCACCTAGGTCAAACACTCCACGGTGGAGCTTGTCGCTGCCGCTCACTTTTTCAAATTCTAACAGCTTGCCCGTTACCACAGTTTTATATTGATCACTGGAGCGCAGCACGGCTTCGATCTCGGCAGTTTTTTCCGTCAGTACGGTCGCGATGCGCGCGGGATCGGTCTCAGTGAACTCGACGAAATCCTGCAGCCACTCCAGGGAGATTTTCATAAATCCTCAAAAGATACGCTCAGGATTGTAAGGAAGGGCGCGAGAAAAGGGAAGAGAAGAGAAAATATCAATTTCTCTGTACAGAGCATTCTATAAAAAAGGAGAGATGATGACCTTTCTCTTTAATCGACAATTCTAAATCCATTTTTAGTCACAAGGATGATCAAAGTGGATTGCCCCCCTCCCAATCTTCCGCCACCGTGGAATGATTGAAGCTGCTCTAGCCCCTTGGGATGGCATACATAGGTTAATCTATAGCGGTCAAGTTGACCAGCAAAGCTTTCTCGTATTTCTTCGCGAAATATTTGCACCAGTAACCACTTTCCGAATGCCTCAAAAACTTGAGTCACCCGCTGCTGCAAAGTTGGGTCTTTACCTCTTGTCTCTCTCTCAATTGTGCTTTGCAATTGATATGTTATAAGTTTTTTTAAACTCAATTTTCGATCTTCGGGAATAGAGGCTAAAAATATTTCATCATCTCCCTGAAAACAAGCCGGAAGAGTTGAAAAATATGCAGGATCTACAGCTATTTTCCTAAGAATAGCTTGCTTAGCTACTGCATACACTTGGGGGGTCTGTAAGCTTCTCGGAAGTGAAATGAATACTCTGGGCAATTTTCCCACCACTCTCATGGCTCCGGTTAAGGCTTTACTAAAAATAGTATCATCATTTTGTAGTACTGCAGGAAGAGTATCAAAAGATATCGGATCGGATATCACATCTCTGATAACTTGTTTCCGAGCGGCGGCAATAATAGACGTATCGCTTTGCAAATATTCCGGCAGCTGCCTTATATGTTTCCAGTTTGCTTCAACGCCTATCAACGCTTCGTTGTATTTTAGGATCATATCGAGTGCGAGTTTTCGAGTGTGAGTTGGGCTTTCTATTATAACCGGAGCAAGAATTCTCTGGCGTAGCTCCGGCAATGCTTCGAGATTGAGCGTTGCCAACCCCATAAGTTTCATAGGCTGAGTCAGGGCACCGATGAATGTCATCGGATCTCTTTGTAAAATTACTGGAAGAGTTGTAAAAAATTCGATATCAGTTGTGACTCCTTCCCAAATCTGTTCCCGAGCGGCAGCGACAATGGCGCCATCGCTTTGTAAGTGTGTTGGTAACTCGCTAATAATTCTCCAATCTTCTCGTACGGCTCTCAACGCAGCGCTTTGTTCAAAGATCATATTTAGTACATGTCCTCGACGGTTAACCGGATTTTCTGCCTCGAGAGAGGCAAGAATTCTTCCATGGAGGTCGTGCAGCTCGCCAGAGCTAAAATCACATCTTTCTATTGGGGTAAGTGGGTCATCTGAAGCCGAAGCATCAAATACAAGAGAGATCTCTGCAATAGGTCCTGATGAAACAGTTCTCATAATATATAAATGTGCAAAGCGTTAATTTATATATCATTCTTATGTAATTGTCAATTATGTTTCAAAGATTTCCTCCCATAGCTCCACTTGTATTTTTTTACATGCTTCCACGGCACAACTCACAAAATCCTTTTCATCTTTCTGCTCCTTACGCCATGCGAAGAGAATGTCCCGGGCGGAATTCACGATTGCGCCGCTGCCATTGGCATAAAAAGCATTCTTGAGATCTCCCGCTGTTGCGCCCTGTGCGCCAAACCCCGGCAAGAGGAAAATCTGCTGCGGCATATCCTGGCGGAGCAACTTCAAATCCTCCGGATAGGTCGCCCCGACGACCGCGCCGACGGCGGAAAATCCTTCCTTCCCCACCAGCTCTTCGCCCCACAGTGCCACTTTCCGCGCCACATGTTCGTGCAGGAGCTCGTCACCCACGGGCAAATCCTGAAACTCTCCGGCGCTGGGATTAGAAGTTTTTACCAAGATGAAAATGCCCTTATCGTTGCGCGCGCATTTCTCGACGAAAGGCATGATGCCGTCCTGTCCCAGATATGGCGTTACGGTGAGCGCATCATATGGCAAATCTGCTCTTAGATAGGCTTCAGCATAGGCTTCGGCGGTGCTGCCGATGTCGTTCCTCTTCCCATCCACGATCACGAGCAGATCCTTTTCTTTCGCGAAGCGGCAGACCTCTTCAAACGCTGCGAAGCCAGCACTGCCAAATACTTCAAAGAAGGCGAGCTGCGGTTTCACGGCACAGATATGAGCTGCGGTGGCTTCAATGATCGGGCAGAGAAATTTTACAATTGCTTCCTGCGGCGCGGCATCTTCTTTTAAAAATTCCGGCAGCAGCGCCCAATGTGGATCGAGCCCGAGGCAGAGGGGCGACTTTTTCGTTTCCACCGCCTGCAGGAGTCGATCGGCAAAATGCATGGAGTCAGGAGTAAGTTGTAGGTTGTAAGCAATCAGCAGTCAGCAGTAAGCAGTCAGTGAATAAGTGAATAAGTAAGTCAGTATCTTTCATTCGTAATCCGTAATTTTTCATTCGTAATTCTTTCTAAATCCTTCATAACTTTGAGAGGAATTTAAATCCAGAAATATCAATCACCTTGGCGGATTCTTTTTCGCAAACTGGAGTAATAGCGGCATTTGAAAAAAGCAAAGCACACAAAGCAGAGGAGATACAATGCCCACCAGAATTTCATGGAAAAAACTCTTAGACTTTCCAAGCGAAACCAGAGGAGTACCAAGATGATAATAGCAAAAAACTTCAGTCCAAAAGCCGATTTTTTCAGGGTTTTATAGAGTGCCTTATGTTTTTCTTTCGATACGAATTTGCGTCCCCAGATTCCCAAGATCAGGAGCAATACCGCCCAAGAGATCACCACGATGAATACCCAGTGCGGGTCGGAAAGACCGCTGATTTTATTGGCAAAAAGCAAGTTGAGGAATTTCATAATGGAGAAAAAAGTTTTTAGGAAATTTTAAATTTTTAATTAATGACGAATAAAAAATTACGAATTACGAATGAAAAATTAATCTCTTGAATTACTAACTGCTGATTGCCTACTGCTTATAACTTATTCCTTACTACCTGCTTTATAATTTTACAAACTTTATAACTTTTCACTTACTGCTGCGCAGTTTTCTCTTTTGTACCACTGCTTGTTCGGCAGCACTTTTCTCTTCACCGCAGTAGGGGCAAAGCTGCCAACGGGTGGCGGAGGATTTTTTACAATGACCGCATTCGTTTTTCGTCTTCTCAGCGCAGCGTGGACAAAAAGAAAATTCTCTCAGCACCGTAAGTCCGCAATTGCTGCAAAATTCTTCCCCGCCGTGCAGGGTGCGATACTCCATATCTTCATAATATTTTTCGAGCAGGGTTTTGCTCGGACGGATAATCAGATAAATGACGAGTCCGAGGAGCGGGAGAAAGACATTGAGCAGCACTGCGAAAAGCTGCAGCAGGAGATTGCCGCTGCGATGGATCACGTCGCGTGTCACCCAGATGATGAGCGCCAACCACAGAATCGCCGCATAGGTGATGATCCCCATGCCGAGGACTTGAAATGCTCCGGAAGAACTCCAGTTTTGAATTTGTTCCAATACGGGAAAAGAAGTGGCTGCTTCTGGCATATTTTAAAAAAGTAAAAGAGAAATATCAGGTTTTTTTGCGCTCCGCATGCAAAATATCCGGATGGGTATGAATGATGAGGAAGAACACAAAAATAATGGAAAAGATAAAGCTCATGAGCTGCGTGGTGCGAAGCTCTACTCCCCCGATATCGACCGTGAGCGTCGGGTCACCGCGGAAAAATTCCAGAAGTCCGTTTCCTAAGAAAACCAACAAAGTGGTGATGCCAAAAAACGTGCCTTCTTTCTGGAACAGATTTTTACTCCACGCTCTCCAACCGGCGACAAATAGGGCGCCGAAGTATAAAAAGGCATAAATCTGTACCGGATGAAGGGGTAAGGAGTAGCGCACTTCCTGCACATCATAGGTCACGCCAAACAGGAAAGAGTCGCTCACCGGCTTGCCATAATTCCAGGCGGAAAAAAATGCGCCCAAACTCCAAAAAGTGATGAGCAAAATCGTCGGCAGCGAAAAGGCATCCAGCCATTTCCAGAGATTCTCTTTGTAGCGGAAGATAAGGATGAAAAAGACCAGTAAAAAGCCGATCGCCGACCAGAAGACATCGAGTCCACCATGCCAAAAGTAGATGAATTTTTGGAAGAACAGCAGCACCTTTTCCCACCAAGAGGGATCCGTAAGCTCCGCGACAAAATAGTCCCAATAGCTCCAGATGTTCGCGACGCGTCCGATCACAAAAGTGGCGAGGATGAGGAGCGGCAGATGTTGATAGAGAAAATTCAACGAGAGTCCTTTTTCATGGACGGTGCGCGTGAGCATCCAGGTGGCGATCAGTCCGCCCAATAAAAAAATAAAACCTCCGGTGGAAAAGATAAATGGTCCCAGTGGAAATTCGGTCAGATTCAAAATGTACCAAAATAACGCATGCTATTTTTCCAGATATCTGTGAGAAAAACAATCCCAGGGGAGAAGCAGTAAGCGGTAAGTTGTAAGGAATAAGTTGTAAACGGTAACAAGTGAGAAAATGAAAAATTATGAATGAAAAATGAAAAAACTGACTGCTGGCCGCTGATTGCCGACTGCTCATTTTCTATCAACATTAAAAATTTAAAATTCTTTAAAAGTTTATCGTAAAGATCAAAAAGAGCAGGGTGGTGAGGAGTCCGATCGGGAGCAATTTCCAGATCTTTCCGCTGCCGAAGAGTTGCCACAAACTCAGCGCAGCATTGGCAAAGAAGAGAAATACAACGAAGAAAATCAAGAAACTGCTGCCGAAGATATGGCGTGCCGAGCCGAGCTCAAACCATACGCCCTTCATGACGAGCTGTTCGAGAATGAGAAAAAAGAGCAGATAGAATCCGAGGAGCCAGCCGGTCACAAACTTGAGTTCGCTCAGTACCAGCGGAAAAACGGCCGTGTTCTGCAAGTGTTTTTCCCGACGAAAATCCTGCCAACTTTGCCAGCTCAAGCTGAATTTCTCACGGTGTTCCTTGGTCGGCATAAAGATTGCCTGAACTCCTTCCTTTATGAGCTTCAGTCGGAAGCGCATAGCGTCCATGGGGGACGAATCGGGATCGAGATTTTGCTGAAAGGTATGGGCGCCCATGACGCTTAAGCGTGCGGAGATCGATTTGAGTGACCCGAGGGTCAAAGTATTTTTGAGCGAGCGATTATGGATTTGCTCCTGCAAAGCATCGGTAATGGCGGCATCACCGGGAGTTTGATCGGCAATTTGCGGATCAATGTTGCTGATGCTCGTGTCCATTGCCGCCGGGTTTTCATACTTTTGCAGCACCTGCCGAATGCTTTCAAAGAGCTCTTCGGCAAGATCCTTGATATATTCGATGTTGTTGGAGAGCTTGATGCGCATGAGCGTATCCATTGCCGTTTTGATGCTGCGAAACTCTTCACCGGAGATTTTTTCTTTATAGGTTGCCAAAATCTCCTCCGCTTTTTTGGTCACGCGGTCGACTTCTTCCAGAATCTGCTTGCGCTGCTGCTGAAAATGTTTGTCCGCGACCACTTCGATATCGGCATCATCGGCAGGCGATATCCCTGTTTCCAGTCCGACTTCTTGGTGGAGTTCTTCCGCCAGCTCTTCAAGACCCATCGCGCCAGCCGCGCGCCGCTCCTCTGCTGGAATTTGCGAAGAGCACAGCGCCAAAACCTCAAATTTATATTCCGAGCGCAGACGGCGAAAGGCATTTTTGCGGTCGAGCGCTTCGATGGTGCCTTCGGACTCCTGTCCATTTTGATCGCGGACCAGAAACCAGAAAGTGGGGACGGTTTCTTGCAGCGTGGCTGCTTGTTCGGTTACGGGCGCCAAGGTCTCTCCGATTTCCAATACCGAAAAACCCATCTTATGGAGTTGTTCTTTCGCCTGTTCCGCGTCGCCGGCATCGATTACACCCGTGACCTTCTGGTATTTGCTGTTGATTGCGACATACGAAAAATTCATGGAGCGGGCAAATTTTGCGCCCAGTATAGCAACAACCTCAGCAGATCGAGAAGAGGAGGGGGGGAATTAGCATTTTCTGGAAAGCAGAGGAGAAATTATAAATTTTAGATTATAGATTTTAAATTCACAGTTACGAATTACGAATTACGAATTACGAATGAATTAACTTCTTTGCTGACTCACTGATTTACTTACTACTTACAACCTACTACTTATTTATGACTTTTCACGGCAGAAACTTTATACTGCCTTGGGCATTTTGCCGAAAATTTGCCAGAATATTTTTGCTTCACCGTTTTTTCTTGTTCTCACCTATGAAAAAGTCGCGAGTTCTCTGGATTTTGGTGGTCATTATTCTCCTTGGCATTGGGGCATTTTTGGCATGGATCAAGTTTCCCGCTTTATTTTCAAAAAATCCGGTTCCAAATGCGCCGCGGAGCATCAGCCAAGAGGAACTGGCAGAGCGCATCGCTGAAAGCACGCCGCAGGACGAAAAAGCCTTACTGGCGCGCGCCGAACAATTTTTTAATTATGGGGCTTTTACCTTCGCCGAAAAGGACGCGAAATTGCTGCTGCAACGCAATCCGAATAATCGCGCCGCCTATGACCTCCTCCATCGCATCTTCGTGCGCACTCGCAACTTTGTCGCTGCTGAAAAAAATGCGGAGCAAGGGCTGCAGATTTTCCCGAATGATTCGCAGCTCCTCGTGGCACTGGGGTCGGCCTATGTACAGGAGGGCAAATTCTCGGAAGCGCGCAGCACCTTTGCCGCACTTCCCGAAAACTCCGCAGAGAAGAACTTCTTCACCGGCATCATGGCGACGCTCGAAGGGCGCTACGACGAAGCGCAAGGCTTATTGCAAAATGCGCAGAGCTCTGCCACCTACGGCAAACGCAGTGAAATTTTGCTGAAAGCATTTCATGATTTTGGACTATTTCCTGACGGCAGCAATCTTCATCGCGATATCCTCCTCGCGAAGGCGCTCAATGATGTCGAGATGTATGAACTTTCCTTGCAGCTCAGCAAGAAGGTGCTGGCAGAAAATACGCAATATCGCGATGCCTGGATGGTAAATGGCATCTCCTATCTTTTCTTAGAGCGCTATGAATTTGCCCGCACCGCCTTTGAAAAAGCCTTTGAGGTCGACCCCGCTTCGCCGATCGTCGCCTATTACCTCGGCTTCACCTTGAAGCGGCTGGGCGACACCGATGGGGCGCTCAACTTCTTCACGCGCGCCAAGGCAAATGGCTTTACGCCACTCACCGCACTGCTCAGAGAAACCGCCGATGCCTACTATCTCCAACAAAACTATGATCTTGCGCTGAAGACCTTTGAAGAAATGCTGCCGGAACAAGATCTCCAAATCGGTGATTTCGTGCGCCCGCTACATATCGCCCTCGATCTCCAGAAAAATTCTGAGACCGGACTCCGACTTGCCAATGCTGCGGTCAGTAAATTTCCTAATGAAGCGCTTGCCTGGAATCTCCGCGGCTGGGCGTACTTAGAAAAAGGTGATCTCAAGAATGCCGCTACGGACTTGAATAAAGCCGTAAAACTCAATCCCGATCTCATCGCGGCATACTTAAATCTCGGCAGGGTACAAGAACAGGAAGGGGATAAAGCGGGAGCACTCGGGCTCTATAAAAAAGTTTACGAAGCAGATGCCTTCGGGGATTTTGGAAAGATGGCGAGTGAAAAATACAATGCCCTTCTGAATGAATAGGAATGGGGAAAATATGCCGTCAATGTCGGCAGGAGTTTAAAATTACTGGTGACGATCTAAAGTTCTACGACAAGATTTCTCCAGTATTCGGTGGGAAGAAATATCAAGTTCCACCACCCACACTTTGTCCGGACTGTCGCCAACAGAGAAGGCTGGCACAAATCAATCAGGTTCATCTCTTTCGGAGAAAATGCACCGCTACCGGTGAAAATATTATTTCCAATTATCCGGAGGAAAGTCCGTACGGAATCTATAGTCAAAGATACTGGTTTAGCGATGCTTATGATGGAGTCGTTCAGGGGCGGGATTTTGATTTTTCGCGATCATTCTTCGACCAATTTCAAGAACTGAGCGCAGTAGTTCCGCGACCGGCGTTATTTTCTGATTTTCTGCACGATGAAAACTCGGCATATACCAATTATGCCGGGAAAAATAAAAATTGTTACCTCCTGTTTGATTCCGATGAAAATCGCGACTCAGCCTATAGTTACGGCATGAATAGTTCCCGCGACAGCTTGGATTGCTATCGGGTGCAGAAACTCGACCACTGCTATGAAACCGGAGATTCCAATAATTGTTATGGCTGCGTGCATACCTATAATTCTGAAAACTGCTCGGAATGCACTTTTATCAATAATTGTATCGGCTGCAGCAATTTGATTATGTGCAGCAATTTACGAAATAAAAAATACTGTGTCGAAAACAAAGCGGTCACCCGTGAAGAATATGAACGAATTCGTAAAAATCTTTCTTATACCGGTGTTTTTCAGGAAAAAATTCATGAATTTCAAAAGTTTCGTCAAAAATTTCCGCACAAATATATGCGCGAAGTGCAGTGCGAAAATTGTAGCGGGAACTATTTAGTAAACTGTAAAGATACCCGAGATTCTTACGACAGCATGAATGTTTGGAACGGGAGATACTGCACCCCAATGTTTATGCATTCCCAGGATGTCATGGATACCGATGAGCTCGGTGAATGCGAGCTGGCTTATGAAGCAAATAACTGCGGCTATAATGCCTATAATCTCCTCTGCAGCCTACAGTGCATGGAGAATATCACTGACTTGAGCTACTGCAATCTTTGTTTTCACTCCAGCAGTCTCTTCGGCTGTATCGGACTGCGCTATAAAAAATACTGTATTTTAAATAAAGAATATACCAAAGAAACATACGAAGAACTCGTGCCAAAAATCATTGCGCATATGACAAAAACTGGGGAGTGGGGGGAATATTTCCCAATTACCTCGGCAGCTTTTCCCTATAATCTTTCGATGGCACAGGATTTTTACCCGCTTTCTCAAGCGGAAGTGGTGCGTCGAGGCTGGAACTGGAAAGAGGAAGAGGCGCCGGATTTCTCAGGGGTCACGAAAAAAATTCCAGCAAATAAACTTCCTGCCACAATTACTGAAATTCCCGATGATATCTTAAATTGGGCGATCGAATGCTCAGAATCCAAGAAACCTTTTCGCATCCAGAAAACAGAATTGGATTTTTACCGCAAGCTGGATCTTCCCATTCCCAGATTTCATCCAGAGGTTCGCCACCAGAAACGTATCGCCTTACGAAATCCGCGCCGGCTTTGGCAAAGGAATTGTGCGAATTGTCAAAAAGAGATTCAGACTACCTATGCTCCGGAGCGTCCGGAGGTCGTGTATTGTGAAGAATGTTATTTAAAAACTGTGTACTAGTGAGTTCTCATAAATCTTCTCAACAGGAGCAATTCTCCAGAATTGCTCCTGGTATTTCTTTTTCGTATATTCTCGCTCTAATCCGACTTATACCCAGCAAAGTTTTTCAGAAGAAGCGCTTTGAAATCAGTACAGCTAGGCATTTATAAAGATCAATTTCTCAGCTGTAAATTGTATGAGATGAAAAAAGAAGTATTCAGCAGGAGCACTTCAAAATGCGAGAAACAGAAAACAAAAATGAGCAACTCTGGAGAGTTGCTCCCGAACGGGAGTGTACTAGTCAGGTTCGGTAAACAGAAAATAGTTTTGACTTTTAAATTTTCTACCTATACCATAGGTTATGGTTTTAATTTCTTCTCATGGAACATAAGAAAAAACTCATGCTCGCCTTGAAAAAAGCCCGCGGGACGCTCGATCATGTCTTTGAAGCGGTCGAAAAAGACACTTATTGCATCGATATTCTGCAACAGCTCAATGCGGCGATGGGGCTCTTAAGAGGCGCGAGCGCACGGATCGTCGAGAATCATTTAAAAACCTGTGGGCATAAACACATGAGCGCCAAAAGTCCGCGGGTACGTGAAAAATTTGTGGCCGAACTCTTAAATGCGCTGGAAATTTCTTCACGCAAATAAATATGGCTGATTGCTGCCCAACGCCAGCGGCTCATGAGCACGAAAAAAAAACGAAAAAGATCGATTTCCTGTTCTGGGGATCGCTTATAATTATTAGCGGCGCTTTGCTGTTGGGACATTTTTCTTCCTTTGCATTAATTACAGAGTTTTCACTGGCGATCCAAGAATTTCTCCACAAGATTTGGTGGGGGGTACTCCTCGGCATCATTGCCGCCGGTATTCTCGATGGCGTGCCGCGCGAACTCATCATGGCACTCCTCGGGAAAGGCGGCAGTTTCTCGGGAATTCTCCGCGCCACTGGAGCAGGGGTGCTGCTCGATCTCTGTTCGCACGGCATTCTCTTCGTCGGGATGAAGCTCTATGAGCGCGGCGCTTCGCTCGGGCAAACCATGGCATTCTTGATCGCCAGTCCTTGGAATTCTTTTTCCCTCACACTCATCCTCTGGGGGCTCATCGGCTTCAAATGGACACTCATCTTTCTCCTCCTTTCCATGGGCATTGCGCTGCTCTCGGGCATGATTTTTGAGCGCTTGGTCGCACGGGGCGTTCTCCCAAAAAATCCCAACACTCCGACATTGCCGGAGAATTTTCATTTTGGAACAGAATTTAAAAAATACTGGCAGGGAATTTCTTGGCAACCGAAAACAGCGCTGCAAGTTTTCTGGCGTGGACTCAAGGGTTCACAGATGATTCTCCGCTGGATCCTGTTTGGAACAATCCTGGCCGCCCTGGTACAAATACTTCTTTCCGCTCAGGATTGGCAAACATTCTTTGGTCCGACGCTGCTTGGTCTGGGGCTCACGCTCTTTTTTGCGACGATTTTGGAAGTGTGTTCCGAAGGCTCGACGCCGATTGCGGCGCAGATTTTTAACTTGGCGCGGGCACCCGGAAATGCTTTTGCTTTTCTTATGACCGGAGTTGCGACCGACTACACCGAGGTCATGGTGCTCAGGGAAACGACCAAATCCTGGAAGGTCGCCCTGTTTCTCCCGCTCGTTACGCTCCCGCAAGTTCTCATCCTGGCGATTATTTTAAACCAGCTTCCCGTCTAATATTTTTTTA
>Ga0134122_10001074_pt1 | contig 19592 bp, 23 predicted proteins | sample KB302_FD_96461 | JGI IMG/M metagenome (GOLD analysis project Ga0134122, IMG submission 96461) | Terrestrial soil microbial communities without Nitrogen fertilizer from Kellogg Biological Station, Michigan, USA - KB3-0-2 | ecosystem: Environmental > Terrestrial > Soil > Unclassified ... | reverse complement strand
TCTTGGCGCGTCCGCTCCAGAGCCTAGTTGGCCGGCCATCCGCTACCTCCCCTGAGCCTCCCTGGACAGCCGGCTCATTGGGCTGCTAGCCGCGGACCACGATTCGGCCCTAAGCGGTGGACTTGTTCAAAGTCACGGCACCGCGAACGAGAGTCTTCAACGCCTTCTCGTCTATCCTGTCGCCCTCGTGGAAATCGATCGCACGCCTTGTGTTCCCGTCAAGACTGGAGTTGAAGAGGCCCGAAGGATCCCTCAGAGCCGCCCCTTTCGCGAAGGTCATCTTCACGACGTTCTTGTAGGTCTCGCCGGTGCAGATCAATCCGTCGTGCGACCATACTGGAACCCCTCTCCACTTCCACTCCTCGACGACTCCGGGATCGGCTTCCTTGACCAAGGCGCGGAGTCGGCTGAGCATCTTGCCCCGCCAGTCGCCCAGGTCCTTGATTCTCTCGTCTATCAGCTGAGAAGGGGTCTTGCCTTTCCGCGATCCGGTCTTTTTCATGTCCGTCTCATTGCAGCGCCTTCAGTTGCCGTGGCCGAGGAGAGTCAGGATGTTCCCGTCGGGGTCGCGCAGGTGCGCGAGGACGCCGCCCCATGGCTGCTTCTCGAACCGGCCGACACAGTCGACGCCGCGCGCGGCCAGAAAGTCGTACGCCGCGAAGACATCGGGATCTCGTCACTGCGGTACGCGATGGCCATTTCAAGGGTCTCGCGGTAGAAGCGGATAGCGCGCTCCCAGTCGGTAACGCACACCCTCACCGCGAACAGCTTGTAGTCCACGTTGCCTCCTTCCAGTCTCGCCCGGCCCCTGGACTGTCAGCTCGATAGCTTTCTCAGCCGGCCTCCACGCCATCGAAGAACTCGACGACTCCGGTCTCCAGGGAATACTCGGCGCCGACCACGCGGAGGCCAGCATCCTGGACCAGCTGTTCCAGAACCTCAGAGCCGTGCCGTAAGTGGTCAACCGAAACGCGGACGTTGGCTCGAACGGCGTGCCGCACGAGGGCATCCAAGTCGTGGCGGAGCCCGGCCTTCAGCAACCCCTCGACGGAAGGCCGGATCCGGTCAACGATCGAGCGCAAGTTGCGCGACTGGTTTGCCGTCGGCTGCTGAAGTTCCTCCAGGGTGGCCAGAATAGCCCCACACTGGGAATGCCCCAGAACCACCACCAGTCGGGTGCCAAATCGGGCCGCCGCGAACTCGACGCTGCCGACTTGCGAGGGAGCAACGATGTTTCCGGCAACCCGGATCACGAACAGGTCGCCGAGCCCTTGGTCGAATACAATCTCGGCCGGCACCCGCGAATCGGAACAACCGAGGATGATCGCGAAGGGCTGTTGCTCCTTCGCCAACTCGGCTCTCCGTGAGTGGCTCAGGGGCGCGTCATGACTCCGCCGGTCGGACGCGAACCGACGGTTCCCCTCTCGGAGGCGTGCGAGTGCGTCTTGTGCCGAAATCATCGATTCGGTGGTCCTTGTCCGAGTAACCTCCGCGGCACGCGCACGTCAGGCGCACCTTTCGCCCAGGAACCCCCTGCCGAGGGCTGGCGTTGCGCGGCCACGCTCGCTCACTCCGGAACTCCCGCTTGTCGCAGGGCGTCGAGATATACGTCCATCATCCAGGGGGGGTAGGAGTTGGTCTCGCGCGTGCGCCGCAGGGTGCGACTCGGCTGGATACGCAGTAGCGTCTCCGCTTCGGCGCGCGCCGCCTCGAGCTCTCCCAGTCCCACGAGCGCCGCGATAAGGTACGTGCGCTGCCCCGCGTGCTCCGGCCTGGCCGCGATGGCGCGGCGCTCCGTGACCGCGGCTTCCTGAAAGCGCCGGGCAAAGTAGAGGGCGGCACCCCGACAGTGCCAGATCTGGACGATGTCGGGGGACAGGGGATCGAGTCGCTCCGCGATCGCGACCCGCTCGATTGCCAGCTCGACCTGACCGTTGTAAACCGCGGTCCAGCCCGCCTGGAGCCATCCGTCGGCGAAGTTCGGGTTCACCTCGATGGCGCGGGCCACCAGTTCCGCGCCGAGCGCGGGCTCATCCGACAGGATCGCGAAGTTGACTCCGGCCATCGCCAGCACTACCGGATCCGCTGCGTCAAGCGCGAGCGCCGCTCGCGTCAGCTCCTCTGCCCGTCGCTTTGCGCCGAGATGGTCCGCCTGCCAACCTTGATAGATCCCGCGCGTGATCGTCCGGGCCAGCATGACGACGGCCTGGGCAAAGCCGGGATCGCGCGCGATGGCCGCTTCCAGAAGCGGCAGGGCAGCGGCATGTCCCGCCGCGGTCATGGCATGGTAGTGAGGCAGCGCGCGTAGGTAGAGGTCGTAGGCGCTGAGGTCGGCGGGGGCCTTGCGCCGCGCGCGCTCGGTCTCTGCCTGACGGAGGCGCGGTTCCAGCGCGCCGGCCACGGCCGCGGTCACATGATCCTGCAAGTCGAACAGGTCGGCCGTGGTGCCGTCGAAGCGATCGGCCCAGATGTGCCGGCCGGTGTCGGCCTCGACCAGCTGGGCGGTGATGCGAACACGGTCCCCGGCCCGGCGCACGCTGCCCTCCACCACGTAACGCACCCCGAGCTCGCGCCCGACGTGGCGCACGTCCACCCCGCGCCCCTTGTAGGTGAAGGCCGAGTTGCGCGCGATAACGAACAGCCAGCGGATGCGCGACAGCGCGGTGGTGATGTCCTCCACCATGCCGTCGGCGAAGTAGTCCTGCTCAGGATCACCGCTCATGTTGAGAAAGGGCAGGACGGCGACCGACGGTTTGTCGGGGAGCGGCAGGGCATCGCGAGGGCCCGCCGCCAGTTTCGATGCCTCCGATGGCCGGATCCGATACACCCGCACCGGTCGCGCGATATTCTTGAGCTCCAACTCGCCCAGGTCCTCGAACGCCAGGTCGAGACGGTCCAATACCTGGTCGTGGACGGCGCGCGAAACGACCACGCCACCGGGCTCGGCGAGCGCTTCGAGCCGTGCCGCCACGTTGATGCCGTCACCATAGATCCGGGTGTCGTCGTGGATGACGTCGCCGAGGTTGACCCCGATGCGGAACAGCATCCGGCGAGCCACCGGCACATCCTGGTTGCGGGCGGCCATGGCGGTCTGGATCTCTACCGCGCACTCGGTTGCTCGTACCACGCTGGGGAACTCGGCCAGGATCCCGTCGCCCGCCGTGTCGATGATGCGCCCGCCATGGCGGCCGACCAGCGGCAGGATCGCGGTCTGGTGGCCCTTGAGGTCGCGGACCGTGGCCGCCTCGTCCTGGCCCATGAGCCTGCTGTATCCGGCGATGTCCGCGGCAAGAATGGCGGAGAGCCGGCGCCTCACCGAAGATTCTTCGTCCTGCGTCACTTTCGCAGATCCAGTTCGTTGGCGGATGAACAGGTCGTCATCGTAGCACCTCCATTCATGCCCCCGTCCTCTCGTGTCGCCCAACGTCTCGGTTCAGCGGCAGGCCGCGCAGCAGATCACTTCGCGGGTGCCAGGAACGCGGTGGCGACCGCGGCAACGACAACCCACAGCACCGCACCGAGTACAAGATTGTAAAGGACGATCGACCATCCGGATATCGGGACCGGATCAAATATGCGTACGCTGGCGGTGAGACTGGCGTGCATCCCCATCGCGAGCGGGAGACTGGCGGTTCGATCGTAGACCCACACCATCAGCACGCGGTACGGCACAAGGAACGAGAACGCCATCGCGGGCAGGTAGACGGCCATCGACAGCGAACCAGACGTGTCGGCGCTGCCCCACCACACCACGAGTAGGTGCCACGCGCCCCACACGAGGCCGACGATGAGACCCGTCACGACAACGCCGTAACGGAGCCGCAGACGCGGGACCGCGAATCCGGTCCAGCCGAGTTCCTCGAACAGCCCCGCCACGATCCCGGTCACAAGCCCGAGAACGAGGTGGGTCGAGGGGTCGCTCGCGGTGAGGACACCCGGCTGAAACACCGAAGACATGAGCGAAAGCGCACTGAGAACCCCGAGTACCACCAGGGGGGCGGTCAGCAGCGCGACGGCGTACCATCGCGCGCCCACACGGCCCGCGCGGAATCTGTCCCACAAGTCGTGAAGCCCTCTTTTGCCAAAGAACAAGGCCGTTACTGCGACACCCGCGACGCTGGGGCCGGCCAACATCGCAATCACCACCATCGGCAGCAAGACCCGGAAATCTTCCGCGGTGCCCGGGAATCCGTCGAAACCGACAACCGCGGCGACCCCGCCCCAGGAGATGGCAAAGGCAAGCACGAAGTATGTCGACACCTCCGTCCATGAGGCCTTGGCAGGAGGACGATCGGGCAATGGCTCGTGTGTCGACATGGGCACGTTCAACCGTGAGTCGCGGTCAGCCGTCCAGGCCTCCCACCGCAAGTTCTCTCGCCAACTTCCGCACATAGTCCGCGTGGCCTGGGTTCCGCGCTTCGAGCACCTGCTGCGCGAGCAGTGCACGCGCTCGACCCTTCAGGCCCCGTTCGGCCAGAATGACGGCCATGACGATTCGCGGCGGGCTGCCACCGCCCATGTTCTCAGATCGATCACTCCACTCGGCCAGAATCTTGTCCCGAGTCGAAAAGCGGTCGAGAAAAGGAAGCCCGCTCAACTCGAGACGGCGTCGCACATCATCGGCCACAAGGCCATCGCTCCGCGCGGGCCACCAGGTGTCCCGCCTGTCCTCCGAGACCTGCCCAAGACGGGTGCGCACACAGCAGTGGTACTCCTGAACCCATGATCTGGCCTCCCCGCCCCCATGGTGCCTCGCGACCTCCGGAACGTAGACGCCGAGGTTGACCGTGAAGAGTCCGTGGAGGTTCTCCCGGAGTCCGGGAATGTGGGTTGTGCCCGGCGGATCCGCCGTACCCATCTGAATGCTGACCACCCGGGTAAGGCCATCCTCAGTGACACCGTTGAAGGTCCGCCCGCGAACCTTGAAGCCCCGGGCTTTCAGGAGCGGGCGTAGCGCGTCCTGGATCTCGTCAACGGCCTGGGCGTAGTTGGGCCTTGCCATCGTGTTCGTCAGCTGCAGCTAACGGACGGCCGATCCCTCCCCAAACACCTGTCTGAGGGCGAGAACCGGGGCGCGAACGAAGCCGGCGGGTGGCCGGACGGCACCACCGTCGCCCACGCCTGGCGAAGGCCACCACACCAGTGCTCAGGCAATCGGCTCCACCCTGCATCAACGACCACCAGATCCCTCCACTCCACTCTGGAAGAGCTTGGGCCTAAGCCTGGGCCGCGTTGGCTAAGGGAGGCCATGTCGTACTGATTCGCCATGGCAATGCGCCGCCCGGCTACGGCGGTGATCCCCCGGGCTTCAAGATCGACGACTGCAAGACGCAACGGAACTTGGACGAACAAGGGCGCGGAGAAGCCAGAGCCCTTGGCGGGGCCTTCCGCAACCACGGCGTCCAAGTAGACCGAATCCTGTCCTCGCCGTGGTGCCGCTGCCTGGAAACGGCTCGCCTGATGGCTGTCGGTCCGGTTGAGATGTCGTGGGCCCTCGTTCCTGATATGCAGCCGAGCGTCTCTGTGCGGCTCGGCGAGTTGAAAAAGATTGTGGCCGACTGGCAAGGGCCCGGCGCGCTCGTGCTCGCCAACGCGGCTCAGGCTTCGTTCGAATCACCGGCAGCCAAGCCCGGCGTGATGGTAAGCGAAACGGCAACCACGCAAGGAGCTACGTGACCGAACTGGCTCAGAATGCGCGATTCAATCACGACACGACATCCTCTTTGTGCTCGCGGTTCGTCTGAGGTCACCCGCGGCATGCGTTCTGTCGGCGTCCGACCGCAGGAAAATGTACAACCCCTCGTCCGTGATCACTCGATCAGCCGATCAGCGCGCAGGAGCACCCCCGGCGGGAACGTGACGCCTTGAGCTTTCGCCGCCTTGAGATTAAGCACCAACTCGAACTGCGTCGGCTGCTCGACGGGGATATCGGTTGGGTTCGCGCCTCTCAGGATCTTGTCGATGAAGGTGGCGCCGGAGCGATACTGCTCGATCACGCTGAAGGAGTACGACATCAGGCCGCCTGCGTCCGAAAATTCATTCTGCCCGTACACGGCAATCTGACGCTGGGCGTTCACCAATTCCACAATACGTCCGCGTTGGGAGACGAAGAACGCGGCGGAGAGGACATAGAGCACGTCGGGCCGCTCGGACTTCAGCACCTTGAAAGCGGTGATCAGATCCTCCGGTGATCGCGCCTCGATCATCCTCAAGTTCAGTGCGAGTGTCGCCGCCGTCTGCTTCAGAGTGGGAAGCGTTCGTACTAAGGGCAGGTTCGTCGGGTCGTGCAGCAGCGCCACACGCGAGGCCGAGGGAAACACTTCTTTGAGGAGCTGCAATATCTTGATCTGAAACTCCTCCGCCTGATTGCTGAGCCCGGTCGCATTGGTCCCCGGCCGTCGCAACGCCTTGACGATCCCCGTCCCAACCGGATCTGAGACGGCGACGAACACGATCGGGATCGTCGTCGTCGCCTTGGACGCCGCGAGGGCCGCTTGAGAGCCGGCCGCGAACAGGACATCGGGCCTGAGCGCGACCAGTTCCGCGGCCAGTGCGGACAACCGGTCGAACCGCCCCTCCGCGAACCGCCGCTCGACCACAAGGTTGTGTCCCTCGCGGTAGCCGAGCTCGGCGAGCGCCATGAACAGCGCTCGTTGATTCGGCGCATTGACCGCCGGTGAAGCCGGGACTAGGTAGGCTAGCCGGCGGAGGCGCTGCTCTGCACTCGCCCATGAGGTCATTGCGAACGAGGCTGCGCCCGTCAGAATCTCCCTGCGCGTGGTCATACGACGACGAGACAAATCTTCATCGGTCGTGGTTCGGACAACTAGAAGTATCCCGGTCCGGATAATTCGGCCACGTTGCGGGTTGGTGAGGATATTCCCACCGGGGTGGCCGGGGGGGTGTGGCTGGAGCGGCCTTCGGGGGCGCGTGGTTGCGCATGGTCCCGGGGTGCGGCGGTAGTGTTACACAGACCGGGATATTTCGGGAGGGGGGTCGGGGCGGAGGCGTCGGATCCGGCATGCGCGAGGCTGGGCAGGCCTGGCCCCCGGGCGCAAGACGTGGACACGCGGATACCCCGGCGGTAGCATCCAGAGCCGGATGCCCTTCGCCTATTTCCAGCGGCTCACGCGGCGGCAGCAGGCGATCTATCTCGAGAGTGACGGCATCGTCACCATGCGCCTACCCGAGGCGCCGCGGCTGCAGCCGCTGGTGACCGGGCTGGCCCGCGCGCTCGAGAGCGGCGAGCGCGCGGCCACCGAAGCGGCCGCGCAGCGCCTGGTCGGCGGCCTCGCGCGGGCCCTGGGGGCCCCGCCGGTGCGCGTGTCGGTGCTGGCGGCGCGGCCGCACGCGAAGTGGGGCGAGCTGCACGGCCTCTACGAATCACCAGGGCGCGGCGCGGAGCCGCCGCTGATCACCCTCTGGATGCGCACGGCGCGGCAGAAGCGCGTGGTGGCCTTCCGCACCTTCCTCCGCACGCTACTCCACGAGGTCGGCCACCACGTGGACTATACTCTGCTGCGGCTGGGCGACTCCTTCCACACCCAGGGCTTCTACGCGCGGGAGTCGCACCTGTTCCATCAACTGGTCACCGACGGGGGAATTCTCATGGCGAGTCTCGAGGAGCAGATGGCGCGCATGGAGCGCACGGCGGAAGACTACGCGGCCGCCATCAAGGGCGTTCCGGACGCGGCGCTCAGCAAGCGCCCGGACGAGAAGAGCTGGTCGGCCAAGGAGTCGCTGTGCCACGTGCGCGACACCGAGGAGTCCTTCATGATCCGCTTCCAGACCATCATGGAGATGGACGAGCCTCGGTTCCTGCCCGGGGATCCCGACCGCTGGGCGACCGAGCGCCAGTATCAGCGCAACGACGCAGGCGAGGCGCTCCACGCCTTCCGGGTGCGGCGCGACGAGACCTTGAAGTTCCTGCGCGGGCTCCGGCCCGAGCACCTGGACCGCGGCGGCGTGCACCCCACCCGTGGCCGCATGACCATCAAGGACTTCGTGGGCCTGATCGCCTGGCACGACGACAACCACCTCGATCAGCTCAAGCGGGCGCTCCAGGGCAAGCCCTAGACCGTCAGAACGGCTCGTAGACGAGATACCAGGGGCCCTGGACGTGCGCGTAGCGGCTGCCCGCCGGCCGGGATCGCGGTCGGTAGGCGAGGCCGCATTGGTCGACGACGCCACATTCCGCGGTCAGGAGCCGCACCTCGTCGGGCGGGCTCACCGTGACGTACCGAGCCTGGAACAGCCCGGCTCGGACCGGTCCGACGGGCGTGATCCCGCGCTCCAGCTCGCGGACGACTCGGGTGAGCGCGGCCTGGCTCGCCGCGAACCGCAGGCGGAAGAGCGGGTTGAGCGGGCTCTGGCTGGACAGATAGATCACCAGGAGGGCACCCGCCAGGATCGGGAACGAGATCCCGAGCAGCAGCCGCCGGGCTCCCATTCGCCTCGGCAAGTCCGAAGCGCTCCAGGCGCAGGCCCACGCCCCGGCGAGGAGAACCGCCGAGGGAACCCCCACCGCGACCTCGGAGAATCCGACGCCGGCCTCGCTGACGCCACGGATCGCGTAGATCTCCCATGCGGCGGTCAGGGCGATGAGCGCGCCCTTGAGCAGCGACGGAAGCGGCCGGAGCATCGGCACGCGGCGACCGGTTGTCAGCCGAGCGGACCCAGGATCAGGACGAGCGGGGTCGTGAGGATCACGGTGGAGATGACCCACCAGGCCGATGCGCGACCTCGCACCCGCTCGCGCAAGCCGATTCCCACCGTGACGAACGCCGCCCCCGCCGAGAGGAGCACGACGGCCAGGGCCAGCAGCCCGCGGTTCACGCACCCGAACAGCAACACCGGCGTGAAGTAGAGACCGACGATCGCGGCCGGGGCCACCGCGGGGAGGGCGACGTGTCTCAGGAGTGTCCGATTCATGGCGCTCCTCCAGTCTGGCACGGGCCGGAATTTCCGCGACGGCCGCCTCTTCCGGACCCTCCTAGCGCGCCCCCGCCTGGCGCAGGCGCGCCACCATCGCGTCGTAGCCGCGGCCCTGGGCCAGGGCGAGCGGGGTCCGGCCGTTGCGATCCGGCAGGTTCACGCTGGCCCCTGCCTCGATCAGCGCGGCCAAGGTATCGGTGTGGCGCGCGCCGCCGTCGCCCAGCACGATGGATTCGATCAGCGCGGTCCAGCCGAGGTTGTTGACGTGATCGAGGGGCGCGCCGGCGCGGATGAGCGTGCGCACCACCTCGGCGTTGCCCAGGTGCGCGGCGGCGATCAGCGCGGTGCCGTCGTAGCGGCTGGTCACGTTGCGAGCGCTCGTCCCAAGGCTGAGCGCGAGGCGCAGGGTCGGCGCGTCGTTGGCCACCGCCGCGATCGTCACGATGTCGTACCGGTCGCGCTCGAGCGCGTTCGGGTCGGCGCCGGCGGCCACCAGCGCCTGCATGGCCTCGTGGTGCCCGCCGTACGCGGCTACGTGCAGCGGCGTGCGTCCGTGGCCGTCCCGTCCGTCGGGCTTCTCCCCGCCCGCGGTCAGCGCCTTGATCCGGGCCGCGTCGCCCTGGGCCGCGGCGGCGAAGAGATCCGTGTAGCCGGCCTTCTCCTCTGCCGACGGCGGCACCTGCGCCGTCGCGCCGGCCGCGCCGACCAGGAACGCGAGCGCCACCACGGGTCCGAGCCGGCGCGCCACCATCAGGGGCCTACCGCGGGCCGGCGATGTGCTGCGCGGCCTCCGCCGGGGTGCGAACCGGGACGATCTCGAAGTGCGCCACGTCGCTCCACGCCTTCATCCAGACGTCGAAGAGCGACCGGTCGTCGGTGCGCATGAGCTGGAAGCAGCGGAAGTAGTCGAGGTCCACCCAGCTGTCCACGTACTCCAGGCCGGGCGGCAGCTGACGGCCACGCTCGCGGGCCCGCCGATAGATCTCGGCCGCTGCGCCCGCGTTGAAGTACTCGATGACCATGTAGAGCATTTGGCGACTAGCTCGGCAGGTCCGCAGCGCGGTCACGCCGCCCCCGCCGCCTCCACCGTCGGCTGGTAGTGCGGGGCGTCGGGGAACCCGATCGGGCGCACCGCGGGCAGCGTCACCCCGGCGTCGCGGTACTCGCTCACGAAGGCCGACACCGCGCGGAAGTCGCCGAGCCCGCCCAGCGCGGTCACGAGCCGGTCGGAGACCGCGCCGGGGCCGGGCGCGCGATCGAAGGCCTGCACGTCGGCGGTGAAGCCGCTCTGCTCCAGCATCTTGCGATAGAACGGCAGCACCAGGTAGCGCTGCAGCTCGGTGCGGAAGAGCGCGGCGGCCGCGGGCCGGTCCGCGGTGAGCGCCGCGGGCACCGCGGCCACGATCTCGAAGCCCTCGAGCGGCTTGCCCGCGCGGGCGCGCCCGCGGCGGATGGCGGGCACCGCGTGGTCGCGCACGTAGGCGGGCGCGGCCAGCCAGAGCACGACCCCGTCGGCGATCTCGCCGGCCAGCTCGAGCATGGGCGGAGCGAGGCCCGCCAGCAGGATCGGCGGCGCGGCCGGGATCTTCGGCAAACCGCTCTGCCAGGTGACGCGATAGCGGGGCCCCTCGTGCCGCACCTTGCCGGTCAGCGCGCCGCGCAAGACCGTCACGTACTCGCGGATGACGTCGAGGGGCCGGCCCATGTCGAGGCCCATCGCGCCCTCCATCACCGGCTTGTGGCTCACTCCAATGCCCAGGCGCAGCCGGCCGCCGCTCGTGTCGGAGAGCGTGAGGGCCTCCTGGGCCAGCAGCACCGGGTGCCGCGGGTAGATCGGGATCACGCCGGTGCCGAGGCCCGCGTGGGGGGCCACGTGCGCGAACGCCGAGAGCGTCAGCAGCGCGTCGCGGCCGATACCGTGGGTGACCCAGAGGCTCTCGTAGCCCAGCGAGTCGGCGCGACGGGCCAGGGCCAGAGCGGGCGCCAGATCGGCGCCGGGGTTCAGGAAGAGCCCGGTGCGCGCCATCGCGCTCAGGCGCCCGGGGCCACGCCCAGCGCCGCGAGCTGGGCGCGCAGGTCGTGGCCCTGATCCACGCGGTGGAGCACCGCCTGCATGCCGGCCGCGCGCGCCGCGTCCACGTTCTTGTCCCAGTCGTCCACGAACACGCACGCGTCGGGGGCCAGGCCCAGGCGATCGGCGGCGAGACGGAAGATCTCCGGCCGGGGCTTCGCCATGCCGACCTCGGCGGAGACCAGGATGTCGTCGAAGAGGTGGTCCAGGGCCAGCTCGTCCTTCAAGCGGCCGCGCAGCGAGGCATCCGCGTTGCTCAGGACCGAGCAGCGGTACGGGGGCCGCAGCGCCCGGACCAGCGCGATATTCGCGTCGATGACCACCTGGGCGCGGCGCCATTCCTCGTGCAGGCGCGGCAGCGCCCGGCCGGCGCGGCGCTCGAGCTCGCGGTGGGCACCCTCGGCCCACTCGGCGGGATCGCCCACGCCGCGCTCGATATCGTCCCACGCCGGGCTGCGGTAGAGCGTCTCGAACACGGAGGACTTCGGCAGGCCGTGCGCGCGGTCCAGCTCCCGCGCGACGTCCCAGCGCATGTCCAGGAGGACGCCGCCGAAGTCGAAGATGACGGCGCGGACGCTAGTAGCGGGGGCCACGCGGAGTCTGGGCGGGCTTGGGCGGAGCGGCGGGCTCTCGATCGCTGGTGAGCGGCACCCAGCCGCGCTGTTTCATGCACTGCTCGTCCAGCTCGCCCTTCTTGGGGGTGCACTCGTCGCGGTCGCGCGTGAACTCGCTCACGGTGTAGTTGGTGCCGGGCTTGTACCACTGGCGGTCGCGCTCGGAGCTGCAGCCGATCGGAAGAAGCGACACGACGACGATGAGCAAGAGGCCATACCGTCCCGTCATGCCGGGCATGGTACCATGCCGCCGACCATGCTGGAGACGACCATCGCGGGCAGTCTCCCGAAGCCCGAGTGGCTGGCGCCGCCCAACACGCTCTGGGCGCCCTGGCGGCTCGAGGGCCGCGCCCTCGAGGAGGGCAAGCGCGACGCGGTGCTGCTGGCCCTGCGCGAGCAGGAGCAGGCGGGCATCGACATCGTCACCGACGGCGAGCAGACCCGGCGCCACTTCGTGTGGGGCTTCGTCGAGGCCCTCGACGGCATCGACTTCTCGAAGATGGTCACGATCGGCATCCGGGCCGACCGCTACAAGGCCACCGTGCCCACCGTGACCGGGCCGGTCCGGCGCCGCGGGTCGATCCACGGCGAGGACGTGCGCTGGGCCCGCGCCAACACCGGCCGCCGGCTCAAGCTGACGATCCCGGGGCCGATGACCATCGTGGACACCATCCAGGACGGGCACTACGGCAGCCGCGAGCGGCTCGCGATGGACCTGGCCCGGCTCATCAACGAGGAAGCGCGCGAGCTGGAGGCGCTCGGGCTCGACATGCTGCAGCTCGACGAGCCGGCCTTCAACGTCTACATGGACGAGGTGCGGGACTGGGGCGTGGCCGCGCTCGACCGGGCGGTGGAAGGCCTGCGCTGCCGCACCGCGGTACACATCTGCTACGGCTACGGCATCAAGGCCAACACCGACTGGAAACAGACCCTGGGCGGCGAGTGGCGCCAGTACGAGCGGACCTTCCCGGTGCTGGCGCAAAGCCGCATCGGCGGCGTGTCGCTCGAGTGCGCCGGCTCGCGCGTGCCCATCGCGCTCATCGGCCTGCTCGGCGACAAGGACGTGCTGGTGGGCGCGGTGGACGTGGCCACCGACCGCGTCGAGACGCCGGAGGAGGTGGCCGCGGTGATCCGCGCCGCGATGGCCCACGTGCCCGCCGAGCGCATCTTCCCGTGCACCAACTGCGGCATGGTCCCGCTCTCGCGCGCGGTGGCGGAAGGCAAGCTGCGGGCGCTGGGGGCCGGCGCGGCCCTCGTGCGCCGCGAGCTCGGCCGGTGACCCAGGAGATGATCGCGTACTACGCCCAGCGCGCGGCGGAGTACGAGCGGACCTACGCGATCCCGCGCTGGCAGGACGACCTGGCCTGGCTCCGCACGCGGATGCCCGCCTTCTTCGCGGGCCGGCGCGTCCTCGAGGTGGCCTGCGGCACCGGCTACTGGACGCGCGTCGCGGCCGAGCGCGCGAGCGCCGTCCACGCCACCGACGTCAACGACGACACCCTGGCCCTCGCGCGCGGCAAGACCTACGGAACCGCGGTCACCTTCGAGCGGCGCGACGCCTACGCCCCCGCCGCCGGGCCCGCGCGCCACGACGCGGGCCTCGCCGCCCTCTGGCTCTCCCACGTGGACCTGGCCCGCATGGACGCGTTCCTCCGCGGCTTCCACGGCCGGCTCGAGCCCGGCGCGCCGGTCTTCATGTTCGACGAGCGTGCCAGCGAGGAGCGGCGCACCCCGCCGAGCCGCGTGGACGACGCGGGCAATCGCTACGAGATGCGCCGTCTCGCGGGCGGCGAGCAGCGCTTCGAGATCGTCAAGAACCTGCTGGATCGCGACGCGCTCACCCGCCTCCTCGCCCCGCACGCGACCGACCTGGTCCACCGCGAGCTGCGCTGCTTCTGGGTGCTCGAGTACCGCGTCGGCTGATCAGCCCTCCATCGCTTTCGAGATCGTCGCCATGCGTTGACGAGTGTACCGCGCCGCGCGAGACTGGGCGCGTCATGGACCTGTACATTTTCGGGCGCTTCCACGCCCGCCCGGGACAGGAGGATGCGGTGGAGGCGGCGCTCCGCGACGTCGTGGGGCCGTCCCGGGCGGAAGAAGGCTGCCTGAGCATCCAGGCGTTTCGCTCGACCCGCGACCCGCGGCTGTTCTACATCCACTCGCGCTGGGTCGACGAAGCGGCCTTCGACCATCACGCGGACCTCCCGCACACGGTGCGTTTCATCGAGCGGGTGCAGGCGCTGATCGATCACCCGCTCGACGTGACGCGGGCCGCGCTCGTCGAGTGATCGGGCCCGCCGGACGGAGTCAGGGCTCGGCGCGGCCCTTCGTGGCGAACTGCCGCTCGAACAGGGCGCGCAGCTCCTCCAGCGTGGTGGCCTGACCGGGCGCCTTGTCCTCCCGGATCCGCGCGATGCGGGCGAAGCGGAGCGCGAAGCCCGACGGATAGGTCGGGCTCTTCTGGATCTCGTTGTACTCCACCTCGACCACCACCTCCGGGCGCACCCGCACCGTGTATCCCTCGTCCGCGGTGGCCAGCCCTTGGAGCCGCTCGGTCATCTCGGTGAACTCGCGGTCGGTGAGTCCCTTGAAGGTCTTGCCCACCTCCGCCCATCCCTCACCGTCACGCACCGCGAGGTGGTAGTTCGAGAGCCAGCCCACGCGACGGCCGGAGCCCCGGTCGGCCGCCACGATCACGCAGTCCACGCTCTGGGCGGCCTTGAGCTTGAACCAGCGCTTGCCGCGCCCGCCCGGCTCGTACGGGCTCCGCGGGTCCTTCGCCATGAGGCCCTCGTGCCCGGCGGCCAGGGCGCGGGCCATCATCCCGTCGCCCTCCGCCGCGGTGGTGATCATCGCGCGCTCGGCGAGCCAGCGGCCCCCGGTCAGGCGCTCGAGCGCCTCCCACCGCTTCGTGTAGGGCTCGTCGAGCAGCGAGCGGCCGTCGGCCATCAGGCAGTCGAAGAGGTGCAGGGTGAGCGGCAGCTCCGCCGCCGCGGCCTCCACTCCGCGCACGCGGCGGAAGCGGCGCATCAGCTCTTGAAAGGGTAGCGGGCGGCCCCTCGCGTCGAGAGCGACCACCTCGCCGTCCAGGATGAGCGGGACACCGCTCAGGTCGCGCCGCGCGATCGTCACAATGTCGGGCAGGCTCCGCGTGACGTCGGACATGCGGCGGCTCCAGATCGCCACCCGCTCGCCGTCGCGGTGGAGCTGGATGCGCGCGCCATCGTACTTGTACTCGACCGCGGAGGTACCGCCGTGGGCGGCGAGCGCCTCGTCCACGTCGCCCGCGATCTCGGCCAGCATCGGCAGCAGCGGCACGAAGACGCGCGGCGCCGCGGCGGCCAGCGCCTCCGCCCCCTGCCCCAGCGCAAGCGCGGCGACCGTGGTGAGGTCGCCGGTCACCAGCGCCGCGCGGCGCACCGCCGTCGGCGCCACCCCGGCCGCTTCCGCGATGGCCTCCAGCACGAGCCCCTCGGAGAGGCCCATGCGCATCTCGCCGAAGATCACGCGCTGGAGCAGATCGCGCTCCTCCGCCGTCGCGCGCGCGGCCAGCTCCCCGAGCCGCGCGTCGCGCGCCTTCCGCGCGCCGGCCCCGCTCGCCTCCGCCACCGCCCCGAACGCCTCGGCCACATCCGCCAGTGTCAGAACCCTCTCCCCTCCGGGGAGCGGGCCGGGCGAGGGGGCCTTCGCCGCCGGCAACCCGCGCACATTGAGCACGCGCGGGTCGGAGACCGGGAACGCGCGCCCGCTCAGGTAGGTAACGGCGAGCGTCAGATCCTCGGGCGAAAGCCCACGGAGATACTCAGCCACGAGCCGCCGCTTCTCGAGACGGCCCGGGCTGGCCGCCACGCGCGCGCGTAATGCGGTGAGATCGGAGAGCAGCGCCATGCCGCCATTATCCCTCCCGACCCCTCACCCTGCCCTCTCCCCGGAGGGGAGAGGGGTCAGACGGGCAGGAGGACCAGGACGAGCCAGCCGACCAGGAGCGTGAGCACGGTGATCGGCACGCCCACCTTGCTGTACTCGAGGAATCCGACCGGGATGCCGGCCCCGCGAGCCTGCTCCACCACGATCAGGTTGGCGACCGAGCCCAGGATCGTGAGGTTCCCCGCGAGCGTCGAAGCCATCGCGAGCAGGAGCCAGGCGCGAACCGGCTCGCCGAACGCGGGGATCACGCTCTTGAAGAACAGCACCGCGGGCACGTTGGAGACCAGGTTCGAGAGCACCGCGGTGACCACGGTCAGCACGAGCGGCCGGTGCAGGCCCGCTCCCGAGGCCCAGCCGAGCGCCTCGGCGGCCAGGCCCATCTCCTCCACCGCGCCGATCACCACGAAGAGGCCGGTGAACAGCACGAGCAGTCCCCAGTCGATCTCGCGGTAGACCTTCTCCGGGTTGACCCGCCGCGTGAGCAGCGTGTAGGCCGCGCCCCCGATGGCCACCACCGCGATCGGCACGCCGGCCATGAACGCGACCAGCATGACCGACACCGCCGCGATGGTCTTGATCATCAGGGGGTAGTGCACCGCGAAGCGGTCTTCCAGGTCCGCGGCGGGCAGCACGTCCGGGAGCTGCCGGCGGTACGCGAGCCAGATCACCCCGAACACCAGCGCGAGTCCGATCACCGCGATCGGGGCTTCCCGCGCCAGGAAAGCGCGGTAGCTGATGCCCGAGAAGCTGCCCACCAGCATGTTCTGCGGGTTGCCGGTCAGCGTGGCCACGCTGCCCACGTTGGCCGCGGTGGCGAGCGCGATGAGGTACGGCACCGGCGGCAGGCGCAGCTGGCGGGCGAGGTCCAGCACGATGGGCGCCATCACCACGCACACCACGTCATTGACGAAGAGCGCGGAGAGCACGCCCGCCGCGACGATGATCAGGGCGAGGAGCCCGACCGGGGTGTGGGCGCGGCGCACCGCCGCGTAGGTCACGAGGCGGAAGAACCCGGAGAGGCGCAGGTACGCGGCCACGATCATCATGCCGAAGAGCAGCACGAGGGTGTGGGCGTCCACCGCGGCCACCGCCCGATCCCACGGGAGCACGCCGGTCACCACCACGATCGCGCCGCCGATGATGGCGACGCCGGTGCGATCCACGCGGAAGAACGGCAGGCGGCCGAGCGCCAGGCCGGTGTAGGTTCCCACGAAGGCCACCAGGGCGATCAGCCGCTCGAGGTGCAGCTCGGTCATCGCCCCGCCGGCGGGACTCCGTCAGTACCCGACGGCGGCGCCGTCGCTGCGCGGATCGGCCCCGCCCACCCGCGCACCGCTCGCCGGATCGATCGTGATCCCGTGGGCATGCCCGGCCAGCTCGTTCCAGTCCTCCCAGCGATTGATGTCGTGGCCCCGGCGCGCGAGCTCCGCGACGGTGGCCGGCGCGAACCGCCCCTCCACGTTCAGCAGCTCGCGCGCGTCGCCCAGGGCGAAGCGCCCGGCCAGCCAGCGCGGGGCCGCGACCGCCTGCTGGATGTCGAGCCCGAAGTCGATCATCGCGGTATAGACCTGGAGATGGATCTGCGGCTGGCCGTCGGCGCCCATGCAGCCCACGACCTGCCAGAGGCGCCCGTCCTTGAACGCGAGCGAGGCGATCAGGGTGTGCAGTGGCCGCTTGCCGGGCTCGAGCCGGTTGGGATGCGCGGGATCGAGCGAGAAATAGGCGCCGCGATTCTGGAGCACGACGCCGGTGCTGCCGGCCACCACGCCCGAGCCGAAGACGAAGTAGAGGCTCTGGATCAGCGAGACCGCGTTGCCCTCGGCGTCAACCGCGGCGACGTAGACGGTGTCGCCGGTCAGGCTGCCGCTCGACGGCACGCGATCCCAGGGCAGCGCGCGCTCCCGGTCCATGAGGCCCCGGCGCTCGTCCGCGTACGCCGCCGACAGCAGCCGCTCGATGGGGACCGGGGAGAAGTCGGGATCGGCGACGAACCGGTCGCGGTCGTGGAACGCGATCTGCTTGGCCTGCACGAGCAGATGCACGTGGTCCGGCCCCAGGAACGGCAGCGCGCCGATCTCCCAGGGCTCGACCAGGCGGAGCGATTGCAAGACCGACACGCCCTGGCTCGGCGGCGGCGTCTCGTGGATGGTGACGCCGCGGTACGTGACGTGGACGGACGCGCCCCACTTCGACCGCTGCGCGGCGAAGTCCCGCTCGGTGAAGAAGCCCCCGTGCGCGCGCGCGTGCCGCGCCATCTCGCGCGCGGTCTCCCCCTCGTAGAAACCGGCCCGGCCCTCGGCGACGCGCTCGAGCGTGCGCGCCAGGTCCGGGTTGCGGACGGGCGTACCCGCCGCCGGGCTCGTCCCGCCGGCCAGGAAGATGCGCGCGGCCGCCGGGTCCGCCGCGAGCACGTCGGCCGAGCGCTCGATCCACCGCGCGACCCGCTCGGTGACCGGGAACCCGTCGCGCGCGCACGCGACCGCGGCGGCCAGGTCCGTCGCGAGCGGGAGCTTCCCGTAGGCCGCGTGTGCCTCGCACCAGCCGTCCACCGCGCCGGGCACGGTGAGCGTAGCGGGCACGATCCCGCGCACCGGGATCTCGCGGAACCCTCGGCCCGCGAACCAGTCGAGCGTCGCGCCGGCCGCGGCCCGGCCCGCCGCCTCCAGCGACCGCACCGCGCCGGTGTGCGCATCGTGGATCAGCCAGAACGCGTCGCCGCCCAGGCTCGTCATGTGCGGGTAGATGACCGCGAGGACGGCGGCCGCCGCGATCGCGGCATCCACCGCCGACCCCCCCGCCTGGAGAATCGCGACGCCCGCCTGGGAGGCCGCGACATGAGGCGACGTCACCATGCCGCGCGCGGCACGCGTGGCCAACCGAACGTGATCCAGGGTCACGGGAGCGGCAGCTCCATCCAGATATCCGCCCGCGGATTGCGGTTGTAGTCCGCGATCTCCGTGAACCCGTACCCGCGATACAGCCGCACCGCCGTCGCCAGCCGATCCCTCTCGCTGTCGAGTCGCAGCACGCGCCCGCCCAGCGCCCGCGCCTCGTCGAGACAGCGCTCCATCAGCCGCGGCGCGAGCCCGCGCCCCCGGCAGTCCGGGCGCAGCCACATGCGCTTGAGCTCGGCCACCCCCGGCGCGAGGCGGCGCACCGCCGCGGTGCCCACGACGCTGCCGGCGGGATCGACCACGACCAGCATCACGCCCGCGACCCCGTCGTACTCGCCCTGCCAGTCGACCACGTCGTGGTCGAGCCCCTCGGGGTCCAGGTCCTCTCCGAGGAAGGCGAAGTAGGCGGCCAGCTCGCGCACGACGCCGTCGTGGTCGGCCGGGCCCGCGCGGCGCACCTGGTAGTCGCCGGCCGACTCGGTCGGACTACCGCTTCCGGGCATGCGAGGCGAGACCGCGCTCCCAGAGGTACTCGGTCTCGCCCAGGTGCTTGCCGACCCAGCGCGAGAGCACGAAGAACAGGTCGCTGAGCCGGTTCACGTACTTGAGCGGCCACTCGCCGACGTCCTCCACGCGCGAGAGCGCGAGCACGCCGCGCTCGGCGCGCCGGCACACCGTGCGCGCCTGGTGGAGGAAGCCGCCGACCGGCCCGCCGCCCGGCAGCACGAAGGACTTGAGCGGGGCGAGCTCCTTCTGGCACTCGTCCATCAGCGTCTCGAGCGCGGTCACCTCGGCCGCGCCCACGCGGAACATGCCCTCGTAGAACGACTCGCGCGGGGTGGCCAGCTCGCTCCCCAGGTCGAAGAGCTCGTTCTGGATACGCCGCAGGATCTCGTCGAGCCGGCGGTGCTTCTTGCCGCGCTTGAGCTTCGGAGCGTTGAACGCGCGCGCGAGGCCGACGATCGAGTTCAGCTCGTCGATGGTGCCGTAGGCCTCGATGCGCGGCGAATCCTTGGGCACGCGGCGCCCGCCCACGAGGGCGGTCTCGCCGCCGTCGCCGGCGCGCGTGTAGACGCGGTTGATGCGGACGGGCATGACGGCTCCTCCCGCGCCGAGGCTAGCACAGGTGCTAGACTCTGGCCATGAGCGACT